>ENA-UOWO01006473-UOWO01006473.1-activated-sludge-metagenome-genome-assembly--contig:-NODE-6473-length-11963-cov-7.013016_pt1 | contig 11963 bp, 21 predicted proteins | sample MGYA00238148_ERZ761564 | MGnify/ENA primary metagenome ERZ761564 (study PRJEB28885, sample SAMN05720194) | activated sludge metagenome | isolation source: Anaerobic digester | place: USA...
GGGTGGGGATCTCCAGGGGGAGGGGCCAGGGGTAGAGGCAGGGGCTGCGGAGGGAGAGGCTGAGGTGGGGGACGGAGCCGGGGCAGCGGTGGGGGGCCAGGGTGGAATTGAGGAAAAACCGGAGATGGTGGGGTAGCATGAGATCAGGCGGGGAGATCCAGGAGTTTAAAGGTGCCGGTGGTGGGGGTGAAGACGGCGCCGGAGGCGGAGGAGAGGATCTGGAGATAAAAGGGGTAGTCGCCCGGGGTTTGGAAGGTATCGGCGGGGACGAGGACGGAGGCGAGGTTGGCGGCGATGGTGCCGTCAATGATGGCATCGAGGGCGGGGATGCAGAGTTGGACAGAATCGATCTGCCAGGAGGCGGAATCGAAGGCGGCGCCGGAGTCGTCGTGGAGGGCGACGCGGAGGGAGAGGGTGTCACCGAGCCAGGCGGAGAGGATGACGGGCTTTACCATGGGTTAGTCCTGGGCCTTTTGGCGGCGCTTGGGCGGGAGGCGTCCGTCGTTCATGAGGTTGTTTTCGATCCTATACCACCAGGCGTCGAGTTTTTTGTCGATCATGGTGGAAATCTGGTCCAGGAGCTCCTGGATCTCGGCGGAGGTGTCCTCGTGGGTGGTCTTTTGGCAGATTGCGCAGTTGATTCGGATCTGCTCCAGAGATGTGGTGGTTTCCCTGAGGGTGGACCAGGCGATCTTTCCTAGCCAGGTGAGGACGCCTACGTAGAGGCCGAGTAAAGTGAAGAGGAGTTTGATGAGGAGGTCGTTCATGGGGAGGTCCGTATATCAGGCGATTATAATTTGAAAAAAAAGGGCCCTGGCCGGGGAGACACAGGGCCCGCAGGGACCGGAGGAGAACCGGCAGGGCTGGAGGCAGGTATGAGGGTGATCATGAATTGCGGAGCTGGAGGTAGGCGGCGAGGTCGAAGGTGACGGCTTGGAGCTCCTTGAGGAGGCCCGGGTAGTCCTTTTCGATAAAGAAATCCGTCATTTGGTCGAGGAATTTGACGATGTAGTCGTTCAGCTCCTTGGCGGGCTCGAGGCGTTTGGCCTCGGAGCGGAGCAGGGCGACGAGGGATTGGAGGTGGACATTACGTGGATCGGCGGCAAATTCCTCGAGCGCGGTGACGATGGCGCGCTGGCGGGCGACCTCGGCGCGCATGCCGAGATTTTTTTCCTCGATGGCCATTTGCGCCCAGCGGCCCTTCTGCGCCCAGTTGTAGACGGTGCGGGGCGCGACGCCGTGGGCCTCGGCGAGGATCTCGAAATCCTTGTTGCCGGCGAGGTAAGCCTCTTTTGCCGCGAGGCGTGCGGCCCGATAACGATCGTGATTGGACATGACGACAGGCTGGGAAGCGGGGCGGAAGGCGTCAAGGCGGGATGTGGCGGGGTGTCAGTGAATTTGGGAGGGGTCCACGAATTACACGAATTTACACGAATTAAAAAAGGCCGGGGGGGGGGCCGGCCTGGATGCTGGGGTGATAACCAAATTATTCGGCGTGACGGGGGTCGACGTAGTAGCCGACTATGGATAATTGTTTGTTTGTTCCGGCGGCGATGGAAGGGCCCGCCATGGCAAACCAGCCATGATGATGGGTGAGGACGCACACGTGGCTATTGGGGTCCTGCTCAACACCCATGATCACGTCGGTATCGCCGTTTGATAAACGGACAAACAATCCGGCCAGGCCCGCGGCGAGGGCGGCGTTGGCCTGGCGACGCAAATCCTGAATTTTGGGGGTGAGCAGGGCGTGGACATCATCGGCGGCGAACAGCAGTTTGGACCCCTGTTTTTTGGAGGTGCGAATAGCGGGGATGGTGCCAGCCTCGACCCAGTTGTAGATTGTTTTGGTGGTAACTCTAAACATGCCAGCGACCTCAAGGACGGTGTAGGTTTTCATTTTATCCCTCGAAACAGCAAAATGATCCGATCCAATAGGCGCGATCGGTGTGAGCGACACGTTCTTGCTCGACTTCAGCGATCTTCTTGTCGGCAAACCAGGACTGGACGGCCCACTTGCCTTCTTTTTCGACCGCCAAACTCTTAGGAATCCAAACATTGAAGCGGCTTTCAATTTTGCCAACAATAAACAAGCCGGTGAGGCAGATGGCCTTCTCCGTAGTCTTGGAAGGGGCATGGTAACCGGTGAGTGCGTTCATGATAATCTCCTTTTAATTTGTGTTACACGCTATCTGGTTTCATAAATAGAGGGGGCGGATTTTTTGTCAAGGAAAAAATGCAAAAAAATAGAAAAAAATAGAAAATCGAGAGGCGGACATAGGGTTAACGCAGGCCAGTAATTGTTTTTGTGGTTGTGAAAAAAATTGCCGCCAGCGAATGGAGGGGGCCATTTGGCGGGAGGGGTGTTAAAAAAGAACCCCGGCCGGGGCCGGGGGTGAGACTCAAGGGGTGGGACGCAGACGCAGCATTGGAATGCTGCGCTACGGGGGGGGGGCTGGAGTCCATGCTCGCTTCGCTCGCTGGACTCCAGCCGGTCAGCTTTCGAGCGGGTTGACGCGGCGGCGGGCAAGCCAGATATTGGCGGCGAGGCCGGGGATGCGAAGGGGTCCACCGGGGGAGAGCCGGAGGGCGGGGAGAGGGTCGTCGAGGTCGTTGACGTGGCGGTAGACGGTGCGGACATGGACGTGGAGGATGCGGGCGACCTCGTCAGGCCGGTAGCATCGGTCTGTGAAGAGGATGAGATCAATCATGGGCTGGGGGTGGTGGTGGTCTGGCTGGAGTCCAGGCTCGTGCCTCGCTCGACTCCAGCAGAGGGGGGGCGGCTGGCCTTGAGGGCGGCGTATTCGGATTCAGCCCAGGCGGGGGATTGGTTGGTGAGGACGAGGATGCCCATTTTGGGGGCGGTGCGCATGCGGCGGACGCGCTCGGGGACCTGGGCGAGGTAGGCATTGAGGGTGGGGGCGTCCGGGAACTGGAGGCAGTGGCGGACGAAGTGGGCCCAGGAGGGGAATGAATACCAGGGGAGGGCGGAGAGTTCGGCGGCCAGGAGGCGGGCCTTGCGGGCGGCTTCTCCGGCGGCGGCGTCGATGGCGGGCTGTTCCTTTTGGGCGCGCTGGCGGGCGGCGGCGCGTTTTTGGTCGTGTTCGGCGGCGGCGTTGGCGGCGGCGTACCAATTGGAGAGATATTCGTCGAAATGGGATGGGCGGTAGAGGGTGGAGGGGCGGAGGTATTTGCGCATGAGGGGATCCTCGGCCCAGAGGGCGTGCTGGGCGGCGTGGACCTTGAAAAAGTCCTCCCGGACATATTTGGCGGCGAAGAGGGCGCGGATGAGGGCGCGGACGGCGTCGGTGGGGCGGAAGCGGGAACCGACGCGGGAATTGAGATCGGCGAGGATGGCGAGGACCTCGGCGTCGAAGGCGGCATCGGGGGCGAGGTGGGCCTGCCTGGCGCGGGAGACGCGGATGAGCTGGGTGATCCAGGCGTGGTAGCGGCGGGTGAGCTCCTCGGAACCGAGGAGCTCAGACGCGATGGCCCAGAGTTCTTTGAGGGTGGCCATAATAAACCTCAAAGGGCGGCGAAGTCCATGACGATGGATTTGAGTTTGCCATCGTCATCGGCTTCCTGGAAATAGAAGTACGTTTTGGTGGATTGGACCTTCTGGGAGTCGGCGATGAGGTCCATGGCCTCGTTCCAGAGCGGGTCATCGAAGTCGAGCTGGCGGAGGCCGATGATCTGCTTGGCGTCGACCTCGCCTTTGGAGTCCACATCGAAGGCGCGATTGACCAGGGCGACGAGCTTGTCGTTTGAGCCCGGCGACCAGATGCGGATACATTCGTCGATCTTTTGTTTGGCGATGGAGAGCTTCTCATCGAAAGTCCAGCGTTTAGCAATTTTTACCACGATGGCCTGGTCCATGGAGAAGTTGTAGAGTGTGGTGCCGCCGCTCCACTGCTCGCCCTGGGCTTCGGCGACGGAGGAGAGATAGGCGGCGATCTGGCTGGCGATGAGCTGCTTTTCGGAGGCTATGATCTGGGAGAGGCGGCGGGCGCGGGCGATGAGGTTGGTGACGAGTTTGTCGCGGGTTTTGTCGGCGTCGCGAATGTATTTTTCGGGGACCTCGAGGCCGGATCCGTCGATCCAGAGGGTGAGGTTGCCGCGTTTGATGGTTTTAGCCATGATGGGCCTCCATTTGGTCCTGAAGGTGGGTGATGTGGGCGTGCAGTCCGGCAATGTAGGCGTCCTCGTCCCGGGTATCCCAGGTACCGCGGGCGCGCTCGAAGGCGCGGAGGGAGGCATATACCTGGGGATAGGCGGGGTGGGTGGATTCGATGATGAGGGCGTCCTGGGCGAGGGTGAGGAGATCCGAGACTTCGGTAGCGGTGGTGGCCCATTCCAGGTCCGCAGCATTGGAATGCTGCGCCACGGGGGGCTCAGGATCCGCAGCATTGGAATGCTGCGCCACGGGGGGCGGCGTTTCGAGGGGAAGCTCCGGAATGGCGCGGCGCTTGGTGTCCGTGACCTTGGCGAGTTTGAGTGGAAGGTCGCGGGCCCGGGTGCCGTCCGGGAGCAGATGGTTGGTGGGGACTTGGCCCGTGCCGGAGCAGATGAGGCAGCCGGAGGTGCGGGGGTCACGGGTGACGAAGTCGTATTTGCGGTAGTTTTCGGTGACGCGTCCCGCTCCCTTGCAGACGGGACAGGTGATGTAGCCTTTTGGCATTTGGTTCTCCTTGGTGGTTATTGCGGAATTATGTGGGTGGTGCCGCAGATGGGGCAGTAGGGCCGCTTGAGCGGGATCTGCTCGTAGACGGCGTGACATTCGGCGCATTTGTAGCTGACGAGGATGGGGACGTGGGCGGCGGGTTCGAGCTCGCATTCCGGCGGGATGGAGCCGCAGGGGACGCGGTGTTCGCAGAGGACGACGGGGCAGTCGGCACAGCGGGAGATGGTGACGAGTTTGGCGTTGATCATGGGCGGTCTCCTGGGTTTATGAGGGCGGGCAGGACCTCCATCTTTTTGAGCAGGGCCTGGAGGTTGGGGGCGAGGAGGGGGGCGGTGAGAGCGCCACGCTTGTAGAGCCGCCAGTGGGTGACCATGAAGGTGGGGGTGTCGTGGTGGGGTGGTGTCGTGGTGGGGTGGCGATAGGCGCGTTCGCGGCGGAGCTCGACGATCCAGTTGTGGTCGGGATGGATCCAGCGTTCGTCGCCAACCTGGGCAAAGCCGAGGGCGAGGAGGCGGGCGGCGTTGGACTTCATGAGGCCCTCCCGGAGACGAGCTCGGGTTCGTAGAGGAGGGTGTAAGAGACCTGGGGGGTGCCGAGGTGTTTGGCCTGGAGATCCACCAGGGCGAGGATGGCGGAGAGGTCGGCGGCGCGCTGAACAACCTGGCAGCCGGCGGAGTGAGGCCCGACGGTGAGGGTGGTGCCGCGGGCGGCGGCGCGATGGAGGTTGATTCCGAACCAGCCGGTTTGGCGGCGGCCGGTGAAGTCCAGGCGGTCATCGCGGTTACGATCGCGGATGACAGTGCAGGGCCCGGCCTGGACGAGGGCCCGGTAGCGGCCGCGGTGGAGACCCGGGCGGTACATGGCGGGATAGTGGCCGGGAGCGAGGATGGCGGTGCCGGAGGAGTTGAGGGGGTGGGTGAGGTAGTAGGCGCCGGGATCGGTGGTGGCGGGGAATTGGAGGAGCTGCTGATGTCCGTCGAGATCGATCCAGGCGAGGCCGATGGTGTCGTCGAAACAGCCGGCGCGGGGGTTGGCGGCGCGGATCCCGAAAAGGTTTAGGGACAGGGGGGAACCGAAGAAGGGGAAGCCGAGATGGGTGAATTCGGCGCGGAGCTGGGGCCAGGAGAGGGCGATCATGGGGCGACCTCGCGAGGGGCGGGGGGAACGAAGTTCAGGTCAGGCGAGAGTTTTGAGGGTGGCGTGACCTGATCCTGCTGTTCGAGCTCTTTTTTGGCGTCCAGCCAGCGGTGGCAAAAATAGCTGACCTCGGCGCGGAGCTTGGATTGGGTGCGTTCGTGCGAGCGTTTTTCGGCATCGAGGGCGGCGAAAAACACGAGAAACAGTCCCGAAAAGATGAGCGAATAGGCGAGGAGGGCGATGTAGGCCCAGAGGGGAAGGGACACGGTCATTGAGGTTCTCCTTGTGGGTCGATAATGGATTTGAGGGTAGCGGCGAGGGCGTTCCTTTCCTGCTCGGAGAGCAGGTTTGGATGGGTTTTTTTGAAGGTGAGGGTGAGGTAGGCGCGGAGATCGGCGTCGGACCAGCCGGCCTGGTGCTGAAGGAAACAGATGTAGCGAGCGCCTGAGTCGTAGGCCCAGCCGTCCGGGCGCGGGGGTGAGTAGGCGTTGAGGATCTCCAGGGCCTGTTCGAGGCGGTAGTCCGGGAGGTGGGTGAGCTTGGGGCCGAAGCCGAGCTTGTCCAGGACGTAGCGGAGCATGAACTCGGACCAGCCGAGGCGGATACGGCGGCGGTGGATGGCCTGGCGGAGGCCGCGGGCGCGGGGACCGGTGAAGGCGGCGTCGACGAGGGCGCTATTCGTGGTCGGGGACATGGTTCCAGTTTGCATGTTTGCTCCCTAATTTTGCTTTTTTGCGCAGGGCGGAGATGATGCCGCGCTCGAGATCGAGGCCGAGGCGGGTGAGGTCACGCGAGAGGACGGTGTAGCCATCGGAAGTGACGCCGACGGCACCTATGGACATGAGGGCGGTGAGATATTGGCAGACGAGCTGGTGGGAGAGGTGGAGGCGCTTGCCGAGCTTGCGGGAGGAGCGCCAGGATCCGGAGGCGAGGACGTCCAGGATGTGCTCGGCGAGGGTGGTGTCGAAGCGCCAGGTGGAGCAGGGGCGGGCGGAGGGATTGACGGTGACGCTGGCGCGATGGGCGCGGGCGGAGATGTAGATGCCGGGCTCGACCTCACGGACCTCGCCGCGGGCCAGGGCGGCATCGTGCAGGGGGCGCAGATCGGCGAGGGACAGGCCCAAAAAGTCGGCGGCCAGGGCGAGGGAATAGGGGCGGCGATGGGAGGCGAGGAAGTGGCTGAGGCGGGAGGAGCTCATGCGGGGCGGTCCTCCAGGTCGGCCATGGAGATGGCGGAGAGCTTACGCGCGCGGGCGTCCTTTTCTATAGCATCCATGACATTGACGGCCTGACGCAGGTTGCCGTCGGTGAGCCGATGGATGTAGGCAATGACGTCTTCGGCGGGGTGGACCTCCATGACCGCCTGGGCGAGGGCGGTGAGATCGGGGAGGGTGGCGGGGGTGAATTGGTAGAACTGGGAGCAGCGATCGAAGTAGTAGCGGTTAATTTGGAGGAGGCGTTCCTTGGCGTTTTCCATCCCCACGAGGATCACGATGGCGATGGTCTCGTCGACGATGTCACGAATTGCGCCGAGGAGGTCGGGGCGTTTGAAGGCGTAGTCGATCTCGTCGATGATGATGATGGCATCGGAGTGGGCGGTGAGGAGCTCGATGGCGCGTTTGAAAAGGCCGTTGGCGGTGCCGGAGGTGGGGACGTCGCCGAGGCCGGCATGGCGGTGGACAGCGCGGAGGAGGGCCTGGGCGAAGGTTTTGGTGGTGGTGGTGGACTCAAGGCGGAGGTAGATGTATTTGTGGCGGTAGGCGCTGCGCTGGGCGAAGGTGGTTTTGCCCAGGCCGGGGGCTCCGTAGATGAGGCCGAGGCCGACCATTTCGAGCTTTGGCCGGGTTTGCAGCTCGGCGATGCAGGCGTTGGCGGCGGCGACGTTGTGGGTGGTGATGAGTTTACCCTGTTTCATTGGTTCTCCTTATTTTTGGCCGATCCCGCGTTGGGTGAGGCGGCGTGTGAAGGCACTGGGGGCGGTTGGGGTGGTTGGGGTGGCGTCGATGACGGGATCCTCGCCGGTTTCGAAGGCGCGGGCTTCGGCAGCGAGACGGGCGACGACTTCGCGAGGATCAGGGTCGTCGGCGAGGGGCGGGGTGATGATGGGGGGCTGGACGAAGACGGGGTTGGCGGCCTTGATCTCCTCCAAACGCTCATCACGGGCTTCGCGGTGACGGGCGAGGGCGGCATCCAGGGACTGGCGGGAGCTTCTGATGAGGCGCTGGGTGTTCTTTTGAATGCTGGCAATGGCGCGCTTGTTTTCACGAAGCTCGGATGTGAGCTGGTGGAGGGCAAGGGGGTTGTCCTTATCCAGATAGACGAAGGCGTGCTGGGCCTCGCGGAGCTCGGCCTGGCAGAGGTAGTTGTTTTGGGCGTCGTAAACCAGGATCCAGCGGAGATCGGAATAGTCGTAGCGGATGATGAGCTCCTGGCCTACGTATTTGGTGAAGATGGGGTGATAATAACGGCACTTGTTGAGCCAGACGCCTTCGGAACGCAATTTTTTGCGTTCCGCGACAAGCATGAGGAAGTCCAGGCGAGCTGGGTCGATGGCGCGGGCGGGGTCGATGGCGCGGGCGGCGAAGACTTCGAAGGGCCTTTTGCCACCCAAACCGGCGTGGGGCCGGAGGCCGTATTCATAGCGGAAGAAGTAATAGATGAGGGCCATGGCCTCGGCGTAGGCCAGGGGCTCCCCCGCGAACATCTTTTGGGCCCACTTTTCGTTTCTGCTTAGGCCAGCGGGCTTGTCGTCGATATTGCGTCCGCGGAAGGAGCCCTGGAAGCGTTCGAACTGCTCCTGGAGAGTGCGGAAGAAGCGCTCGATGACCTTGGACCGGGCATTGTAGGGCTCGGCGAAGGCGGCCTCGATGCCCAGACGGGGGAAGATGCCGGCGAACTCACGCTCGAGGTCGTGATTTTCCCATTCCTTATGAAAAAGCTCGGCGCGGAAGGCCTTGCCGTTGTCGAAATAAATGGCCTTGGGCAACATTTGGAGGTGGAGAATGGCGTTGCGGACCGCGGTGAGGATGTGTTGGGAGCTTTCGGTGGCGGCCAGGGCGGCGCCGACGGGATAGCGGCTGGCCCAATCATATATAAGGATAAGGGTGAGACGAGCCGGGCGGCCGGTGACGGGATTGAGGACGTCGAAGGCGAGGGTGTGCCCATCGGCGACGAGGACGTCACCAGGGCCGAGCATGGAGGTGTCGCGCATGATGGATTTGACGATGTTTTCGCGGACGAATTTGGCACCACGGCGGGCCTGGGCCCAGATATCCGGGTTGGCGGCGATCCAGTCGTTGATCCATCTTTTAAGGGTGGCGGGCGAGGAGGGGGATTCGCAGTGGCCGGCCTCGGCGTTGCTTTTGAGGTCGGCGATGACGGAGGTGATGGTGAGCTTTTTGTCAGAAAGTAGGTGGGAAAAAAGGTAGTCCTGCTCGAATTTGGTGACCTTGCGGCCGCGGCGGCCGGCGGGCTTGTGAATGAGGGAGAACATGTCGCGATTGTTTATTGACCAGGTGTGGTGCCAGTGGCGAATGGCGCGCTCGGTGCGGCGGCCGCGGTAGCGATAGAGCTCCGGGACGAGGAGCTTGGCGTTGTAGTCCGCCGTGATCGACGCCCAGGCGGCTGCCTTCGAGGTGGCGGCGGCGAGGCGGAGCTCGATCTGGTCCATGAGGAGGGCGAAGGCCTGGGCCTCGGGGACCTTGCGCCGCGGCGGAAGCTGGCCGGGGATGTAGGCGAGAGAGGGGGTGTTGGCGTCGGCCAGGTCGTGGGCAGGCGGATCCGGGGGAGTGTCCGGGGCGGAGGGGGAGGAGAGCACGATGAGCCATTTGCCTTTGGGTTGGCGGGGATCGTCCTGATGGGTGGCCTCGATCTTGCCCGAACGGATGCCCTTCATCACAGCCTGGCGTGTTAGACCGCGGCTGGCGGCATATTCCTGTACAGTGATCAATGTCTTTTCCATGTCAGCTCCTTGGCTTTATTGGCCGCAGCGAGATAAAAGGGCGGGAGGCGTCGACTCCATCCCGCCCCGGAGCTGCGGACAGGGGTTTGTGGGGATAAAAAAGAAGGGCGCCCCGGACAGGGGGGGGTGAAGATCTGTGGCGGGGCGCATGGATTACCTCAGCCAGCCGTCGCGAAGGGCGACGATTATGTGGGCGACGAAGTAGCTGCCGGAGAGGGTGAAAAAGGCGCGGATGATGAGTTTTTTCATGATGATACCTCCAGGTATTTGGTTATTTTTCCTCGTTGCTCCAGGGCGTCCCTCCTGCCCTGGAGGATTTTGAGGGTGTAGGAGTACGAGATATCCAGAGCGGTGGAGAGCTGACGGCGGGTGATCCCGCGGCGGGCAAGCTCGGCTCGAATCTCGGGGGCTGTCATAATTGTTCTTGACATTTTATACCATCTCGTTATAGTGTGTCTATATGGTGACATATTATGACGGCTGTCATATCTGTCAAGAAAAAAAATCACAAATGTGTTAAAACATAGGGGGAGAATATGGCTATTGCTATGAGGATCAGAGAGATACGAAGGCAAAAAAAGATGAGCCAGGCCGAATTTTCCGCCGGGGCCGGCCTCACACAGTCATCGGTCTCGCACTATGAGAGTGGGCGGCGGATTCCGGAAGCGGAGGCCATCAAAAAGATCTGCTCGGCTTATAACGTGGATTTGAATTGGCTGATGACGGGCGAAGGACATCCATATCACACGACGCGGCGAAGGACGGCGAAGGCGGAGGATGTATTACGGTTGCCCGTGGTGGCCGATATAGCAGCCGGAGCGGGAATCGAGGCCTTTGATATTGAGCCGGAGGAGTATTTGGTGCTACATCCTTCCATCATGCCGGCTCCTGGACCCTATTTTGCGTTTCGGGTGCAGGGGGAGAGCATGACTCCGCATATACAGAGCGGCGATTATGCCATCGTGACGACGTCCTGGCAGGAGATGGATATCAATGACCAGATCTGCGCGGTCCGGACCCATGAAGGGCTGACGTTGAAGCGTTATATTATCGATTCCATGAGGAGGATGGCAGTGTTGTATCCGTTGAATCCAGTGTATCCCACCATTAGAATTGAGGAGGACGATCCTGACTATGTGATCGTCGGTGTTTTGCTGTTAATTATCAGAAAGTGCTTGAGGTGAAGATGAAAAGGTCAATCTATAATGTATTGTTTATTCTTGCGTTCGCATCATATGGCTGCGCTATATTAGCGCTGATAATCATGTTGGCGTTACGACCAAGCGGATCAGGCATCAGCGGAGACATGTTTATCGTGCCGGCAAGCATGGTCATGGGCGGACTGCTATTGCATGTACTATCGGCAATTGGTGAGGATGTTTGCCGAGGTGCCAACGCGCTCGAGCGCATGAGCGCACCACCTGGGCCTGAGGAAGACGACAAAAAAGAGGATTAGTTCATAGCCGATCCATTAAGCCGACCTCAGGGCCGGCTTATTTTTGGCAAAAATAAGTGAGCCAAGGTTGCATCGACTTTTTGGGTTGCATCGAAAAAACGCGTTGAGGTTGCATCGGAAATTTTGGTTGCATCGGAGGTTGCATCGAAAATTTAGGTTGCATCGGAGGTTGCATCGAAAAAACGCGTTGAGGTTGCATCGAAAAAATAACGATATTATCAGCGTTAGTGGCATAGGGGAGGGATTGATCTATGAGGGCTTTGGCAAAAATACGTGAGCCAATTGGCAAAATAAAGTGATCCTTTATAATCACCGCGGAGGAGGCGGAGCGCCTGCTGAAGGCCATTGGCAGAGAATAAAACCTTGACAGAAACTTGGCTCAACAAAGTTTGAGCCGAACCGGTCGGGATGTAGCGCAGTCCGGTTAGCGCGCTCGGTTCGGGACCGAGAAGTCGGAGGTTCAAATCCTCTCATCCCGACCATTATTTTTTCATCTCCGCGAAGGATCAAATGCCCGAAGCCAAAACCGAAGCCAAAATTAACCTGAAGTACTATCTCAAGCTCCTCTATCCTTTTGTGAAAAAGGACATGGGGCTGTTGCTCTTCGGGTTGGTCGCGATGCTTTGCACCTCCGCGCTGCAACTGCTCTATCCCCTCATCCTGGCCGAGATCATCGATAAAAGCATCCCCAACGCCGACGTGGCGTCGATGTACCGCTTTGGGGCGTTTTT
>ENA-UOWO01006475-UOWO01006475.1-activated-sludge-metagenome-genome-assembly--contig:-NODE-6475-length-11960-cov-12.810920_pt1 | contig 11960 bp, 20 predicted proteins | sample MGYA00238148_ERZ761564 | MGnify/ENA primary metagenome ERZ761564 (study PRJEB28885, sample SAMN05720194) | activated sludge metagenome | isolation source: Anaerobic digester | place: USA...
TATTCTTCCACATCCTGTTGTTTCTTAATAGCCTCAAGAACTTTCCATTCTTCACCAGAAGCAGCTATAAAAGCATCTAATAATTGAATAATATTTTCATATTTCAATTTATTTCCCACATCCTCATCAGCAACAATATTCCTCTCATACCCACTTATTTTCCTTCTCATGGCCTCTACTCTTGCTTTACACATCTCTTGCAAAACTTCTGCCAATTCTTTCTTAAATTCAGACATACAATTCACCTCACATTTTATTTTAAATTTATCTACAATATACCCAATTCTATCAATGTTTTATCAAGGCCAGCATTCTTTATCTGAATACATATAAATTGATTGATAGTAGGTGTATATGGTTTATGTTTTGGATACATCCTTGCTTCACTACAACTTCTATCATCTTTTTTGTTGTTACATGGTACACACGCAGATGTACAATTATCAAATGTTGATTTACCACCACTTGATACAGGAATAACATGGTCTATTGATGAAGGTGTTTTTCTTAAATCAGAACCACAATATTGACATATAAAATTATCGCGGATTAATAGGTTTCGTTTGTTGAACGGTACTTTATTTTTCCATAAAGCACGAACAAACTTAATCAACTTTAGAACCTCTGGAATCAGAAATTCTATTGTTTTCTCAAAATTATAAATGACATGTTTTGATGTTTTAACCACCTCTGCCTTTTTCTTACAAATCAATTTTATGGCCTTCTGCCAACTGATAAAACCCAAAGGTGTGTAATCAGCATTTAATAATATGACGTTATTCATATTTAATCCTTTCACATTTTTAATGTTGTTTTAGTTTTTCTTTTGCCTCTTTTACCATACTTTCTTTCAACACATGACTATTTTCTTTCATTTTCTTCAAGAAAATATCATACTCTTTTATCACTTCTTTCTTTGTTGCTCGTTTACCATTGCCGTAATCAATGAATTTTGTATTTTTTATACAAAATATACACAAGTTACCTTTCAATGGCTCTTGTGTCTCTGGATTGACATCCATTACAAATCCTGGCGGTAGAAAATTCCTACATTTATCACACATTGACATATATAATACTCCTATTTTTTCAAAATTCTATTTTTACTATAATCCCATATAATATCTGCTGGTTTTATATCCAACATAGCACACAGTCTCAAAAATCCTTTTCTACCATGTTGTGTTTTTATATCGTTATCAACCGATTCCTTATACAGATAGAGAGCCTTCCACGAGTCCCAAAGACTTTTCCATTTCTTCTGAAACTCTGGTGTATCTCTATTATCTCTATCTTCCTCTATCATTTTAGTCATTTCTACACAAACTGTAAACAGCTGAATTTTATTTAATAAACGTGACAGTTTATGTTCATATTCCTTTTTTTTGAAGGCCGGGTCACATGCTAGAGACAAATTAAATATATAATGACCTATAATAGCTTTTATTCTATCCCATTTTCTATGATAATCTGTTGCCCCAAGATATCTAAATTCAATATATTCATTTGATGAGTTTAAATGCTCTATATTTATGGCCATATAGTGGTCTACTGGATATTGTTCCTCTAATTCCTTTTCATCTATTAATTTCTCCGCAAGTTTTGGAGCATTTTGTTTTATAAGATTTTTACTAACAGAATCATAAGCAGATTTTGCATATGTGTTGAACTCTCTAGTATCAAAAAAATTATATATATAGCCCTCATCCATAAATACTGATAATTTAGTTATATCAATAGATTTTCCTAGATTACTAACATTTTTCAACGATACCCCTATATGGAATCCACATTCCTCACCTACTTCAGCATCATCACCCATGTTGTTTATAAACTCAAATACTTTCGGTGTAACCTTCAAAAACTCTCTTAATGGCATTACAGGAGAAACTATCTCAACACCTGATAAACCCAATGACCCATCTGGTTTTATAACCCATTTTTTTGAACTTTTATAATCATGTCTGGATGTAATAGTATAATTATCAAACGGAAGTTTATATGGTTTTAAAAAATCCTCTATCATATTTAGAAAAAGGTTGCTTTTATCTATTTTTAATTCTGGAAATAATTCTGTAGGAGGCGGTATTTCATCGCCTGGCCCATAACCTTCATCACTTGCCCATTTTGGCAATACAGGAAATGGTTCACCTTCGCCTAAATCTTCCCAAGCAGCCTCATATTTTTCCCATTCCTCCTCCATATCTTGTAACTTATAGAACTTGTCTGATACTTCTTTATACTTTACAAAAAAAGGCGGTAGAGTAAACTCAAATTCAGCACCAATCATTACATTCGGATTTTTCAATGCTTCGTCAATCTCTGATTTAGAAATTTTCTCTAATAATAACTCTCTAAAACCCATAAAAAATACCTCTATGAAAAATCTACACCACTATCATCTATATCAACTTCTATGCTATCTTCATCATCAAGGAAACCCAAAAATTCTAGCAATCTTTCCATTGAGTCGCCTATCCAGTTTTTTATTTGTGTAAAAACCTTTTCAAACCAACTTGATACCTTATTCCATATATCAGATAATATACCTTCTGTCAACATAACACCATTATACATTTCCACTTCTTCATTGAATTTATCCACAATTCCTGTCGCAAGTCTTACCACTGAATATTTTCTCTGTCCTACCTTTGTTTTCTCACCATCAATTACTTTCTGGACTGAAGATGATTTGAATGAAACATTCATTTTTACTGTATTTGATACTTTTTTAACATACCCTTGATTTATTGGATGTAATATAGAATTACCATTTGTTTCACAATACAAAACATATTCAGCACGTCCTATTGATTTCTTACCAAATTTTCTATCACCTGTCATGGCCTCTTTAACAAATTCAATTTTAGTGTTTTGATTCTTCTCAAAAAATGTTTTCATCATCCCTTCCAATTCTTTATTCATCTTGTTTACTTTTTTAAGTGTTTTGAGAACCTTTAATTTTTTATCTTCTGATTCTTCTTCTGGTACAATAATAGAACCTTTTATTTTCTCAATCCTATCTATAATTTCTTTCATCAGAACTGTTTTGTTATGAGTTTTTTCTACAGCAGTCATGAATGTGGCTCTTGTATCACCTTTCAATACACCACTCATCAACTGTGCAGGCCCTGTTTTTAGTGAAATATTATAATCACCTATGGCAATATCCGTTTTTGGTGTATGCTCATTTGAATATTCCTTCCACCAATCACTTACCGACACCTCACTTTTCAGTACCTTTCTCGCCTCAACATTACCCTTAATTTCCTTTCTTAAATAGTCTACGATTTCTGAAACACCTTGTCGTTTGATACCAACATTCAACTTACCTGACATTCTATCGGAGTTCCACATAGATATGATGGCCTTTTCCATATCTTCCCCTATGGTGGCCTCTGTAAGATATGACATTAATTGATGCTTCATGTTATTTTCCTGTATGATGTTTTATCTTTCTATCATCTATTTATGAATATATAGGAATTGGATTACCACAAGAACCACTCGTAACCATCAAATCCCAAAAAAATTCTTGATGTTCTATATTGTTATATATGTACCAGCAAAAATCTTGCCATTGTTGAAGTTTATGATTTTTTCTCTGTGCTATAATATTTCTCAACACTTTATAATTTACATTCCATATCCGCCTCTGTAAAAACCCTTCTGGTAAAAGATTTTTCAATTCATCAAACGAATTATCTTTCCGTAACTGCTCTAATTCCATCAATACAGAATTTGGGATTGGTTTCTCAAACATTTCTTGAGTAAATGGTTTTTTCATAAGAGTGTGCATTGTTGACTGTGATTGTTTCGTACTACCAACCCTATACGTGTCTGCTTCCGAATGCCAATAACGAGGCGCTGTGACATCTAACCACACTTGAATACTTTCAAGAAATTTATTATGTCCATAATCTCTTTCACACAAATTTTTTGAAACTCGTATAAGTCTATCACTTAAAACGCCACCAATAGACACTTCATCATCTGTCAGTCCATATGATAACCCTAGTCCTAGTAGTGCTTCCTCATATCCACATTCTTTTAACACCTTTATTTTCATATAATACCTATCTTATTCTTTCTGTAATATTATATACTTTATTGTCAAATACAAGACCGCCCAACATAATGGCCTCGTTCATTCTTGATTTCTGATATAATGACATCGCCGAGCCACCCAGTATAGTCCCAGCAATAACAAGAATCAAAAACCAAAACCCTATTTTATGGAACATTTGTCCTGCCCCCTTTGTAAAAGATTTCCACCAATTCAATAATTTTTCCTTATTCATTGAACTCACATCCTCCTTACCTTGACTTATTTTATTTTTATGTTATGGCTTTCAATTTATAATAGAGACTGAAAACTTTTCTAACCTGTTGATGCCCTCTTTGAGAATCAAGAGGATATCCTTTGTACAAAAGTAATGCCTTCGTCATATCACCATCTGCTTCCTCTATTTTTTCTCTCAATATTCGTGTACCTATCAATATATTAGCGTCCGAATAGAATACCTTATGTGGAATCTGCATAAGACCACAATATCCCAATTTAGAACATACCTTCGGATTGAATGTACTCTCTGTTTTTGTCAATGCTATAATAAGGTCTGGTGACACTCTATTTTGCTCTGACGCAAAACTAATAGCACTAACAAGTTTTTCGCTACTTTGTACACCCACGGCATTTAGTTTCTTTGTAATTGGATTGTCTTGAAGTGTTTCTTTAAATTCTGGTACTGACACTGGAACAAACACCTTACTTTCATTGTTATATTGATTTAGAACCACAACTGATAAAAACACAATAACCAATACCTTTAAAAATCTAATCATTTTTCTACCTCCCTGTACGCATAAATATAAGGCATGTTTACACAAAACAAACATCCCCTACACTCTGTATACCAACTTAGAAAAGAAATAACCCTTTGGCTTTCCGAAGGCTTGAGAAAGCGTCATTAACTGTCTTACATCTGGAAAAAGAGTTCCCTTTTCAATCTGTAAGAGTGTTTCCTCACTAAGTCCTGATTTTTGAGATAACTCAAGAACGGATAATTTAGCTGATTTCCGTTCTTGCTCTATCTGTTTCCCAAAAAAATTCATAATTTATTTTTACCTACTCCTATATTTATATTTTTGTTATGTTAAATATTTTTCTCTCCATTCATCAGTTGCTTCAGCAATAACACCATAATCAGCATCATTCTCTATTTCTTCTTTCCACGCTTCATATGCCATTTCTAATGCTTCATCAACAGATTCTGCTATCACTTCTTCATATGAATTACCATAACCAGCATTCCATCTGATAATATATTGTTTCCTCATTACTCCCCTTCCTTAGATAATATTATATTCTGTCCCAATTGTCAACCGTAACCTTCATTCTTTTACGTTTATCTTTTTTACTGGTTTTAAAAGCAAACCCACCCTTTGCCATAGGTAAACGAGGTTTAGCAGTATTCTTAAAAACCAATACTTCCTTATTACCAATCTTTTCCTTTCTCAATATTTTTGCTCTCATAGTAATCACCTTATATATTTATATTTTCCTTTCAATATATCATAAAATCCTTATTCTGTCAAGGAAAATCAATCCTCAAACATCCTGTCAATATCCTCAATATTTATAACTTCAAAATAAGGTTCTACATGTTCTCGCTTAACATGATATCCAGAATGTCTTATATCTTTATCCACAATACGATATTGGTCGTATACATCATCATCAACAACTTCTATATAAGGACGATTTACTAAATCTGGATTATAACTTTGCCAGTCATAAGAATCTTCATCCACAGACTTTACTCTCACCCAACTCCTATTATCTTTGGCTTGTTCTAAAACAGTCTTTTTTACCCATTCTTTAAATTTGACCTTAATAGGTTTCATTTTATTTAACCATCCCCATCAGCTCATCAAAATCAATTATTTTTGTCCCATATGACTTGGCCTTTTCGTTCTTATTACTTCCACTGTAAGGGTCATCAGTAACCAAATAATCAGTGGACTTAGAAATACCTTTTACATATCCACCCTTACTCGTAATCATCTTTGTTATAACATCACGTTTCAATGGCATTTTTCCTGTCAATGTAAACGTCAATCCACTTATACTTGTTTTTTCTTTCATAATAAAACTTAATCCTTTCTCTTTCAAGAATAAATAAAGCCCTCTGAATTTGTTTATATTCTCCACTAAATTATTTGAAAGTATTTCACCAACACCTTCAATACCTTCAATGGAATCAACACTAAACAGTTCTTCAAACTCATATTTCTCTAGAATTGGAGCAGAAAGAGTTTTTCCAATTCCAGCTATACCAAATGCCGCCAACAATTTATCTGGCGTCACACTTAACGTCTTTTGTATTTCATAATAAACTTGTTCAGCTTTCTTTATACCAAATCCTTCAATGCTGGCCATATCCAGCTCATCCAGTTCATACATTTCTTCAATACTCGTAACACCCAAATTCCTAACAGTCGTCTCTGTAAGAAATTCAGAACCCATTGTTTTAAAGAAATGAGCAATCTGTCTTACCTTGCTATCATAACAATCACCATTCTTACAAACAAGGTCTATTTCATCACCCCATTTGTCCTTTGTTATCAACAGTTTACCACCACAACAAGGGCAAAACTCTGGAGCGTTTGTTTCAGCCTTTTCAAAGACCTCTGTTATGTAAGGAATAACACCACCACTACGAACCACCCCAACGACAGAACTCGCCCCAATCCCATTGTTCACTACGTTTCCGTAGTTATGTCCTGTGGCTTTTGAAACTGTAACACCGTCCAATTCGATGGGTTCAATATAAACCAACGGTGTGATTTTACCAGTACGCCCCAAATTCCATTCAACCTTTATAACCTTCGCTTTGACTGCTTCCGTATTCACTTTGAAAGCAACCTTGTTCTCTGGAAGTAAAACATCTTCCCTTTCACTTTCATCAACTGTCAAAACAATCCCATCAACATCATACGGCATGGACTTTGCATCAATCAATAGGTTATTCAATGTTTTAAGATAATTATCATTTGTATCAATTACTTGCCATGGTGCCACTTCCAAGTTCAAATCTTCAATAAACTGTAATCTGTCTTGCTCTGTTTCTGCTACACCACTTTCAACATCCAATACTTCATAAAACATTGGATGTAATTCTTCAACATGATGTGCTAAACAACCGTTTACACCATTTCGTCTGTTCTTATATCCATATTTTTTATAGTCATCACCAAATAGAAGTAATTCACCTCTCAAAGAAATTTCCTCTTTATTAGCAATAGTCGGCAATATTCTTTTTATTTTTTGAGTAATATCTTGACCTTCTTCTCCGTCACCCCTTGTAGCACCGAAAGTGACAAAACCATTTTTATATGTAACCATAAAGGAAACACCATCAAGTTTGAAACTCGCAACAATACACCCCTTCCCATCCATCCATTTTTCAACCGTATCTGTTTTCATCTTATCAAGAGAACCTAATGTAAAAGGTAATTTAACCTTTTCACCATCCTCTATTTCTGCTCCAATAGTCTGAAAATATGGGTCATTCGGGAATTGGGTTTTTGCCTTTTCCTTCAATATATCATATTCTGTATCAGTTAAGGTCGTTTCAACATGATTATAATACTCATTATCAAACTGTTTTAACTGGTCAATTATAGTCATCTTTTTAGTCATAAATATCCTCACATTTTTCTTTTATTATAACACAATGCAAAGAAAATGTCAATACCTTAAATCATCTTAAAGTATTGACGGCATCTATGTTACAGGTGTTTTATGTTAATGTTATTCTAGCCACTTCTTATCTAAGTGAATCTTGCCTTTTGTTGCTTTTAAAAGTTCGTCATTGTAATGCCTTATCAGGTCGTTACCTTCTAATACCTTATCATCTTTAATGACATTGAACCAGAACGCTCTAAATCCACCCATGAGGCTAATATGATTATACGACTTACGTTCTTGTAGTTGAAATAAGAACTTTCTGCCACCGTGTGACCCCTTTACCAGCGATGAAAAGAACTCTTTGGTGAGTTCTGCGGCCATTGTCATATTACTCTTACCGGCAGACTTAATAAATGAACGAATCACAGTTCCTACACCATGTATGCGATTTGTACCAATAAGAGAAAATTCTTTGCCGTCTTTGTATATAACACTCTCTTGGTCGTATTTTTGTCCTAATTTGATGAGAGTTTTTTTATCAATTTTAGGTATGAATAAAGATAGTTCAGTTACAAATCCCTCAATCTCTTTATATCCGCCCTGTAATTCAATATAACCATACCCTAATTTTTTGATAGTTTCTCTCAACTCAGCAAAATGTTCCTTGTTTTTAGGGTCGCCTTTGTGGGATGCGGACACTACACCAAAGGACTTATGGTCATCCTCTACATATTGCCATATACGACTCAGCTTACTTTCTTTCAGCTGATAATTTATCTGTTTTAATCTTAAATGTTCTCCTATCCTCATATACACCCCCATAAATAATTATATGATTATTTATGGTAAATGTAAACTAAAAGGGGGTGATAACATCACCCCCTTCAAAATTTTTACCATCCATATATTTTAGCAACATACGGCCTCAAACTGTTCGTATACTTGTCTAACAATTCATCTGTCAGTTCTTCACCATTGTATATCTTATTTGTAAATTCATCAATGGTATCCATATCTTTGATTTCACGATACAGAACATAATTAGTTCCATCATGGTGTATAAATTTACCTCTGATATCTTTTTCATCAGCATACCATTTTGCGTAGTCACAATCGGTATATAGTATATTCTTTACGTTACCGTCAATGATTTTATATCCCTGCCTCCGACCATGCCACAATCCTAAATTAGCAATTACAATTATTTTGTTACAAGATATGTCAAGATTTGCCCTTTCATCATCAATGAAAAAATTCAAATCATCATACATACGTTCATATTTCTGGTCATCTGTTGGCTGATATTCCTCTATCCAATCAGAGTCAAAATCCCATTTATCTATATCAACATCGGTATTATCCCAAATTATTCTTATATCTTTGTTCATAATTTTTCCTTTCAATTTTATTCGTTTATATCATCCAAATAATCAAGCCTTCTCCAAGAAGAATCCAAATCTTCTGGAGCCTTGATTACATCATCGTGTTTTATTTCAATTCCTAAATTCTTGAGTAAATGATATGCGTCCCTTACCATACTGGGTGCATAAGTTTTTCGCCCGTGGGCATAACGTCTGGCCATCCAGAATGTATCCTGAATGACTTTTTCAAGAATTTGATTTCTTTGTTTATAAGTCATTTTTTTGTTAGTCATATATACCTCTTATGTTTATTTTTCTTTTCATTATAACAGAATTTCCTTTATTTGTCAAGACCAATCATTGTCAGGATTAGTGGGGACTCGTCCGCCTCCACACACTGGCCTACATTCCCGAACCACACGCAAAAAATAGGGTGTCATTACTGACACCCTATGAATTTTAATCCATTCTAGAACCAACGTATGCCGTGATTCCATTGTCTTTTAGTACATCAGCGAAAGCATGAGCAAACGCTTCTTTCCTCTGCATTGATTGCCCACCAACGGACACCCAATACTGGTATCCACCTTGATAAGCTTTACCCCAAGTTCCATGTTCACCAACCATACCTGCACTTTTCAAACCATTAAGGAATTTACGATTAGGAGTCGTGTTGGCCTTGAACCGTATCCAAGCAAAACCACAAACACCACCATCAACAACCCACGATTTTTCTACGGGGGAATTATCATCCATAACACTGGTATGCTGTTCAACAACCATTGGAGTCGGTTTACAAGCCTTCAATGCTTTTTCACCAGCGTCAATAGCGTCCTTCATTATCTTAACCGCCTCATTCGCTTTGGTATTGTCCTTTTTACCTTTCTTTACGTAATTGGGACTACCCAAAGTCTTGATAAGTTCAGACGCTTGGTCATATGTAAGGCCGTCATTTCGATAGTCCTTTTTTGTTATACAATACAATGCCCAAAGTTGTCTTTTTGTTGCTTCCTTATTCAATATATTTCTAGTCATAAAATAAACCCCTTTCTCTTTGATATATAATGATTATACCACAATATTGACAAAAAGTCAAGTGCCATATAAAGGAATTATCATCGAAAAACTAAAATAAAAACCGTTGTTTTGTCAAGTGTTTTTTACATCAACACTTACCCAACAACGGCGGTGGCCCTTGCCATCACTCACTTGTATAGTTAAAAATCATGACCGTGCCTACCTTTCCAGTTTTTTATAAGTAAATCTTTACCTTCATCATCCAAATGTTTAAATGCCCATCTATCTGCTTCTTCTTCATCTGGTATTCCAGAAGCATGTGCCTTTTCATGCCAATAAACAATATCCTTTTCAACCCTTGACAATGATGGATTATTACATAAGATAATAAAAACATCATCACCTACTGTTATTGTATATCCGTATTCTTCTGTCTTATTGAAAACTATTCCAGAAATAAGAGACAGTCCACGTTTAAACTCGTTAAATTGTGAAACGGTCAAATATTGTATTATAGGTTTTTTCATTTTATTCCTCCCCTTTTTTTACTTTCTACATATTCAATTAATCTATAAACAGCGTCATATACTGGTGTATACACATCACGTTCATTTGTTTGTGCATTACCAGCAATATTTATCGTTTCATACCCATTGTTTATTATCCAATTTCCAATTTCCTCTATGAGTTTATCTGTTATTGGATAACATAAAGACACATCAAAATAAGGTCTGTTATACTTCTTAATGGCTCTGTATGTACATAATTCACCCCTTGAATTGAAATCATAAGCGAAACGTATAGTACAATCTGAATTTTCTACATTCAAATATGTTCTTCTTTTATAACCTCCTTTAATTTCAACAAGACTAAATTTGTTTCGTAAAATATAATTTGTCCCTGTCAATGTCATATATTTAGCAGGAGCATACCCACCAGTTCGTATGTTATTATCATACGCTGCATAAAGACCAGCTTGGTCTGCTCCAGTTTGCCCACCTGAAATTATAATCATATTTTAATATCCTTTTTGAATTTTATTTGGCGGGAGGCGTAGGAATCGAACCCACATCTTCTGGTTTGGAGGCAGACATACTACCATTGTACTAGCGACCCATATTTTGGTGGAACCGGAGGGACTCGAACCCTCACAAACAGAATGCAGGTCTGTTATGCTCCCAATTACATCACGACCCCAATTATTTCTTAAATATTTTTTCTACACCAGTTATAGCATAGTTTATAATTGATGTTCCTGCTAAAATAATGGATATAAAAGACAAAATAATCATTACGATTGAACACAATACAGCAGCAATCGGTAACATAACAGCTGTCATCAATGATAAAAAAGCATATAATATCGGATATTCATCCATTGAAATTGCTACCTTTGTCACACCATCCTCTTTAAGGGTTAATCTAGGTATATGTAATTTCATATTTTTACTCCTTCACAATTTGTTTATTTTTTAAATCAAACAAAACTTCTTTGTTATCAATATTCAATTCACCTTCAAAACTATATCCACATGCTTTCAAAAAATTCTCAAATTGCCGTATCAATGTATTATAAGTTAATCTTCCAGAATCATCAATTTCAAATGTTACGTCAGCATCATTTTCATCATTCTTAATTTTCACAAATTTTATCATATATTTACTCCTTTTTAGTCTGAGCAGAGTGCGGGAATCGAACCCGCGAATTTCACGTTGGCAACGTAACTCCATACCACTTGGATAACTCTGCATATTTGGCGAGGATGAAGGGAATCGAACCCTCTTGGGTCTGCTCGACAGGCAGATGCCTAACCATTAGGCTACATCCCCATATACCTTTTTATTACAAATAGACTATACCATATATTTGGTAAAAAGTCAATAATGTT
>ENA-UOWO01006477-UOWO01006477.1-activated-sludge-metagenome-genome-assembly--contig:-NODE-6477-length-11952-cov-5.532235_pt1 | contig 11952 bp, 8 predicted proteins | sample MGYA00238148_ERZ761564 | MGnify/ENA primary metagenome ERZ761564 (study PRJEB28885, sample SAMN05720194) | activated sludge metagenome | isolation source: Anaerobic digester | place: USA...
TTCCTGAAGCTGATAAAGTAGCAGCAGTTGGAGCAGTGGTGTCAGCAACGCCAGCTTGAATATTTACAGTATAATCTTCAACTTGTCCGTAGGAGAAAGCCTCACATGAAGTTGGAACAGCATTATATTTCATAGAAACTCTCATTCTAGTAGCTCCTAAAGTTGCCGTCGCTGGAATCGTAAATGTTCCAGTTGCTGGAGTTGTAGTTGAAGCTGTTTTGGTCCAAACCGTTTCGCCTGCATCTGTGAACACACCATTTTGATTGTAATCAATAAAAACCGCATAACCTTCAGCATAAGCAGTGCTTGTCCATGATGGTGTTATGGTAATTGTATAAGCTGCAGATCTAGTAACGTTTGAAGAAAGCGCCGTAAAGTTTTCATAACCTGTTGTTCCTGTTGAGGTGTTGTTGATGGTTCCAAAAACTACTTTTCCAATTTTTTCATCTGCAGTACTGTTTCCTTGAGAAGCACAGTAAGATAATGAAGCAACTAAAGTGGTCACACTAACGGTGTTGCTTGCTGGAGAAACGTTTCCAGCTGCATCTTTAGCAATCACATAAAAGGTATACGTGGTAGAAGCTGTTAATCCTGTAACAGCATAAGTTGTTGTTGTAACCGAAGCTTTAAACACGCCATTTTGATATACATCATAACCGGTAACACCAATGTTGTCAGTAGCGCCAGACCAAGATAAGTTTGTTGTTGTTGAAGTTGTTCCAGAAGCTGATAAAGTTGCTGCTGTTGGCGCAGTTGTATCTATCACTGGAGCCAAAGTCGTCACGTTAACAGTATTGCTAGATACTGAAGCATTTCCTGCAGCATCTTTAGCTTTCACAGTAAATACATAAGTCGTTGAAGCTGTTAATCCTGAAACAGTATAAGGAGAAGCCGATACAGAAGTAAGTAAAACACCGTCTTTATAAATGTCATATCCAGTAACTGCTACGTTGTCTGTAGCGCCCGACCATGATAAAACTGTGTTGGTTTGTGTAGTGCCAGATGCAGCTAAAGTTGGAGCTGTTGGTGCAACAGTATCTGTAGTTCCTGAAGTAATCGTAAAGTTTGTATTCGATACATCAAAGAAAATATGATTGGTTCCTTTTACCATAATTCTATTGGTAGTTCCGGGTGTATTCGGAATGGTTACCGCTTGTGTTCCGTCGTTTGGAGTAGCAGCTAGTAAAGTAGACCAAGTTGTTCCGCCATTGGTTGATAATAAGATATCAACATTTGCACAGTTCACACCATTTGCAGTAGTTCCAGCAACAGCCCATGTAACTGTTTGAGAAGTTCCTCCTACATAAGAAACAGCAGTATTTGGAGCACTTACTGTAAACGGTCCAGCAGTAGCATTTACTGAAACAACCATGTCGTCACTATTATTAGCAGCGCCACTAGCTCTGTTATCGCGAACTGTCAATCTGAAGTTTAAAGTTCTTGCAACCGATGGTAATGCTTCTACAGTAACTTCAGATCCCGCAGTAGTGGTTGCTCCAGTCAAGACAGAAGACATTTTTGGGAAATATCGAACAGTAGATGTTGTCGGGGTATAAGATCTAAAATTCACACCTGTGGTTTTAGTAGCATTAGGAGCTGTAGCATTGGTTTGAGAATTCATTTGTTCCCAAGCGTAAGTTAAGGTGTCTCCATTAGCATCTGTACCTGCTCCAGTTAACATAAAAGGAGTGCTTTTTGGAACGGTATAGTCTAAACCAGCATTAGCCGTTGGTACCGCATTTCCTGTTGCAGTATTCACCTGGCAAGTTTTGGTTTTGATATTATTGGTAACTTGTTGGATACTCACTGCATGAAAATATGCGTCTGAATGTGGTTGAACATCTAGTGATGTAATTCCAGCATAGCCCATAATTGTAGAGCCACTACCAGGTTCCATTTGAACGCCCGTTCCTTCATTGCTTTGTGTAAAGGTATGGTTTGCACCAAACTGATGACCCAATTCATGGGCTACATAATCAATATCGAAATTATCACCAGATGGGATGCCGTCTCCAGGAGAAGTAAATCCACTTCCTTTTGAACCATTCGTACAAACACAACCAATGCAACCTGCATTTCCACCACCGCCAGAAGCACCAAATAAATGTCCAACATCATAATTGGCCTCACCAATTACAGAAGTTAAGGTGTTTTGCAATTCTGCATTCCAAGCACCACCTGATCCAGCTGCAGCAGCCGAATATGGGTCGGTTGAAGCGCTCGTATATATTACCGCATCAGTATTAGCAATCAGTGTCATTCGTGCTCCAAAATCTTTTTCAAAAACACCGTTTACACGAGTCATCGTATTGTTGATTGCGGCCAAAGCCAAAGCTTTAGTTCCTCCAAAATAAGCAGTATACTCACCAGTAACCGACATCGCCAAACGGAATGTTCTTAGCGTGGCATCATCTGCATTTGGACGAGCCGCAACAGCAGTGCTAATTTCTGCATTTACAGTTTCAACAACCCTGCATTCGAAAGGCGTTAGCGAAGCCGTTTTGTCTGACTTTCTGTAAACAGCATAAGTGTTTAAATCAGTGGTATAAGGCTCGATAAATTCAGCAGATTGGTCAGCTTTAATTACCATTGTTTGCAAACCAAGTGGCGACAAACTGAAATAAATGGTAGCAGTTGGTGTGTGTTTACACCTTGTCCGATATAAGATTTAATATTCGGATATCTTGCAGCCAAAGCCGGATCCATGTTCGTAGATTCTTTAACGCGAAATTGTTCTAATTGTCCTTGTGCATTAGGAAAAGAAACGATTACGTTCGACTGTGCATTCGACGCGAATCGCTTGGGTGCGCTGGTTAAACTTTGTTGTAGTTGATTGACATCGAGTTGAAACAATCGTGGATTAACAATGCTTTGTTTGTTTGCAAAAGTTACTGCTGTCGGATTTTTAACAGTAGCTTTCCATACCGCTTTTCCTGATTGGGCAAAGGAAAAACTGGTGATAGCAATCAATGCCATCGAGAGTAATTTGTTTTTCATAATTCGAGTTTTGGTTAAATTCGGCTTCAAATGTAGAATTATTTTTCAACCAATTATCGAATGAATAAAGAGTTTATTAACATTTTCGACAGTATTTTAAAAAATATCTTGTCTATTTCTCATTTTGTAGGTCGATTCCTTACAATTAATGAAATAAAGGATTTAATAGCAAAATAATTTTCCGCTAGATTTATTTTTGAAGGAGATAAAAACTATTTTTATACAAACTATTACATATGAATTTGAGTTATTGGGAAATAAAAAATTGGTTCACCAACGTTGATTACACCATCGTAGGAAGCGGAATCGTCGGGTTGCACACAGCACTCAGATTGCGCGAACGATTTCCTGAAAGTAAAATTCTGATTTTAGAGAAAGGCATGTTGCCGCAAGGAGCGAGTACCAAAAATGCAGGCTTTGCATGTTTCGGAAGCATTTCTGAAATTGTAGAAGATTTAAAATCACATTCCGAAGAAGAAGTCATTCAGCTCATTCAAAAACGTTGGAATGGTTTGCAACTACTACGAAAACGGCTCGGCGACCAAACAATAGATTTCAAGCCTTATGGCGGTTACGAGTTGTTTCTAAAAGATGACGAATCAAATTACAGCGAGTGTGTCCAAAAGATACCATTCATCAACGAAATAATCAAACCTATCTTTAAAACTGATGTGTTTCTGAAAGAGTTTGACCGATTTAACTTTAAAAACATTCAAGAATACTTGATTTTCAATCCTTTTGAAGCGCAAATCGATACCGGAAATATGATGCAAGCATTATTAAAAGCTGCCATTTCCGAAAACATCTTAATTCTAAATCAACAAACAGTGACAGCTTTTGAAGAGAAACAAAATGGTGTTGATGTGGCAATCGGAGATTTTAGCTTTACTACAAAAAAATTACTCTTTGCGACCAATGGCTTTGCAAATCAATTGATTGCGCAAGAAGTAAAACCAGGAAGAGCACAAGTTTTGATTACAGAACCCATTCCGAATTTAGACATCAAAGGTACTTTTCATATCGACAAAGGTTATTATTATTTTAGGAATATTGGTGACCGAATCCTTATAGGTGGCGGAAGAAATTTAGACTTTAAAGGAGAAACTACAACCGAATTTGGTGAAACAACAAGTATACAAAACCGATTGGAACAACTTTTAACGGAAGTCATTTTGCCCAATACGGATTTTAAAATTGAACACCGTTGGAGCGGTATTATGGGCTTGGGCTCGAGTAAAAATCCGATTGTTTCGCAATTGTCAGACCATGTATATTGCGGTGTAAGATTGGGCGGTATGGGCGTAGCTATAGGAAGTTTAATCGGTACCGAGTTGGCCGATTTAATAAAGTAAATTATGATAAAAAAAGCATTTCGCATTATTGGTAAAATCGCACTTTGGTTTTTTGTGATTTCTATTCTCTCGGTTTTCGTATTCAAATGGGTTCCGGTTCCGTCAACACCACTGATGGTTACGCGAGCTATTGATAATAAACTAGATGGAAACGACATGATTTGTAGCCACGATTGGGTGCCACTTGAAGAGATTTCAACGAACCTGCAAAAAGCCGTTATCGCTAGTGAAGACGCCAATTTTTTAACCCATCACGGATTCGATTTTAAAGCGATCCAAAAGGCGATGGAAAGCAATGAAAAAGGGAAGAAACTAAAAGGAGGAAGCACGATTTCGCAACAAACAGCCAAAAATGTTTTTCTATGGCAAGGCAGAAGTTATCTCCGAAAAGGACTTGAAGCTTATTTCACAGTTTTAATCGAATTAATCTGGGGAAAAGAGCGCATCATGGAAGTATATCTTAACAGCATCGAAATGGGTAACGGTGTATATGGTGCCGAAGCTGCATCTAAATATTGGTACAGAAAAAGTGCGATCAACTTGACTAAAAATGAAGCTGCCGGAATCGCAGCCATTCTTCCCAATCCACGAAAATTTACGGCTACCAATTCTTCGTCTTATATCAATAGGAAAAAAGGTAGAATTGTAAAACACATGAATTATGTCGGCAAACTCGAATATTAATTTTTAAAGTATAAAAAAAGCACCTTTCATACAAGGTGCTTTTTTGTTTTCATAATATCAATGAAACAAAGGAAGGTATTGCTTCCAATGCTTATAAATCATAATGGCATTCAACACGGCAACAATCAATGCAGCGCCAACACCCGGAATGTCTAAAAATAAATGGAAAAGTAAAATGTTGATTGAAATCGGAGCCAACAATATAAGTACAAAAGCAACCCACTTTTTAATCAATAACATCGCTCCAATAAAAACCTCTAATATTCCAACAAATGGGAAAATATAACCCGTGGCGCCTAATGAATTCATAAAATCTGCTGCTGAACCTGTTGGCGGTGGTAACGGAATAAAATGCAAAAACTTGTTGCTACCAAAAACAACAAGCAAAATTCCTAATACGATTCGAACGAGTAAGGTAAATTGTGAATTCATAGATATTGAGATTAATTAAACATGAAATAAAATCCTAAATTAATAATTTATTCTTTATAAAAAACAGATAATATATTTAATAGCTAAAAATAATTCTTAAAATTTAAATGATACTGTGATTGATGAGTATTAATTTTTTTCATAATAATTAGAAATAAATTCAGCTTTAGTTCTATATTCACAGCTTGAAATTTTAGCATGAAGAACATTATAATTACGGGTGCATCAAGCGGAATTGGCAAAGCAACAGCACTACATTTTGCAGCAAATCATTGGAATGTTATTGCAACCATGATTTCTCTCGAAGAAGGAAAAGACCTCCAAAACAGACCAAACATTCATTGTTATCTTTTAGATGTAACTTCAACAGAAAGCATTCAAACGGCCAAAGAAAAAATAGTGCAAGATTTCAAAACCATCGATGCGCTTATCAATAATGCAGGCATTGGTTACCGAAGTTTTGTAGAATTGTCCGAAGACACCAACATCAAAAGTATTGTAGAGGTCAATTGGCTCGGCGTTGTCAAGGTATCGCGCGCTTTTATTCCAGTTTTCAGAATGCAAAACCACGGACAAATCATCAATATTTCGTCGATTGCTGGATTGGTCAATTTGCCGTTGGGTAGTTTTTACCATTCGACCAAACAAGCCGTCGAGAGTTTTTCGGAATGTATGGCTTACGAATTGATCGATTTCAACATTTCGGTTTGCACGGTGCAATTTGGTAATGCTGCAACGAACTTTCAAAGCAATGTCACCAAATCACCAACTTCTGGAATTGCATCTTACGACGCTTTAATGAAAAAAGTGACCGATATTCTTCATAAAAAAACAGCAAAAAATACCGACTTGACACCAAAAATCACTCAGAAATTATTGTCGATTGCTGAAAATCCAAAACCAAATTTTAGAAGATATTCGATTGGTTTTGATGCCAATATTATGAAAACATTGCGCGGTGTGTTGGGCTATCGGTTGTTTAATAGCGTGATTAGAAGGTTTGTTTTGAAATAAAAGTCAACCACAGATTCGCTGATTATTAAATATTATTTCAAAAAATCTGCGAATCTGCGGTTGACTTTGAGGTATTTAAATCGTAAAATTCAACCCAAAAACAATAGTTCTTCCTATGTTCGGAATACCATCTGTTTTCAAACGAGATAAATGGGCGATATAGGTTTTATTGAACAAATTATTTCCGTTCAGATTGATGTCGAAAGCCGTTTTTCCTATATGTACTTTTCCTCCAAATCCAAGATTTACTAAGGTGTAATCATTTGATTTTGTTTCAAAACCAGAAACTTGATCTTGATTGAAAGTATGTGTGACATTTAAAGTTGCAAATCCGTCAGTCAGCCATTTCTTGATACTGAATTCTGTTCGAATCGTGTTGTTCCAACTGTTTGCCGGAATCAAAGGCAAGTAATCGCCGTTTTCTTTTTTCCCGGTGACATTTTCAAAGCTACTTTCCAAATGCAGCCAATCTAACGGATGCGGATGAATATGAAATCCGATTTCACCACCAAAAAGCATTGCATTGTTTTGAATATAATCAAATACTTCATTGCCGTCAAGCACTGTTCCAGCCGGAGCAGCATAAATATAATGATTGATATGGTTGTAAAATCCGTTGACGAAAAACTCAAAATGGTCGGTATTGTATTCGAGATTCACATCGGTTTGGATATTCTGTTCGGTCTTCAAACTTGCATTTCCAATTTCATAACGGTTCGTGCCTTCATGAACGCCATTCGAAGTCAATTCTGCTAAGTTCGGTGCACGAAATCCAGAAGCAAGATTCAATCGAAAAGTCAAATTTTCCTGCCATTTGGTTTTGTATCCTAACGCAGCATTAAAACTGTCGTAACTTTTATTGATGGCGTCAAAAGAACCTTCTTCTCCCGAAATTCCAAATGCTGAAGTGTTGATTTTTCGATTGTCGTAACGCAATCCGGCTTGAATGACATTCGATTTCCATTCGTAATTGAAAGTGCCAAAAACGCCAAAATCATTAGTAGTAGCATCTGGAATTAAATATTCTTCCCCCGAATTGGTATTGGTTTGATGCATGCCTTGAACGCCCAAAATCGACTCAACTTTACCGAATTTTGGCAAATGAAATTTAGCATCATAATTGAAAGTTCTGAGTTTCATATGCAAAACGGCAACATTGCTGTCTTCAAATTCACTTCGGTCATTATCGATATAGCCCAAGTCGATGTCAAGTTTTGATTTTTTTAAATAAACGATAGTATTCCAACTCAACAAATGATTGAAAACACCTTGCTTTGGATAGTCTGTTTTTTTAGTTGTAGTTTGTTCGGCAACGCCATTTTCAGGAATGCCTAAATCTAGTTTGTTGAAGTTGTAGCGAAACACACTTGAAAACTTGGCGTTCGAAAAACCAATGCCTGTTTTAAAATCGGATTCGTTATAACGGGTATTGGTGATGCGGTCGTCATCGGGAATCGTATAATCAGAATGCGTATTGTAACTACCGCGTGCTGAAAATTTCCAGTTGTCTGTGGATGTTTTTAAGCCTAATGAAGTGTTGCTTCCCAAAGTATTTGAGAATAATTTTTGACTGAAATTCGCTTTAAAGGTATGCGCATCGGCAAATTTTTCAGGATTGAAATACAACACGCCACCAAGCGCATCAGATCCGTAAAGCAACGACGCCGGACCTTTGATAACTTCAACACTTTCGACGCCGGCATCATTGAGACCCAAACCATGTTCGTCACCAAACTGCTGATTTTCGATACGAACACCTTGTGAATACACCAAAACACGATTGCCACTCAAACCGCGAATGACAGGTTTTCCTATCGATGTTCCCGTTGAAACCTGAGAAACACCCGGAATGGTTGCCAAACCTTCAATTAAAGTGGCTGTGCCTTTTTGCTGTAGCGATTTCATACTCGCATGGTCTACTTTCATCACGTTTTGTGATTGCAGTTTATTGAAAGCCGTCGAGACAATAATTTCGTCCATTTGGAATGCTTTTTCTTCAAGACTTATATCCAAAGTGGTTTCTTTTTGTTCTAGGAAAATGGTTTTATTTTGAATAGCAAATCCAATAAAACTAAAGCTAAGTTTTAGGTTGCCATTGGGAAGATTGTTTAAGGTGTATTTTCCATTTTCATCGGTGGTTGTTCCTTTATGAATTTCAGGAGCCGTAATCGTAACACCCTTTAGTGGCTGGTTTTGCGCATCAGTAACCGTTCCAGAAACCGAATTTTGAGCTTGCAGCATTGCTGAAAATCCCAGCAATAGTATTGGGATTATTTTTTTCATAATGTGTGATATTGTTATAAATGAAAGACTGCTTCCAACTTGCGGCTGGAAGTAATGACGTTATTTAAACAATACAACTTGGCGGGCCACGAAGCGAGTAGGAACTTCCTGGAAATGAAAATACAATTTCAACAGGAAAGTTTTGGTAAGGAATAAATCCTTGAAGAAAATGAAGAGAATAAGAAAAAGTTTGAGGTGCAATAAAAGCACTTAAGGTAAATTCACACACAAAACACTCGTCGAAAGGATGGTGTTGGTGCGATATTTCGGTTTTCCCAGTATATTTATGATGACATTCTTTTTCAGAAAATAATTGACCAACATGCTCCAGCGAGTGCACAGATTGCAGCAGCATTGAAAACAATACCGCAAACATTAAAGTAGCGTTGATTATGGCCAGCCTTTTTTTCATCGAAACAAATGTAGTAAACCCAATAAAAAGTTGGTTTGTTTTAACAAAGTTTTGATTTTAAAGAAGAAGCCACAAAAGCACGAATTTAAATAACAATTCCTGAATTTGTGGCTTTTTAAGTAATATGCTTTGGTTATACCAAATGATTAGCGGCTAAATATTCCGCAATCTGAACCGTATTGGTTGCGGCGCCTTTGCGTAAATTATCAGCAACAATCCACATGTTTAAAGTGTTGGGTTGGCTTTCGTCGCGGCGAATTCTTCCTACAAAAACGTCATCTTTTCCTTGTGCATACATGGGCATCGGATACGTGTAAGTATCGGTATTGTCTTGCACGACAACACCAGAAGTATGATGCAAAATATTACGCACTTCGTTAATATCGAAATCGTTAGTAAAAGCTACGTTTACAGCTTCGCTATGACCACCAACGATAGGCACGCGCACTGCTGTTGCGGTTACTGCAATACTTGAATCGCCAATAATTTTTTGTGTTTCACGAACCAATTTCATTTCTTCTTTGGTGTAACCGTTTTCTTCAAACACATCACATTGTGGAATGGCATTGCGGTGAATCGGATATTTATAAGCCATTTCGCCTTGAACACCAGCATATTCATTTTCTAATTGTTGTACGGCTTTGACACCAGTTCCTGTAATCGATTGGTAAGTCGAAACAATCACGCGTTTGATGTTGTATTTTTTATGCAAAGGCGCTAACACCAAAACCATTTGGATCGTCGAGCAATTTGGATTGGCAATGATTTTATCTTCTTTGGTCAATAAAGAGGCGTTGATTTCAGGAACGACTAGCTTTTTAGTTGGATCCATTCTCCAAGCCGAAGAATTGTCGATTACGGTGGTTCCTGCTGCTGCGAATTTTGGTGCCCAATCTAAAGAAGTTTGTCCACCAGCCGAAAACAAAGCAATATCGGCTTTCATATCAACAGCCGTTTGCATGCCTACAACTTTGTATTTTTTTCCTTTGAATTCGATTTCTTTACCAACAGATTTCTCAGAAGCAACCGGAATCAATTCGGTAACCGGAAAATTTCTCTCAGCCAATACTTGAAGCATCACTTCGCCAACCATTCCGGTAGCACCTACAACAGCAACTTTCATATCTTTATTTTTTAGATTATAATTAGGAAGCACAAAAATAACTAGAATTTCTCTTGCTTGTATTCTTTATAAAAAGAAAAACCATCCGCCGTAACGAATGGTTAAATTAGAATATATAATGTAGCGGTATTATTTTTTCAACAAATCTCTAATTTGTGTAAGCAACTCTTCTTGTGTTGGTCCTGCAGGTGCTGCGGGTGCTGCTTCTTCTTTCTTTTTTGCTTTTTCAGCGGCGCGCAATACGATGAAAATAAAGAAGGAAATAATCACAAAGTTGATGATGGCTTGCACTAAATTCCCATAAGTAATTACGGCTGCACCAGCTTCTTTGGCTTTGGCTAAGTTTTCATAACTGTTTCCGTCAAGCGTGATGAATTTTTGTGTAAAATCTATACCGCCAGTGATCAATCCAACAACTGGCATAATCACGTCGTCAACGGCCGAGCCTACAATTTTTCCGAAAGCTCCGCCAATAACAACAGCAGTGGCTAAACTCAATACATCGCCTTTCATCAAAGACGCTTTGAAATCGCTAAGTAATCCCATAATAAAAATAGTTTTAGTTAAAATTTTGTTTTAGTTCATCGAAATTAAGAATTAATTTTAACATTTCGATTCGATTTGCACAAAAAGTACGTGCTATTCTCTGTAAAAAATGCGTTTTACCCTTTGTGAAATACTGGTAAGAATTTCATACGGAATGGTTTGTAATTTCTCAGCCATCTCAAGAACTGTTGGGTTTTTTCCAAAGATGATTACGGAATCGCCCTCAAAACAATTCATGTCTGTTACATCAACCATAAGCATATCCATACAAACGCTTCCAATGATTGATGCTTTTTGGTTATGAATGGTAACGTAACCAATTCCATTTCCCCAATGCCTTGAAATTCCGTCTGCATAACCTATCGGAACAGTAGCCACTTTGGTGGTTTTACTAGCCACAAATCGGCGGCCATAACCCACGCTTTCGCCAGCATCGATGGTTCTGATTTGTGAGATAATCGATTTTAAAGTGCCAACGTTTTCTAAATTGGGTTGTTCTTCTGGATCATTCGATATGCCGTAAAGACCGATTCCCAATCGAACCATATCGTATTGCGCTTTAGGATAATTACTAATACCAGAAGTGTTCAAGATATGACGAATGGGTTTGATTTGTAATTCTTCGATCAAGTTAGAAGACATTTTTTCAAACAATGCAATTTGTTCTAAAGCAAATTCATGATGTTCTAAATCATCGCTCGTTGCCATGTGCGATAAGATACTTTTGACTTGAATTGTTTTGTTGCCCTTCAATACTGCTATTAATTCTTGCAATTGTTCTGCTTCAAAACCCAAGCGATGCATGCCCGTATCAAGTTTGATATGAATCGGATAATTTTTTAATTTCTTTTGCTCTGCGATTTTAAGAAAAGCATTCAATCCTTTTAAACTGTATATTTCTGGTTCCAATTGATGTTGGATAATTGCTGAAAAGCTCGTTGTTTCTGGATTCAAAACCATAATAGGTAAATGAATACCTGCATTTTTCAATGAAATTCCTTCGTCGGCAAAGGCTACGCCGAGATAATCTACTTTGTGATGTTCGAGTAATTTGGCAATTTCAAATCCACCATTGCCATAACCAAATGCCTTAACCATGACCATCATTT
>ENA-UOWO01006479-UOWO01006479.1-activated-sludge-metagenome-genome-assembly--contig:-NODE-6479-length-11951-cov-5.992518_pt1 | contig 11951 bp, 12 predicted proteins | sample MGYA00238148_ERZ761564 | MGnify/ENA primary metagenome ERZ761564 (study PRJEB28885, sample SAMN05720194) | activated sludge metagenome | isolation source: Anaerobic digester | place: USA...
ATCGTTGATATATTTTATCAAAATATCTTCAGCGAAACATTCCGAATGATCTGATATGTTATATTTTTTACTCATTTTTTTCGCTCATAAGTATTTTTAAATTTCTTTTACCGTTTTGCAAAAAAGTTTTAACTTCTTTCATTGTATATCCCGTAATTTGTGCAGTTTCAACATAAGACTTATTTTGCAGATAAAACAATTCTATGCAATTTCTTTGTTCCGGCTTTAGTTGATTTATACATTTTTCAAGTCCTTTATAATTTTCTTCTTTACTAATGTAGTCAGGATACATAACCTTATCCTGTTCCATAAAATCGTTCTGATATTTTTCGTAGTTGTCAATATATTGTTCCTGATGTTTTTTGGACCTAAAACTTAACAGGCAATGATTTCTCGCAACTGTGTGTAACCAAGGTCTGAAATTTTGCACCTCATGAACTAGTAATTTGTCCAACAATTCTTCGAAAATTTCCAGAACTGCCTCTCTTGCTTTTTCTGAATCTTTATGGTATTTAATGCAGATAGCATAAGTCAGACCTGTATATCTTTTGTACAATTCTCCAACACATTCTTTATCCTCATGTAATTTATAATGCCTAATGATTTCATCATCTGTCATTATTGAGAAATTGTGTCGTTTTTGAAACATCTGAATCGTATATATCAAAGTCAAAAGTATATAAAATTGTTGAAAAATGTTGTGAAAAAATGATTTGGAGTAATATTATAAGGAACAAAAATATCTCTGATAATGATTAATACTCAATTTTTGCAAATTTTTTAGTTATATATCTCACAGGATACCATGCAGCAAAGGTGCCAATTATCATTACTGTAACAAAAACATAAACAAAATCTGCAAAGTTCATTAAAACCGGATAATTTTCAATAATAAAAGAGCCATCAGTGCCGAGTTTTACCAATCCAAATTCTATTTGAATAATACAAACTGTAATTCCCATTATCAAACCCAGTATTGCTCCTGATGCAGAAATGAACAATCCTTCGAGAAAGAAAATGTTTCTTATTGTTTTATTATTCGCTCCCAAGCTTTTTAGGATTTGTATATCCGATTTTTTTTCAATTATTAGCATAGTAAGAGATCCTATCACATTAAAAGATGCTATCAATAGGATAAAAACCAAGATCATAAATATTGCCCACTTTTCGGATTGCATTATTTTATAAGCATATTCGTGCTGTTTATTGCGATCCATTATTTCGTAACCATTCCCCAACGAGTTTTCTAAAATACTTAATGCATCTTTTGTATTTGTATTATTTTTAAGTTTTATCTCTGCTGAACTTATGTCGTCTTCATATTCCAGTAATGTTTGCACTTCTTTCAGAGGAAGAATAACATATTTTGTATCATATTCTTGTTGAATTTCAAAAATACCCGAAGTATAAACAAGACATTGATTTATGTTGTCTGTTGCATCCTGAAAATTCCCTTTAAGATCTTTTGTGCGTCCTGGGATATAGATTTTTAGGGGAAGTGCAAAATCAACTGTCAAACCCAGATTATATGCTATACCTTGTCCTGCAATAGCGCAGGAAGCCAGATCATTTTTAAGCATATACTCACCAACAACTATCATTGTGTCTATGCCTGTAACATTTACATAATTGTTATCAACGCCCTTGATTGTGGCAATTATTTGTTTGTCGCCATATTCGAGCATTGCATTTTCTTCGAGACAGAAAGAGTAGTTTTCAATATAATCTGAAGAATTTAAGATGTTGAGAAATTTTTCATTAGGGCTAAAAGTTTTCCCTTCAGCAGATACTATTTTTATATCAGGATCGAAAGAGTTATATAGATTTTTTAATAAATCATCAAAGCCGTTAAAGACGGATAAAATAATTATAAGTGCTGCGGTTCCTGTTGCTACACCTAAAATTGAGATAAACGAAATAAAATTAATAGCATTCCTCGATTTTTTTGAGATAAGATAACGTTTTGCTATGTAAAAAGGAAAGTTCAAATTATGAATTTAAGGCGTTATCAATTCTTTCGATATAATCAAGACTGTCATCGAGATAAAATATCAGTTCAGGGATTCTACGAACATCATTACGGATTGAATTTCCAAGTTCGAAACGTATTTTAGAGATGTTTTTATTAATTTCTTTAATAATTTTATCCGCATTATCTGATGGAAAAATGCTGATATAGATTTTTGCCAGTCCTAAATCCGGAGTCATCCTTACACCTGAGATTGTCAGCAGACGTCCGGGCACAAGCCCGTTGAATTTTCTTTGTATGATCAAGGCTAATTCCTTCTGTATTAAACCTCCAACCTGAGTTTGCCTTTTTGAGTTTTCCATGATATTTTTTTACAAAGATAAGTTAAAAAATACATCCGTTCAAAATATATACTCATATCAATATATTTGAAAATCAATTAGACTATTTTTTAATTCCCAGTATTGTTTTACACTCTATTTTAACAGATATACAAAATCAAGTTCTTAAAGAGGAGTAGGTAAAAAGAATTCTATTTCAACAAAAAGCTAAAATCTTCCCCAGAACTTATTTCCCTTGGCTCTGTTCCGTATTTAAACAAGCGAAGATTTCTTTTGCCAATCATAGACATTTTTTCGCCTTCGACAACAAACATTGTTGCTTCGCGTAATCCGGCAATATAAATATCGGGATTGACCACCATAAATTCGTTTATTCTGTCTTCGCGTGTTTCACCACCATGTCCATCAGGATTTTTATCAAGAAAGTGCGGATTAATCTGAAATGGGATAAGATTAAAAGCGTTAAAACCCAAAGGGTCAATAATAGGCATATCGTTAGTTGTTTTTATTGTCGGACAAGCCATATTCGAACCTGCACTCCATCCAACATATGGTGTTCCTAATAAGACTTTTTTGCGAACAGGTTCTATAAGTTTGTTTAAATGAACATGACGTAATAAATTCCATGTATTTCCACCTCCAACTACTATAGCATCTGCGTCTTCAACTGCTTTTACAGTGTCTGTAAAGTGATGTATAGAAACTATATCATGACCAATCTCGTTAAATCTTGATTTCACTTTTATTTCATAATCATCCCATTTTACTGTAACTCCTGCGTAAGGTATAAACAAACATTTTATTGGTTTATTACCAAGAAAGTCGCGGATATTATACTTCGGATAGTCAAGATAGGCTTCGCCTGCATTAGTCGAATTGCTGATAAGTAATAGTCTCATAGATATATATTTTTTGATAAAAATAGGCAAATTTTTTATAAATCCAAACTCATTGTTATTACTATAAAAACGAATTGGTTGTTTTCATTGATTATTGTTTTTTGAATTTTAGCTTTTCTGCAGCATAATGATATGCCCCTAAACTTATCATTTCGCTGGTGTCAAAATTGGAAAACATAAAAGCACTGCGTGGTTCATAATTATAATTAATTTCTTTTTCAGAAAATGGGATTTTTATCTTTTTATGACAGGGACTTAGAAATTCGTGCATCTCATTTTCATTATTCAGGCAAAAAACCTTATGTGTTAATCTGCGATTCTTACTACCATTCAATTTGTTAAAACCCCTCTCAAGTTCAGATTTAATGCCCGGAATTATTAATTCTTTTGCTCCTGCAATACCTCCACCAATAACAACAATTCCGTCAAATAGTGTAATCATATTAGCTACAGAGTCTCCAATATATCTTCCGAGTTTTTCATAAGTTAAAACTGCAGCAATTTTATTGCCTTTTATTTTTCCGATTCCAATTTCAAAAATTTCTTTGGGTTGCGGACAATCAATAATGTCAATTTTGGCAAATTCAGAGAAAAAATATCTTACTGCTCTGATACTTATCCCTTCTTCACTATTGTAGTCAGGACTTTGTCTGTTCGAGGTAACCCAAATTTCTCCAGCAGCAATACTGTCGCCTTTTATTAATATTTTGTCATGTACCAGTCCTCCACCAAATCCCGTCCCAATGGTCATTCCAAATATGTTTTTGTATTGTTTTGGATTTTTATTTCTTTTTAATTCCTCATTTATCATTGGCAATGTTCCTGATAAGGCTTCGCCATAGGTATATAAGTCTCCGTCATTATTAATAAATACAGGGATTTTAAATTTCTCCGATAGCATTGGTCCTAAAGCAACTCCTCCACGAAATGCAGGCAAATTGTGCAAATCTCCAATTATCCCATTATTGAAATCGGCAGGTCCGGGGAAAGCAAAACTAATTGCATCAGGTTTTTTTGCCAGATTTTGTAATATGTCCTGAAATCCCTCAATTATAGTTTTTAAACATTTCTCAAGATCATCGCTATAAGCGGGTTCCCTAATGATTTCCCCTTGTCGTTCACCATCACAGATTGCAGAAAAAACAAAATTTGTGCCCCCTGCATCTAAAGTTAAAACATTCATTTGTCGTATATTTATGCTTTTCAAAAATACATATTTTTTTAATCTTCGTGTTAATATAAAACATTAGAACAAAAATATTTAACTGTGATTTTATCATTGTTAAATATCTGATTATTATTATTTTTGTTAAAATTTAATGAATATGAATAGGATTTTTGTAGAAGCAACATGTGAAGAATGCAATAAGCAGTTTAAAACCATTTTTTGCAAACTTACGCCTGAGCAACTGGAATATTTACATAATACGAAATCGTGTACGACTGTAAAGAAAGGTAGGATTCTTTACGAAGAGGGGAACAGAATTTCAGGAATTTTTTGCATTAGTAAGGGTATTCTAAAAATTTATAAAACGGGTGTAGAAGGGAAAGAACAAATTATTAAATTCGCTAAGCCCGGCGATGTTATCGGATATCGTTCTGTTATTAATGGCGAACCTGCATGTACAAGTGTAAAAGTATTGGAAGATGCTGTTGTGTGTCATATAAATTCACAGGATTTATACCATTTATTGAAAGGAAACAGTGAGTTTGGAATAGAATTATTACAGGTAGCCTGTAAAGAATTGGGAGAAGCAAACGATTATATAACAGATATTGCTCAAAAATCTGTAAGAGAAAGGCTTGCTGAAATTTTACTGCATCTGAAAGATGAGTTTGGGATTAGCGCGGAAGGAATTATAAACATATCTCTTACAAGAGAAGAACTTGCAAATATTATTGGTACCGCGACAGAATCAGTAATCAGACTTTTATCTGAGTTTAGAAATGAAGGCCTAATTGAATTGCAGGGAAGAAAGATTAAATTGCTGGATATGAATAAAATAAAAAAAATCAGTAGCTCTTTTTAATTTTATTGAATGACAGATTCCGGAATAGAAAAAATTCTCAGGAAAGCTGTAAATTTAGAATTTATCAGCCATGATGAAGGACTTCTGCTTTACAATAAAGCTTCCCTTTCCGATCTTATGTACTATTCATCTCTTGTAAGGCAAATAATTCATCCCGAAAAAATTGTAACTTACATAGTTGATCGTAATATTAACCTGACTAATATTTGTTGTTCAAAATGTCTGTTTTGTAATTTTTGCAGAGCCAAAAACGATAATGATGCTTATATACTGACAATTGACGATTATCGAAAGAAAATAGATGAATTATTTAATGTCGGTGGGAATCAGATATTACTTCAAGGTGGTATGAATCCTGATTTGGATATATTTTATTATGAAAATTTGTTTAAAGAGTTAAAATATATATATCCGACATTAAAACTGCATGCACTTGGTCCTCCTGAAGTTGTTTTTATTGCAAAAAAATCGAAAATATCTTGTAAAGAAACTCTGATAAGACTTCGTAATGCAGGTCTTGATAGTTTGCCGGGGGCTGGTGCAGAAATACTATCTGACAGAGTACGTAAAATCGTAAGTCCTGCCAAATGCAGTTCAGAGGAATGGCTTAATGTAATGAGAACAGCACATAAACTTGGAATTACAACTTCATCAACAATGATGTTTGGACATCTTGAAACTATTGAAGAAAGAATAGATCATATTATTAAGATAAGAGATTTACAAAGTCAGAAACCGCAAAACACTAAAGGTTTTATCTCCTTTACTTTGTGGCCATTGGCAGGGAAAAATACCAGATTGATTAAAAAGTTTTCGGAAATAAAACAAATAACTGCACATGAATATTTAAGAATGCTTTCAATAAGCAGGCTTCTACTTATTAATGTCCAAAACATACAGGTTTCGTGGCTGACAATGGGAGAAGACATTGCACAATTATGCCTTAATGCCGGAGCGAATGATATGAGCAGTATTATGATTGAAGAAAATGTTGTTTCACAGGCAGGTAAAAACTATAAAATGGGGTCAACAGAGATGGAACAACTGATTCTGAAAGCAGGTTTTAAGCCAATAAGAAGGAATCAAGAATATAAAACATTAAAAGAGTTATAAAACCCTTAGCCATTATTTTATCCCAAAATAATTCGGACTATAGATTATTTCTGCGGTGTAGTCGGTGCTGTGGGATTGTTTGGCAGTGTTTGTTCTTTCTGCACAGGTTGTTCAACCTTTTTTGTTGGAATAGAAAAACTAGCTAACAAACAAAATAACAATAATCCTGCTGCAAGTGTCCATGTTGCTTTTTCAAGAAAATCGGCAGTCTTTTTAACGCCCATAACCTGATTGCCCTGACCAAAACCTGACGCTAGACCTCCACCTTTACTATTTTGCACCAATACTATTAATATCAACAATACTGCACAAACGATAATCATAACTGAGAAAAAGATATACATAACTAATTCTATTTATTTTTTATTAATACTTTAATTTTTTCAATTTGACCCGCAAAGTAAATACTTTTTTCGGGATATTTCAAAGATAATTTTTCATAAGTTAATATCGCCTTATCAAAATGCTCCTGTTTTAAATATATTTTAGCTAGTGTTTCGCTAAATAAACCATCGTCTTCAGCGAGTATCAGACTACTTGCAGCAGAGCCTTCAGATATGTAATTTTTATCAGGGATTATGCGAGGATCTGATTCTAAGAATTTGTCAATCAATTTGGCTTTGTCGGGTTTCTGCAATTCTTGATTATTATTTAATTTACTTTCGTCAACAGATACCTTTGCTGCTATTATTGGATTATAATCAGGATTTATTGACTCTCTTTCTCCTTCAAACTCAAAATTTAATAATTCATTATCATGTATTTCATGTTCTTCCGGATTTTCGTAAGAAATGCCCGTAGGAAAATAATCGTCAATATCTAATATGTCTCCTTTGATTTGTGTTTCTTTTTCTGCACTAATTGGCTGTACTGCAACGTTTAAATCTAAAATAGAAATCTCCTCTTGAATGTCCTTGTTTAAGTTTTGTTCCGGAATATACTTACCATTAATTATTCTTCTCAGGACTTGCCGATCAGGAATATAAATCGCTGCAGTTTTTAATTTACTTTCAAATCTTACATCTTTCAAAACATGCAGGTTTTTAACATATAAAATCCATGCAGACTGAAAATGAGGAAATTCTTCCAATAAAAGTCTGATGTTTTCAAGGCTCTCTGAATTGAGCAATGAAAAGTCCGAACTGTATTTATTGAAATCTTCCCTATTCATATTACCAATTTGCAACAGCTTTGTTAAAAACATCAGTTACCAGTTCATTACTTATTTCCTGAATAAGATCATTTTCTACAGAAGACAAGCTGGTTCTACTATCAAAATCAGAATACCTACTGAAGCTCGTTTCAAAACTTTTGGCAGGTTCAATATTATTCGTGTATTTTACCTTTATTGTAATTGTCAGTCTGTTTAATGCAGCTGTTTCATTTCCCTGAAATGCCTGAGCATTAACAGTATAGTTGGTTATCATACCTTCAAAAACAAGATCCCCATCATAAGATACAAGTTCCAGATTTGTTTGAGACAAAAATTTGTCTTTCATCGCTTCGGTGAATACATTACTTAGGTTTGGCTGGACCAAACTCGCCTGATTGGGGAAATAGTTAATCTGAACAGTTTTGATATTTGCATCAATGTCTGCTCCGGTAAAAGAATATCCTCCTGTACATCCGTAAAAAAACAAAATAGACAGAAATCCGGCTAATATGTATATATATTTAAATTTCATCTTTGTGTGGAATGGTCATTTTAATATGTTGTATTCTTTTATTTTTCTATAAAGTGTTCTTTCCGAAATCCCCAGTTCCTCTGCTGCAAGTTTTCTTTTATTGTGATTTTTCTCCAAAGCTTTTATTATAAGCTCTCTTTCCTGCTCTGCGAGTGAAAGGACTTCTTCGACTATCTCACCTTGTTCTTCTATATCTGAATTTTGTCTTATTGTATCGTCATTATAGACTCTTGTAACACTGTTTATCTTATATTCATCCAAGTTACTGACAATATTTTCCGGATATTTTTTAACTTCGAATTCGGGATTTTGACTGATTATATCATTGACCAGTCGTTTTAATTCGTTCATGTCTTTTTTCATGTCGAATAAAACCTGATAAAGGATTTCGCGTTCAGAAGAGAAATTATCAAAATTCTGTTTTTTTGTTAAGGCCGGCAAACTAGATGCATCAGCTCCTGTAAGGTAAGACCTTAAAATATCTGCTGTTATCATCCTCTCTTCTTCAATTATGGAGATTTGTTCAGTTATGTTTTTCAATTGCCTTACATTTCCTGGCCAGCGATAAGAATTTAAAACATGAACGGCATCTTCTGTAAGTTTAACAGCCGGCATTCTGTATTTCTCAGCGAAGTCGTTTGCAAATTTCCTGAAAAGTAAAAAAATATCTTCCTGTCTTTGTCGAAGTGGTGGGACAAAAATCGGAACAGTATTTAACCTGTAATACAAATCTTCGCGAAATTTTCCTTCTTCAACCCTATTTTTTAAATCAACATTTGTTGCTGCCACTACCCTTACATTTGTCTTTTCAGCCTTGGACGAACCCACTTTTATATATTCTCCGGTTTCGAGTACTCTTAACAACCTTACCTGAGTTGATAGTGGCAATTCAGCCACTTCATCAAGAAAAATAGTTCCCTTGTCGGCTTCTTCAAAATAACCTTTTCTGTCGCTGTGTGCGCTTGTAAAAGAGCCTTTTACGTGACCAAACAGTTCTGAATCTATGGTTCCTTCGGGAATTGCTCCACAGTTAACAGCATTGTAATTATTATGTTTTCTTAAACTTTGCGAATGAATTATTTGCGGAATTCTTTCTTTTCCCACACCACTTTCGCCCGTAATCAACACCGACAAGTCCGTTGGGGCTACCTGTACAGCAATATCCAGAGCACGATTTAGTCCCGGGGCATTCCCTATTATTTCAAATCTTTGTTTTATACTTTGCAAATCCATAATTCTGTATTACGAATATAAATCGCAAATTTAATAATTTTTGAATATAAATATGACAAAATGGCAGGATTTTAAAAAGTTTGGCGAATTATTACTTGTTTCCCATTTTTTTAATAGTTTTGTTTTTGAAATTTATTAAATATATGAAAATTTTTATCCCCCTTTTTATTCTTTTTTCTCTGTCTTCATTTGATGGTCAAGCTCAATCATATTCGTTTTTTATAGCAGGGCATGTATATGGCACGCCTGGCGTTCAAAATGTAGGATTCCATCCACCATTTAAAGCAAAATTTGAATACATCCAAGGTCGCGAAGACATCGAATTTGGAGTATTTTTAGGCGATTTGGTTATTTGGGGATCAGAAGAAAAATGGGATAACATAGTTGCAGAAATAGATACTCTAGGTTTGCCTTGTTATATAGCTTTGGGCAATCATGATATGAAAAATCCCGAATATTACTACGAAGAGTTTGGTAATACAACCTATTACAGTTTTTCGTACAATAACGACCTTTTTATAATCCTAAATCCAAATATAGATAGTTGGAATATTTCAGGAGAACAGCTTACATTTTTGCAAAACACACTTTCGGAACAAGCCGATAGCCATGAAAATATTTTTGTAATGATGCACCAGCTTATATGGTGGGCTCCGGATAATCAGTATTCGGTGATTACTCTTAATTCTACCGAGGGTCGTGCAGATGAAATAAATTTCTGGACAGAAATAGAGCCTCTTTTTAATAATCTTGACAATAATGTAATTATGTGTGCCGGAGACCTTGGGGCTGCATCTTATGCAAGTAGCCTTATGTATGATCAATATGATAATATTACTTATATTGCAACAGGAATGGGAAAACTGACAGACGATAATTTCATTGTGATAAATGTAGATCAAAATAAAGACATTAGTTATGATTTAATATGTCTTAATGAAGAAGAACTAAATTGTCTGGGAGATTTGGAAGATTATGAAATTTCTCCGATATCTGATATCAATACAGAAGAGATTAGTTTGTATCCCAATCCCACATCTGATATTTTCTCAATAGACTTTGGTAATAATATAGGCAACAAAGAGATATTTGTGTGTAATTTAAATGGAGAAATTGTTTACAATGAAATATATGGTGTAGAAAATTTAATTAGTATTAATACAAATTCTTTTGCATCAGGTGTTTATTTTGTCGAAATAAAGTATCAAGATAAAATTGAAGTAAAAAAATTGATTATTCTTAAGGATTAAAGTAGTTTGGAAATAAATTCTAATATATTGAAACAATTTATTTGTAAAATAATTGGTTTAAAATGAATTTTAAAAGTTTGTATCTAATTATCATTCTTATTCTTTTTTCATATTTGACAAGTGCACAAATAATTGGAGGCCCTGAATACGAAAAATCATACGATATGATAAGTGATTCAGCAGGTAATCTATATTTGACAGGTTTTTCAGGATCATATAATAAAGGTAATAAAGAGGCTTATATAATAAAATATAACACTCATGAGAATAGCTTCAGTTACAAAACTTGGGGCAAGGGCTTGCAAGATGAATTTCGAACGGTATCGTTAACTAATGATGGATTTATTTTTTCAGGATCATCAATGTGGATGGAAGATAAAGCTATTCAGGCTGTTTTGGCAAAATATAATTCAGAGCTTGAACAGGAATGGATAAATGACTATGGTAACAATCACTTTCAACATTTTTATACTGCACTAGTTCACAGTAACAGGCAAATATATGCAGCTGGTAATGACCGTCGCAACACATGGCCATCTCTATATTTTATCTGTACCGAAAGCAATGGGAAACTAGTTTGGGAAAGAATTTGTTCAGATTATATCTCAGCATTTATTGTGGATTTAATAGAAAAAGAAAATGGAAACATTGTTGCATTATGCAGTCAGGGGGGGTTTTTTAATCTTGGATCACAATGGCATTCACATAAATTCAGTAATGCAAACATACTTTTTATTGAAATAGATAAAAATGGCGAAATTGTTTATAATTATATAATCCATAAAAGACATCATGACATTCCTATTAAAATCATGCATGCAAATAAAGGAAATTTTTATCTATTATCTCATTCTCAAAGCTATAGGGAAGGAAATGGATTTGACATTTGTTTAAGTTTACTTGACCCCGAATTCAAAACGATATGGGTAAAATGTTATGGAGGACTAAAATTTGAATATGCAGCAGATATGGAAATAGATGCTGATGGCAATATTCATATTGTAGGCACAAGCGGCAGTGCTAATGAAGATTTTCCAGTTATTTTTTATTTAAAAACAGATCCGAAAGGCAATTTGCTCGAAAAAGAATATTTACTAGATAAATATAGAGGATATGGTTCTTCTATAGAAATAATAGATACAAATATTTACATATCGGGAACCATTACACTTGATGGAGATGATGATTTTGTACTACTTAAAAACAAAAGTTTGGCAAACAATGATGTTAAGATTGAAAATACTGTTTTTTATGATAGTTTAACAGAAAAAAGAATAAGTCTTTTTAACAGGCAAATATTTTTAAATAGTGATAGTTTAGAAGTTATAATTATGGATTCCAATGCTAAGCAAATTGAAAATTATTATGTTGAAAAAGTTGAAAACGATGACTATTTATCACTTAATTTGGATACTTATACAGCAGGAATTT
>ENA-UOWO01006480-UOWO01006480.1-activated-sludge-metagenome-genome-assembly--contig:-NODE-6480-length-11951-cov-5.117098_pt1 | contig 11951 bp, 6 predicted proteins | sample MGYA00238148_ERZ761564 | MGnify/ENA primary metagenome ERZ761564 (study PRJEB28885, sample SAMN05720194) | activated sludge metagenome | isolation source: Anaerobic digester | place: USA...
TAAAAGTAAATCATCATAAGAATGTAATGAAAGTTGTCCACCACTACTCCCAGCTGATATATCTACATCACCACTTGCTTTTCCACTTCCATAAACTGAAATAAATCCACCATCTGCAGGTGAAGGTACTTGATAAGAACCTTCACCATGACAAATATGAATTACACCATCGTTCAAATCTCTAGCACATTCAAGATAAGTAAATTCAGAGCTACAAAATTGTCTAAAATAACCAGAACCAGAACTTGTTACAAATTGTGCTGCAGACAAAACAAGATTACTTCCAACAACTATTTGTCCAGAACCACTTGCACTTAAATACATACCACCAGGAGTATTATTAGTTTGATTACCATATAAATTTATATATGCACCATTACCCGGAAATCTTCCACCACATAATGTTAGAGAACCATTATTGTTAGATCCATCAACTGTTGGTCCAGCACTTATTCTAACAGAATCGCTTGTAAGAAAATGTATACCATTTTGTGAAGTAGGTGCTATTAACAAAGATGCAAAGCTTGAATCATAAGATGTACCTATACCAACAGAACCTCCTAACCAAGACAGACTAACACCTTCTGATGCACTCAAACTATTAGTTGACAAACCACTAGAATCCATGCTAACTGTTCCAGAACTAACTGAAACGCTATTTGCAGTAGCATAATACATATTTACAGTGCCTGGTGTACTAAAATTTACTGTACCTGCACCAAAATTTATTGTATTTGTACTACTCGAAACTGAGCCATCAAGATTAATTCTATTACTACTTATAGTAACATTATTGTCTGAGTTTTCGCTACTAACATAAACAGAAGAACTTCCTGTTATTAAATTAATATTTCCTGTATCTGAATCAATTGCGATTTCAGCAGCCATTGTACCTTGTGCTATTTCATCAACAGGTGAAAGTACAAGCATTGTCCCTCTTGAACTAATTCTATCAATCGCATTATCGCCAGTGATTTTAACACCTGAACCACCAATAGTATTAAAATATGCTTGTCCTTCGACATGAAGTTTATATTGAGGATTTGCAGTTCCAATACCTACATTTCCTCCTGGTACTATTCTAATTCTTTCACCAGAATCAGTAACAAATCTTAAGTTTTGAGCACCAGTTCCTATCTCTAAACCTTCAGAACCTCCAACACCACTTGCACTTACATAACCATTTCCAGCACCACTGTAAAAACTAGCAGTACCAAAAATACCTGCATTACCTCTAAGGTCAAATTTTGTTGTAGGTGATGCTGTGCCTATGCCTACGTTTCCTGTAACTAATAGATTCCCTGTTACTGAACTGTTATTCCCAACAGTAAAATCAGAACTAACATAACCTGTTCCTTGAACATGCAATTTGTATTGTGGACTAGAAGTAGCAATTCCAAAGTTACCTCCACTTTCAAGTTTTACTTTTTCTGTCCCGTTAGTAAAAAAACGAATGTTTCTTGCACCAGAGGATGTTAATGTTAAACCTTCTGTATTGTCAGCTGAAACTGTTCCTCTTTCTGTATCATCTGTGAAAACAAGTTTAAGTTCAGGTGCAGAACTCATAATTCTTATCACACCATCCTGAACTCTTGCATCACCTTGAACGTGAAAACGGCTTTGAGGTGTTGCAGTATTTACGCCAACAAATCCTGTATTTAAGATTGTTAAAGCATCAGCATCAGTTGTAAATGTCATCTGTCTTAAAGTAGCGCTTGAATTGTGAATAGAAGAACTTAATGCGTTTTGATTTGTCAATACAAGCGTGCCACCAACAGTAGAACCTGTAGGTCCAATTTGCAAACCATCACCAAATATACTTGTTTTATATGCTGGAGTACTTGTACCTATACCTACATTACCTAAGTCAACTAATAATGCACTTCCTGTTCCAGCATTATGTATGTTAACTGCAGTAGCATTACCTGTTTGATTGACATAAATTGAATTTTTGTTTTGACTTTGATTAATTCGTAAAGTATCTTCAATCCCACATTCACCCTGAACGTGAAAAAGAAAGGTTGGATTTGTAGTACCAATACCTACTGAACCGCTATTTACAACTAAAGAAGGTCCTGTGCCTGAATTTAAAATATTTACTACAGATGCATTTCCTACATTTGTCTTATTAATAACAAGAGCATTATCATTAACGTTTTGTGTTACGCTTAACTTTCCTGCAACATCCATACTAGCAAAATTTGAAGCACCACCTATGTTAAGATCGCCACCTATATTAAGATCTTCTACTACTTCAAAAATTCCTGAAACATAACCATCACCTTGTATATGAAAAAGGTGTTGAGGATTTGAAGTCGCTATACCAACATTACCTGTAGGACCAATAGTAAATCTTTCTACATTGTTTGTTTGAAGCCTTATGCTTCTAGCACCAGTAGCATCAATATCAATTCCTGTAGAAACACCTTTTACATCACCAACTAAAGTAGTACCTTGATAAAAATCAATTTCGGGTGTTGTATTTTGCATCCTCAAATTTTTATTATAGATATGAACACCATCTTGAGGACTAGAAGTGCCTACACCAATTCTTCCTGTTGTTGAGAAACGTATGTTTTCAACTCCAGGTTCGCCTACGCTAAATGTAAGATCATTAGCATAATTGATATCACTTGCCATATAGATAGAACTAATTCTATGTGTATCATCGCCAATTTTTGAACCATCTGATAAAACTAAATCTGTAATTGTATTTCCTAATGAATAACTTGCTACAGAATTCACTAAAACTCTATGATCTGTTATCATTGACGTTGTAATACTTGAACTTGTAGTTCTTTCGATTGTTGCAATTTTTACATATCTATGATAAATACCATTGCTATCAGTTCCATTAAAAGGTGTTGTCGAACCAGATGCAACTCTGATATCTTGAACCATCCTTACTCTATTTGCAGTTGCAAAACCAATACCAGGAACTATAATTGAAGTATCTTTATATTCAGGAGGTAATACACCTGTTCCATCACCTACAGCTGAAACTTCAGCAAAATAAAAATCTACATATACTTCATCAGTTCTTGTTCCAACAAGTGGAGCTGCAAGAGCAGGAATTAATGTTTTTGTATAGTGATCATCTGTTAAATTACCTGAAGAATTTTGTTGATTATATTCGATGTCGCTTTTCAAAAACAAAATATAACCATCGACAAAAAGAACGCCTGCACCTTCAACAGTATCATCTCCACCTTTGATTGTAAAGTTATTTGTCGTAGTAATTGAGCTTTGAACAACTTTAAAACCATTGTTTGTCGTTGTTCCTAAAAAACAAAATCCACCAGTTGTGGGCACAAGTTGACTAGGAAAATTGTTTGTAATTAATTGTCGAATATAAGAATCAGAAACTTCTTGAACTTCTTCTAATTCATTTGATGAAAGAGGTACGCCTTTTTGAAAATGCATTCTATAACGTTTTTGTGCACCTGTTGGATTTGGAACACCAATTCCCTCAGGACTGTACATACTGTTCTCGTAATTGCCAGCAAACGAAACACTCATAATGTGCTCCCTTTATGTAGATTTTCTTACTAATCAAACTTTAATAAAAATTTTAATAAAAGAAAACAAATAAAAGGAGTAGAAAACTTATTGCTCTGGGTATTGGCGTGTAACACGGGGCCAAGCACTAGGATATACTTGATATGCATCTATTGTAGGGGTTATTTGCAAACCTATTTGATGATTACTATTCATCATTCTTTCATCATACTGACTTGCTTCATAATGTTGTTCTGTTACATAATCTAATCCATTTTTAAAACTATCATCACCATATCCATAATTTATCCTACGTAATTCAGAAACTAAAGGTACATGAATTTCCCAATCAACTTCAACAGAAAAACTTATACTTCCTGTATAACTATATTCTTCAGGTATTTCAACTTCTAAATCTTCACTTTCTCCAGGTAAACCAAAATCATGTATTGAGATTCCTTCATTTGCTAAAGAATCTTGATATTCAGCCCACAAAGAAGTTACTACATAATCTATAACTCTTTCTTGTTGATCAGAATCTTGTGCTATTCCCATTATGTCTACATCTAACAACCAACGGCCACCATAAACTTTTGATGTTGTTGTGTTTTCTTTTTCTACAACAACAACTTGTTCATCTCCAACTTTTAATCTATCACCAAAAGCAAGAACAATTCCTGGAATTGCTGTGTTGTTTACGTTGTAATATGACGTAGTAAAAGGTCCAAGTTGTTTCGAACAAACTTTATAATCAACAACTATAGGTTCATAACCTGTCACAGAATCTGCAAATAATATTTCTCCAGTTTCATAATTTATCGTATAATCAATGTCTTTTTTAAACTCAAATTGACCACTTTGAGAAAACACAATTTCTGAACCTGGATTTACAGGAAAATTTTTTAAAATTGCACCTTGTTGTGTTCTTATAACAGTTAATTCTAGTTGCTCATCAGAACATGTAAGATAAGGATCTATAACAAAAGTGAAATCATTTGTGTTAGGCTCGTGGCCTGTGATTCGCACGATATAGAATCCTTGGGGTGATAACTTATCAAGGTTTTCTTGGTCATCTCGCACCCATTCTATTGAATTTCCTGATGTTCCTTTAAGATTAGCTAACGAACAATAACCACGATTAATTCCAATAAAATTATCTAAACTTAATTTTTGTGAGCCACCTGAGACAGACCGAATAATAATAGCTGTCTTAGGACGTTCTTCTTGTGGAAATTTTGTATAAACTTTCGTTTTTTCAAAAATAGGGTGCTTTGCAAGAATATCTTGAAAAATCAAAACAAATCTTTTTTTGATAGCGTTACTTACTAAAAAAACCATTTTAAATTCTCTTTTCTCAAAGCACCCTAAAAATTATTGTTCGTTATTGTCTAGAACAAATCTGTTCACAGCAAAAACACCAACATCTTCACCTGTTTGTTCTTGAACACCAATAAAACCAGGAATATTGTCTTCAGAAACAACATAACGACGCCCTTTAAAAAGAGGCCCAAAATTGTCAACACATACGACAGTGTCACCCTCTTCTATAAGTTTGGCTTCTTTTTCCTGACTTGCTTTTTTATCAACATTCTCTATGACAGTGTCAAGTTCTTCATCAGTAAGAGTTGTTGCAAGGTGTTTAGCAATAGCTTCTAAATCTTTTGACATTTCAGGATCAATGTCTTTTGATTGTGAAGCAACTTTTGATAATTCATTTAACATATTTTGTTTCATGATCACTCCTTATGCGTAAAACTGTAAAGCATTCAATAGACAACCCTTTGCAACAGCATTTAAAGGATCAGATGCTTTTTTGACTTGTTTTATTAAAAAAGGCAATTTTTTTGTTTTAATTTCTTGTTCGAAAAGCTTATCAAAATTGATCGCTTTTGATGTTCCACCACTTATTACAACAGAAATAGATTCAGGAAAATTAGGGACATCATCCATACTTGCAAATTTCTTTTCAAGAGCATTACAAGTATAATTAATAAGATTTTCATAATAAATTTTGATTGCAGTTTCTTCACGATTTTTTGGATTTAAAAGATCAACACCTGCTTCTTTAATCATTGTGATTCTTGAGCCTTTAACACCTACAGCTTGTGCAGCATTTGCATCAACCCAGTCACCAGAACGAGCTAAACAAAATTGATATCTCTTATCAGAAACACCATATAAAGAAAGCGCAATATTTATTGATCCAGCACCAAATGACAATGCTATACCAGTGTACTGTTCTTCTTCTAATTCTGACCAAACAATTGCAAATGCTTCATTGATAGCTTCTGCATCATAACCAAAAGATTTCAAAAAAGACATCAAAACATTGCCATGATAAACATTATTAAAATCACTGTCAATTGGATCTGCTGGTATTGAGAAAAACAATTTTTCATTTTCTTCAATAGGTTCACCAACAAGATTTTTTAGAATAATCTTGATAATAGAAAGAGCTTCAGTCTCCCTTGAAGATAGAACACCTTTTGAAAAAGGACGTCTAGATTCTTTATTGAAAAAATTTGCTACATGAAGAGCTTCATCTCCAAGAACATAAAGATTTCTTTTGTCTGAACTTTCAGCAAAACTTGCTCCCAATTTTGCAAGCATGTTTTTAGAAATAGCATTATTCTCTAAATCTAAAAACGCATTTCTCTGACTTTTGAACGTAATTCCACTGTCAGAATAAAAAGAACTCACTGCAAAACCTGTGCCGCAATCAAGACCCACACCTTTTCTTCTTGCTTGTTTTGCTTCAGTTTGTGTTTCATCCATTATTTTTCTTTTTCTTCTTTCTGGTTCTTGACCTTCTTTATCAAGTGATACATCCATAATTAATCTCCTTTAATTTTCTGTTGTCTATTAAAATCTTTTAAAGTATCAACTGGATTTCCACCAGACAATTGAGGATCACGTTCTAAACCTTTAGGCACAATACCTTGGTCAAAAAAACCTTGTTCTTGCAAAGCTTTTGATACATCACCTGTTTGAGAACGTGAATATGATGCTAAAACATCTTTTACTATTTTTTCATTATTCACTTTTTTGACTCTTTTGTTGTTTGATTTTTCTCATCTTCTCTAATGAACTTGTTAAGTCGTCTTTTTGAACTTCGACATTTCCTGTTTTGTTCATACTTGCTACAATACCTGCTTCTTCATCTTTAAAATCAACAAAAATAGCTTCAGAACTACTATCAATCTTTATATCTTTACCAGAGGTTTGTGGTACAATAAGTTGTTCTACTTTAATATTATCTTTAATTTCTGTGACCATCTCTTTTGCAAGTTCTTTAGCAATCTCTTTAACTAAAGGACTATTTTTAATCATTTCTTCAGCCATGGTTTTTGCCATTTTTTTTGCAATATCGACTATTTCATTTTCAGAAACTTTTTTTTGAGGACTTTGTTCGACAGCATCATTTTTTACTACTGTCTTATTGTAAATAACTTCAACCCAATTTCTACTTATTGCGTTTTTTAAATCTCTAGAACTTTTTGCTTCAAATTCTGTCAAGAAAACTTCTTTTCCACACTCGACAACTTTTCTAATATCACTAAGTCGTACAGAAGTAAGAATTTTTCCTCTTATAATCATATAAACATCATCTTCCTGTTTCATAACTTGTGGTTTCCAAACACGCCTCATTAAATTCTGCTGAAAGCTCATAAACCAACTTCTCAAACTCATGTTATTCTAGCAATTCTTAGATTAGTTTTCTTATAGCATCTTGAATTTGCTTTCCAGCCTGCTCTTGTGTCCTCTCCATAGCTCTATTTATTCCTGCTGTAGAGAACTCTTGTTTGCTCATTTCTTGACTTAATAATTCTATTGGTATTTTCTCAAAACCCTTTAAAAATTTTCTTGCTTGATCTGCTGGAATATCTTCAGATTCTATTTTTTCTTGCTTAGGCTCTACGACAAAAGTTACTTTATTTTTATCTATAGTGTATGTAACTTTTGCTTCTTGTCCTTCTTTGTTAAGCTCAGATTGAATATTATTCATTCCTTTGATAGCAATCATTCGCATACCAAGGTCGAATTTTTTTTTAACCATCTTTTTCAAGCTTATCATTTAGTTCTTTATTTTATAAATTTTTTAGAAAACTCTATTTTGTGTTTCTAATAGTTTATTTATTACAGAAAGATTTGTTTTTGCAGCATCAAAATTTGGATTTATAGAAAGAGCGCTTTTAAACATACGCACTGCTTTTAAAAAATTGTTTTTGCTAGCAAGCTCAATACCTTTCTCATTATACACTATCTCTAACAAACCTGTTGAAATCATTTCTTCTTTGTTTATCTTTAAACACTTTTCAAAAATTACTATTGCTTCATCATACTTTCTTAAAGTACTACAACAATATCCAAAATCTGTCATTGTCTTGAAATCTGTTGTTTTGTAAGCTATCTTTTTAAACTCAAAATATGCATCTTCATACTTTTGTTGTTTTGCATAACAAATACCAAGATGTTTCACAGCATACTCAGTTTCTTTTATTTCAATTGATTCTTTAAATTTTTGTTCAGCTTGTTTATAATCTTCTAACAAATTAAAAACTGTACCTAAATGAGATAAAGCATCAACGTTTTTGGGATTATGTTCAAGTAACTTTCTCCAGATAACTATAGACTCATCATAATTATTAAGGACCATATACTGTGTGCCAAGTTCATAGAGCGCTTTTTCATCATTTGATGTAAGAGCTTTCTCTTTTCCAAGTTTCAAATACAGTTCGTTTTTTGAAGAATTAAATTTCGAATAATGATGTATTGGTATATCGCACAAATCTATTTCAATTTCAAGCTCATTTATTGATTGTTCGACAAGTTCGTGCACTTGACCAGAAAACTTTATTTTTTTATTTGTCGGAAATAACCGCACTTTGTCAGAACGACACCAACCAACATAATCTTTTTCCTCATTTTTATATTCGCCAGTGTTTATGTTCACACCTTCAGCGTCTCTTGTTTTTACATAATTCCTTGTCGAAAAAACATAAGCTTTCTGCTCACTTTTAAGCAAACTTCTTAGTTTTTCTAAATCAGAGCTACTTATAATCTCATCAGCATCAAGTACTAAAGTCCATGCTTGTGTCGCTTGCGATAAAGAAAAATTTCTTGCAGCAGAAAAATCATCGATCCATTCAAAATGAAAAATTTTCGCACCAAATTGTTTTGCTATCTTAATAGTATTATCAGTAGAACCTGTATCTACAACAATAATTTCTGATGCTATTGACTTAATTGATTTCAAACAATTCTCTAAACAACTTTCTTCATTTTTCACAATCATACAGATAGAAAGTCGTTCTTTTTGCATATCCCAATAGTTTGCATATAACTTATGTAGAACTCCCTCTAGCACATCAATGCTATTGTGCCATAGGTATTCATTAGCAGTTTTCAAACCCCCTTCGACCAAACGAGAATAAAGGATGTTATTTGAAAAAAGAAGCTTAAGAGCATGTTGAATCGAAGTACTATCAGAGGAATTTATGACTAATGAATTTTTTCCATTTTGGGCATAATCATTACCTCCACAATCTGTTGTGATAACTGGCGTTCCACATGCCATAGATTCTAAAGGAGGTAAACTAAAACCCTCAACCTTATAAGGTGCATTTATAGTAACATCACAAGAAGAATACACTTCAGCTATTTGATCTTGTGTCATTTTCGACATATCATGAAATTCGCATCCCTCATCAAATTTTGTCTTCTCTGAAGCTAAACGAACAATAATACCTCTTGATGTCTTTAAATACTGTCTTACAGCATCAAGAGCGATTTTTACGCCCTTAAATTCTAAATTATAGTTACTTACAATCAAAATTCTAGGGTTTTTATTTCTACTATGTGATTTTAAAGGGAAGACATATTCGTTAATCCCATTTGGAATAAAATAGCAATTTACACCAAATTCTTTATCAAGAATAGATTTTAACCATTTTGAAACTGCAAATTTAACATTAACACTCCTGTAACTATCTTTAATAGTCTCAACTAAAGCTTGACAATCTTCAGAATATAATAACGCTTCATAACCTTGCGAAAAATGAATTTTTACTTTAGCTTTTATTTTTTCAAGTACTTTTAATGTAGTAAAATACGTACCAATTGCAATATCACACTCAGGTATCTCAGAAAACTCTTTGAAATAAAAAACAGGTGCATGTAAATCAAACCAAGTATCTAACTCATTTTTATTACACCAGATTGAGACATTATAACCTCTATCTTTTAATCTGTTTGCATGTTCAAATATGACTTTAACACCACCCGATGGGCCATTTGAAGCAAGTATGTATATTATAGAAAAATCTTCTTTTTTATTTTGTATTAACCTTATTCGTCCAGTGTTATACCATTTTTCTATATAAAGTTTTTTGCTTTTTTCAAAAACGACATTATAAGAGGGTTGCTTAAATCTTTCACTGAATGATTTACCTCCATAATGATAAACAAGAACACCCAAAGCGCAATAAAGTTTGTAACCTTTCTCTATTGCACGTAAACCTAAATCATCATCTTCAAAATTAAACTCAAATCTCTCATCAAACACGCCAGATCTATCTAGTACTTCTTTTTTTGTGAGCATACAGAAGCCAATTAATCTATTTGTTTCAACAGATTTTTCACCATCTTTCTTCCAAATCTTCTCTGAAAAATCTTCAATAGGTGAATTGTTTTCTACATCTAGAGGTTGAAAATAATCAAAAGGTATTTGTTGAACTTCAGATGATACATAGTTTGATACAGGTCCCACAATTCCTGCATTATTTTTTTCTAAGCAATCAATTAATCTTGACAACCATTTTTGCGTAACAATAGTATCACTATTTAAAAAACAAATGTATTTTGAGTTTGACTCTCTAACCGCTTGATTGTTAGCATAGCCAAAACCATAATTCTTTTTGTTTGTAATTAATTTTGCTTGTAGAGTTTTTAAATAGTTTTTCGTTTCAATATTTGAACAATTATCGACAATAGTTATTTTATAAGGAAAATCTGTATTTTTTATAATACTATCAATACATTTCTTTATATGTAACAATGCATTATGTACAACAATAATAATCTCACATTGCTCTTTCAAATTTTGATTTTTTTTAGATAACTTTGCTTCATTTATTGTGTTTTTATTTATTAATTGTTCTAAACATTGAATTGAGTAATCCCAGGTCCATTCTTCTACAGTGTCGAAACCCTTTTTAATCAAATTAGATCTCAGGTTTTCATCGACAATTAATTTTTGTACAGCTTGTTTTGCTGCATTTACATCTGCCGTATCGACAACTAAAGCGTTAACTTTATCTTGTATATACTCATCATAACCTGTACATTTTGCAACAACAACAGCACATCCACAAGCCATAGCTTCGAGAGGGGGTCCAAAAAAACCTTCAATTCTACTCATTTTCAAAAAAATATCACAAGAAGAATAAATTTCTCTCATTTTGTTTATTGGCACTGCTTCAAAAAACTCTGCATACTTCCAGTCAGATGGAGGCTTACCTGCTGAACTAACTATCCAGATTTCACAATTAAGATCTCTTATTGCATTATATGCATCATGCATACCTTTAAAAGGAATACAAATAGGTCCTTCAAGTAAAACTCTAACTTTTTTGTTTTGAGATTTCATTGAAGAGATTTGATAAAATATTGTTTTATCTAAACCATTAGGTACATATGAAGCTTTATGTCCAAATTCATCAAGTAACCATTGGCAAATCCATTTTGCTTCTGTGAAATATTCAAAATCATAAAAATAAGTTTTATGTATTTTTTCTTTCATGCCAATATCATCAAAAAATCTTCTTTCATCTGACTGTACAAAATATAGTTTTCTTTTTGCTTGTAATTTACTACAAATTTCTGCTGTCGACCATGCTGTAGCAACTAAAATATCAATATTTTCAAATAAATATTTGTGTGGTGTATTTAAGGGAACAATTTCGACTTGATTTTCTGCCCATGTTATTTTTGTTTTATTATCTAAAGAAATTAAAAAAACATCAAAATCTTTTTTTAATAAACGATTAACATGTTGTAAAATTACAGCAACACCACCAGAAATTCCTGTACCTGGCAAAAGATATGCAATTTTTTGTTTTAATTTATTTTTCACATGAAACTCTTTTAAAGTTAAATAAAGATATTCTTGAGATTTTGATTTGAAATTTATCTCGTTATTATTTTTATGAATTCTAATTGTTGTCAATACTTTAGGAATATGTCTGAATTTATACCCAAAATATGCTAATCTTAACCACAATTCATGATCTTCTCTATATGCCATTTGTGTCTTTAAGCAACCTACATCTAATAGAGCTGCTTTCTTAACCATCACAGAACCTTGACAAGGTATGCATAATTCTTTTTGTTTTAAAAAATCAGTATCATAACTACAAACAATTTGAGTTTTTAAACAAATGTCTTTTCTTGAA
>ENA-UOWO01006484-UOWO01006484.1-activated-sludge-metagenome-genome-assembly--contig:-NODE-6484-length-11946-cov-15.644437_pt1 | contig 11946 bp, 11 predicted proteins | sample MGYA00238148_ERZ761564 | MGnify/ENA primary metagenome ERZ761564 (study PRJEB28885, sample SAMN05720194) | activated sludge metagenome | isolation source: Anaerobic digester | place: USA...
GTAGTCTTAGGGTTCAGGTTGCTCTAGCGCCCCGACCCTGTTCGGCCAGCACCAACTCAATCCGTTCTTCCATTGCTTCATATGGCGTGAAGCCCTTCGCCAATAAATGAAATTTTGTTTCGCTTAACTGCATGAGTACGGCTGGAAAGGCCGTTACCTGTAATTGTTTGCATAAGGCAAATTCGTAGAATGCCTGCTCTTTGTATTCGTCACTTTTTAGTTTTGAATAAAACGCTTCCGGGTTAATGCCATATTTCTCCAGCAAGTGGCGGTATGCTTCATCATCATCCAGGTCTCTTCCTTCATAATTCAGCGCATATTGCAGATCGGATGCAAATGACAATTGTTTTTCGGGGTAGAATTCTTTGAATATGCAAAGTGCGATCGCAGCTTTTTCGGAGTTCATCACCCAGTCACTTTGATCAGGATGATTGATGTGCCATAAAAAATCTTCTCCAAATTTTATCCCCGTTAGTTCTTCAACTCTTGCATAAGCAGCTTGTATAAATGGGGCGATCTTTTCAATAGGCGCCACATTCTCTTCAATCATCATTCCCCCGCTGAGTACTTCTATTTCAAACTGGTCCTTGAATTTCTCTTCTATTTTTTTTAATACGGGGCTAAAGCCATAGCACCAGCCACAGTATGCATCATAGCAATAAATTAAAATGGGTTTCATCTGGCAAAGGTAACCTTGCTGGGTAGAGGAGAGCTGTGAGATGTGAAATATTTATTGAAAGGCTATTCGAATATCACCGTCTTGTTCTTCCATATCAGCACCCGTTCTTCAAACACCAATTGTAATGCTTTCGCCAATACAGCTGTTTCAATTTCTTTACCTGACCTTACCATATCGGAAGCGGTGAAGGAATGATTAACCGGGATGATCTGTTGTGCAATGATGGGTCCTTCATCCAGGTCGTTGGTAACAAAATGAGCGGTGGCACCAATCAATTTTACGCCTCTTTCAAATGCCTGCCTGTAAGGGCTGGCGCCAATAAAGGCTGGCAAAAACGAGTGATGGATATTAATGATCCGGTGAGCAAATTTTTCAACAAATGATGGCGACAGTATCCGCATGTATTTGGCCAGCACTAAATAATCTGTTTTGTATTTTTCAATTACTGTCACCACTTCGCTTTCAAAAACATCCTTCTCTTTGTTTTCATGTGGCACAAAGTGAAAAGGGATATCAAAACGTTTGCATACATCCTGCAATGTTGGGTGATTCCCGATCACACACTGTACTTCAGCACCCAAAGTTTTAAAATGATTGCGGATCAGGATATCGCCCAGGCAGTGATATTCTTTTGTTACCAATACAATCACTTTTTTTTGCGTGGAGGGGTTTACCGCTATTTCGGCACCTTCGGGCAGGATGGCTTTTAAATCCGTCCAGATTGGCATTGCTTCCAGCACGCCGTCTACAACTATGCGTACAAAAAACCTGTTCTCAAGGGTATCCACATGTTCTTTCATGGCCACGATGTTGATACCAAGTTTTGCAATAACACCGGCTATATCGGCCACCAGGCCCACCCGGTCTTTACATTGAATGAGTATTACCATAGTTTATATGGGTGGGTCGCCCCCTAAGGGCGGCTCACCCTGTTTTATTAGTAACGTTTAATATTAAGCGCATTAATACCAGCTCACTGGAACCGTGAAGTTCATTGCGGCTGCATAAAAGCTATTCTATTTAGAAGAAGGCCATCCTCTACTGTAAAAATAAGCAACCTGTTCTTCATGAATTTTTAAAAATTGCTCTTTCCCTTTAAAAAAATCAAGCACATTATTCACATCTGCATAATACGAATCATCCTTCATAATATTGTTGAAAGAGGAGTGAAAATGTTCTTTATAGTCGCTGATTACTCCATGTTTCTGGACATTTGCATGTACATAAATAACCGCCTGTTGTAAATATTCTTCCCCGTTAATTTGTAATCTTTTGAAGGGGCTTTGAAAAACACTTCCCCTTCGTTCGTATTTATTGTTTAGGTAATTGGCATAAGAAACAAGGAACCTGTTCATCTGTCGTTCCAGCATTTCGTCAAATAAATCAAGGTTTGACTTTTGTCTTTCCCATTGCAGCATTGACTTTGTTTTTTCCTTTTCCGGAAGGATTTCAAGAAAAACAGTAATCGATTCCACACTCTTTATTTTGCATATATAATGTGTGTGATTGCTTAACAATGAATATGACCAGGTAGAAACAAAATCACCCAGGAATTTTTTAAACCGTTCGAGGTAAACCTCATGGTCTTTTTCCTGGTAAAACAGAAGAATTCCATCAACACTTTTACAAACAAGGTGATAAAAAGCACCCGGCAAAAATGGTGCTTTTAATTTTTCAGGTGTCGGCATATAATGATGTTTAGGGTTATATCTTCCGATCAGTAACATGCTGGGTGAGCCGCCCTTAGGGGGCGACCCACCCATTAATGTGCCGCCAGCCAATTGTCCCCCATACCCACTTCGGCATCGGTAGGCACATCATGCGGTAAAGCCATTGCTGTTTGCATACATTCTAAAATAACAGGTTTAATTTTTTCCACTTCCTCTTTATGTGCATCAAACACCAGTTCATCATGTACCTGCAGCAGCATTTTTGATTTGAACTGATGCTGCTTAAAGGCTTTGTCAATCTTTATCATCGCCAGTTTTATCATATCAGCGGCACTGCCCTGGATGGGGGAGTTGATGGCGTTTCTTTCTGCAAAACCACGAACAGTGAAATTGGCGGAATTGATATCCCGGAGCCAGCGTTTGCGGCCCATCAATGTTTCCACATACCCATTCTCCTGGGCAAAGTGGATGGTATCATCCATGTACTTCTGTATGTTGGGGAATTGCTTTTTATAATTATCAATGATCTCTTTTGCTTCGGCACGGCTGATGCCTAAATTATCCGCCAGGCCAAAAGCTCCCTGGCCATAGATGATACCAAAATTTACACTCTTGGCTTTGTAACGCATTTCTTTGGTCACATCTTTTTCTTCTACATTAAACACCTTCGCCGCTGTAGCCGTGTGAATGTCTTTTCCTGTTTTAAAGGCATTGCACATATTTTCATCGCCGCTGATGGCAGCTACAATACGTAATTCTATCTGGGAGTAATCGGCACTCATTAAAACAAACTGCTCATTTCTTGGTATAAATGCTTTCCTTATTTCTCTTCCCCGCTCTGTACGTACCGGTATGTTTTGTAAATTAGGGTCTGTGCTGCTAAGCCTGCCCGTTACTGCTACGGCTTGTGCGTAGGAAGTGTGTACCCTGCCCGTTTTTTTATTCACCATTGTCGGCAAGGCATCCACATAAGTGTTTTTAAGTTTTGTCAGCTCCCTGAAAGCAAGGATGTCATCACAAATTTTATTTTTAACCGCCAGTTTTGTCAGCACATCTTCTCCGGTTGCATACTGGCCTGTCTTTGTTTTTTTTGCTTTGGGATCCAGTTGTAATTTATCAAACAATACTTCCCCCAATTGTTTTGGGCTGGCCAGGTTAAATCGTACACCTGCTTGTTGGTAAACCGATTCCTCACTTATTTTGGCTTCAGTTTCTAATTGTTTGCTGTATTCATTTAAAAAGGCTTCGTCAATTCTGATGCCTTCAAATTCCATATCGGTCAGCACTTTTACCAATGGGTTTTCCACTTCGTAAAAAACTTTTTCTACTGCCTTTTCTCTTAACTGAGGCAGAAATACATTTCTTAATTGCAAAGTGATATCGGCATCTTCCGCTGCGTATTCTTTTATCTTTTCTATTTCCACATCCCTCATATTCCCCTGGCCTTTTCCTTTTTTCCCGATCAGTTCTTCAATATGTACGGGTTCATATCCGAGGTATTTTGCACTGAGGGCATCCATACTTCTTTTTCCGTCTGGTTCAATAACATAATGAGCCAGCATGGTATCAAAAATATTTCCCTTGAGTTCAAAGCCATACCATTTCAGCATCAGCATATCATACTTGAGGTTTTGCCCGATCCAGGTCTTGGTTTCATCATTGAACAAAACAGCAAACCGCTGTAACAGTTGCAGACAGGCTTCTTTGTCTGCCGGGCAAGGAACATAGTATGCCTCTCCGGGAGTAAATGAAAAACTTAAACCAACGAGTTCGGCATTGTTGGCGTCGATACCGGTGGTTTCTGTGTCAAAGCATAGTTCCGGTTGTTCTATTGCTGCATTGATAAATTGCTGAATGGAGTGATCATCGTTTAATAATATATAATCATGTTCGGTGTTGCTGATATTTTTATCGGCCTCCCTGCCCTCCGGGGGAGGGTTCTCAGATACTAAAACTTCAACACTCTTTTCTTCTTGTTCAACAATATTCCCAAAAAGATCCATTTGAACATTTGTATTTGAACTCTTTTTAACCGCAGTGTCTGAAGCCCCTCCTTCAGAGGGGTTTGGGGAGGCCTCCTCTCCCAAAATCCTTTTGCCCAGTGTTTTAAATTCCAGCTCAGCAAATACTTCTTTCAATGCTTCTTTGTTCACCTCCTTCACCATAAAATTCTCTTCATGAAATTCGGCTGCCGGAATATTGGTGATGATGGTGGCCAGCTTTTTACTCATGATGGCATCCTCTTTTCCATTTCTTATTTTTTCTCCCAGCGCTCCTTTGATAGTATCTGCATTGGCCAGAATGTTTTCCAGTGTATCATACTCTGCCAGCAATTTGGCGGCAGTTTTTTCACCCACTCCTTTTATACCGGGGATATTGTCTACTGCATCCCCCATCAATCCAAGAATATCAATCACCTGGTCCACCGTTTTGATGCCCCATTTTTCACATACTTCTTTGGGCCCTAAAATTTCGTATATACTTCCCTGGTAGGGTGGTTTGTAAATTTTGATATGTTCTGTTACCAACTGTCCGTAATCTTTGTCAGGTGTTACCATATATACATCGTAGCCTGCTTTCTCTGCCTGTTTTGCCAAAGCGCCGATCACATCATCTGCCTCGTAACCATCGATCCCGATCACAGGAATATTCATTGCTTCTATGATCCGCACAATATCCGGTACCGCACTTCTGATATCTTCCGGTGTTTCCTGCCGGTTGGCTTTATAATTGGCAAAATCTGTATGGCGTTCGGTTGGTGCCGCCGTGTCAAAACACACGGCCATATGGGTTGGCTTTTGATTATTGAGCAGGTCCACTAAGGTATTGGTAAAACCAAACTGTGCATTGGTGTTGCGGCCCTTACTGGTAATACGTGGGTTGCGTATCAATGCGTAATAGGCCCTGAAGATGAGTGCATATGCGTCGAGTAAGAATAATTTTTTTTGCATGGGATAAAAGTAAGTAAAAATGGGTTTGGCCACGAATACTTCGGCTACGCTCATTACACACATAAGCATGACTGGAAATACAGCCACAGATCACACAGATCCACGCAGATTGGCCTTATAATATAAAAAAGGCAGAAGAAAAATATTCTCCTGCCATAAAACTTCTTCAGCTTATTTTCTTTTTTTCCTTTTAGTCCAAACTCTTCCTCCTCCTCTTAGCCTAGAACCTCGTATCAATAAACATCGGCAACATCGCTCTCCAGGTGGGCCAGTCGTGTTTCCATTCTTCGCCCCATACGCTTAGTTCATAGTTGATGCCTTTATTATATAATATACCTGCAAATTCCCTGGCAGCATCCGGTGCTTCATAATCGCCGGTGCCGGTAAGGATATGTATGTGGTGGCTGCTCCTGATCTGTTCTAAGATATAATGATCCGTAAGATTGGGAACGTAGTGACAGGGCGAGTTGAAATATACCTGGTCGTCATAAAAGCCTTTGGTGTATTCCATCAAATTGTATACACCACTCATAGCAATCACGCCATTGATGAGGTCCGGTCGTTTTAAAAACAAATTCATGCTGTGCAGGGCGCCAAAAGATGCACCTGAAACAATAATGGGCGTATCCCAGGAAGTATTATTTTTTATAAAAGGAATCACTTCATTAAAAATGTACTCATTAAACTGGTTGTGGCGGATGGCTTTGTGTTCACCTGCCATATTATTATTCAGCCAGCTTTCATTGTTAATACTGTTTACCGAAAATACTTTCACCTTGCCCCCTTCGATCAACGGTGCCAGAGCATCTATCAGTTGAAAACGTTCGTATTCCAAATAATCCGCTGCTGCTGTGGGCACCAGTAACAGTGAAAAACCATAATGGCCATACATGGCAACGGGCATGTCTTTTTGTAAGGCCGGACTGAACCAGCTTGTTAAATGTCTTTCCATATTGTAGTTGTTAAATATCGTGGTTAAAGTACTAACAAATGTTCAGGTGGTGAAATTTAATATCTTTGTTTATTGCTTTTTTGCAAGTAACGGTAACCCATGAAAATATTTGATTATGAAGAAAAACGTTTTGATAGTTTTCCTGGCAGCATTTGCATCACTCTTTTTTATTTCTTGTGAAAAAGAGTATAGCTGTGAAGGCTGTGGCGGGGTATTGATTACAGATGCAGCAACCTTTTCATTTAACAGTGGCAGCGCAGGCTGCACAGGGGCAGTTGCTTCTGGTGTGTTTGTAGCAGGTACTGTTGTTACAACTGCTAATACGGTATTATTAAATGTAATGGTTGATTCTGTGGGTACATATACTGTTTCTACCAATAGTGTGAATGGTATTTCTTTTGCAGCAACCGGGTTTTTTACCAGCAGTGGCCCACAAACAATAACCTTAAGAGCTTCTGGTACTCCTGTAACAGCAGGGGATTTCAATTTTACTATTGGTGGAACGGGCGGGTGCAGTTTTACTATCACAGTAGTGCCGGTTATCGACAATAACTTCACCTACTACTTCGAAGCTACAATTGATGGGGTATTTTACAGGGAGACGGTTACTACCACCAATGGTAACGAGGCAGGCTATGGTATTTTGGGAACCGATGATGTTATATTGTCTTCCAGCATATTGCCCACCAGCTTTCCAAACATACCGGCAGGTAAATCTGGTATGCAAGTGAACAAAGGCCTTTTATACAACTACCCCACCAGGAACAATACAGAGTTTAAAACTTTTTTTAACCTGGGTGATTACTCGTACATGAATCCACCATCGATCTCTGACGGTGCTATCATTTCCTGGTTTGATCAGAATGGCACAGAATGGAGAACTGATAATGCACCTGCTACCCAGCCTGGCAGCAGCTTTGCAGTAGTGCTGGTGGAAGAAGCTGCCCTCAGTCCTGTTTATACGGTTGCTATTACATTCAATTTTAACTGCAAATTGTATGATAGTAACGGTAATGTGAAAACGCTGACCGGAGGCATATACAAAGGCGTATTTGGCAAGGAGTAGTTTTCAGTAAATGTAATGAAACGCCTGGCCAATGGCTATTACCCATTCGGTTTTCTGCAAGTGAGTAACCGCCTTCCTGCTGTTTAGGTCAGTAAATTTAATATATTTGTTGTACATACATTAAACACGACAACTCTTAAAAATGATCACGAAGAATCAACTACTCTTAATAACGACTATCTTATTTCTTTCATTATTGTTTGTTTCCTGCGAACGGGAAGGCAGTTTTGAAAATGGTGGAGCACCTGGTGTTGGAAATGGTGGCGGCTCCGCAGGAGGTTCAGCAGAATATAGTTTTGCCGGTGGCACTGGATCATGTACGGGAGCGATACTGTCTGGTACATTCACAGCAGGTACAGCGGTTACAGCTTCCAACAGTGTCACCTTAGATGTAACGGTGGATTCTATCGGCAGCTGGACAGTAACTACCAATACTGTAAATGGCATTTTCTTTAGTGGTACTGGTAATTTTACCGCTACAGGCGCTCAAAATATCGTGCTTAATGCAAGCGGAACACCATCCGCTGCCGGAGCTTACAATTATACATTTGGCACTGGCAATTGTGTATTTTCTGTGACTGTTGCGCCTGGATCCACCCCGGTGACAGGCGATTTCAGGGCAAAGATAGAAGGTGTTCAATGGGTGGCGGATAAATATGCCCAGTGTGCAAGGATGAATAATATAATTAATATTAGCGGGCTGGGTTTAGATAAGAAGACAATAACTATTACACTGCAGGATTCAGGCGTTCATAATTATACCCTCGCCTGGGATAACAGCTCCATGAGTGCCGGTGCGTTTATGGATAGCGCCCTTACTGATGTTACAGCTTTTACCTCCAATGCAGGCACCTCACCTGACCAGGCAGGAGGCGTACTAAGCATTACATCTATAAACGAGGTAACCAAAACAATGTCGGGCACATTCAGCTTTAAAGCGGTGCGGCAAACAACTGGCGAAACAAGAACCATTACCGAGGGTGTGTTTAACAATATTCCATATATTACTTCTCTGCCGCCCACCACTTCCACCGACACATTTAATGTAAAGATCGATGGCGCTACTTTTACACCGGTATCAGTATTTGGAATTAAAAATACCATTGGCCTTTCAAATATTGCTATTACAGGGTCAGATGCGTCCGGCACTAAGACTGTAGCTGTTTATTTTCCAATAGATGTTACACCGGGAATTTATACCATTGGAAGTGCCTTTAGCGACTATTTTGGACAGTATAATGTTAACAGTACAACCTTCCTGGCATCCACCAGTGGCACTTTGGAGATCTTATTTCATGACCCGGTAACTAAAAGAGTGAGGGGCAGATTTAATTTTGCTGCTGATGTATTCCCGTTAGGAGGTGCGCCTGCGCAAATAACGGAAGGGTATTTTGCAGTCACGTACTTATAATTTCAGTTTACTTGACTCAATAAAAAATGGCAGGAATCTCTCCTGCCTTTTTTTATATTTTTAATCTTGCCAGTTTTTTAAAGCACCCCCTCTTTTATTTCTATCCACAACTCACGGTAACACTGAGCCGCATAACTGCTGTTGGCAAATTCCATGATCGGTGCCTTGTGAATGCCCATTTTTTCCACATCACTTAAATAAGGAATATAGTTCTGGAAGAATCGTTTGTCTTTGTATAATTCTTCCATTATTTCATTGTGCAGGTTCTTACGCAAATCGGCCATTGTGAAAAAACACATCATCTTTTTTATATCCAGGTCCTTTTCTTTGAAATAATCCTTTACCATGTGGTAGGTACGGACAGACAACGTGGTTGGTATTACGGGCATCAGTACAATATCTGCAGCATTAAAAATATTTTCGTGCAGGGCACTCAATCCCGGGGGACAATCAATAAAAATAAACTCGTATTCACCGTCCAATTGTTTCAATATACTTTTCAGGCGGTTCTTGTTACCTTTCATTTCTTCCAGCATGATATCAAAACTCTTACTGCTGTTATCGGCTGGGATCACATCCACCAGTTCAAAATCAGTGCTTAACACAGCGCTTTCCAGCACTGCATCCTTGGTGATCAGTTTTTTTATACCAGGATGCACCTTGGGCTTTGCTTTGTAATAAAAAGAAGCTGAACCCTGTGGATCAATATCCCACAACAAAGTTTTGAAGCCATCCGCCGCAGCCAGGTAGGTGAAGTTTACACAACTGGCGGTTTTCCCTACTCCGCCTTTCAAATTATAGAGGGCAATCGTGGTCATAGCATAAGTTTTAAAATATATGAAGGGTTAAGATAGTGATTTATTATAAATCTTTATCTTTTCAAAAAGAACAGTATGAAAATACCTCCTCAATACAACAGGCTGATGCCCTACCTCATTATTCCCAATGCTGCCCGATTCATAGAATTTATGAAACAGGTGTTTGGTGCCACCGAGCAAATGAGGGTGCCGGGAGAAGATGGAACCGTGATGCACGGCGAAATACGCCTGGGTGAAACGGTCATCATGCTGGCAGAAGCATCCGATCAGTTTAAAGCCAAACCAGCCGGGATGTTTATTTATGTGCAGGATCTAAAAGAAGTGTATGAAAAAGCAATACAGGCAGGCGCCGTTTCCATTATGGAACCTATGCAAAAAGACTACGGGTTTACTTGTGGATTTAGTGATCCTTTTGGGAACGACTGGTGGCCAACGGAGGTTTAAAAAGGAAGTCAAGTTTTTAAAACTTGACTTCCTTTTTAGTTAACTTTAAGGGTAAATTCTTTAACCGGATTTTCAAATTGCCAGTAAACACAAAATATATCGCTCCATTTGCAGAGAATAATTTCTTTCACATTATTGCGAAAGCCAGTGGACATAGCCTTCTTTTTAATTCTGATGAAAACAAGCGTTTTTTTCTTCGAAAGTATTTATCCTACTCATCTCACTATTTTGATACCTATTCTTATATCCTGATGGATAATCATGTGCATTGGCTTGTAAAATGCAATAGCCATTCAGAACTTATTAAACATTTGAGTGGAATGCAAGCCGAAAATCTAAAAACACACCAAAAGAAATTTATTAAAGGTGAAATTACTTTTGAAGAAGCGTTGGAATTCCAATGTAAAGATTTTTTTATCAGTTATGCAATGGCTTACAACAAAGAAAACAACAGGCAGGGGGCTTTGTTTTTAAATCCATTTAGAAGATTGAGGTTAATCAAGAAGCTCATTTTACGCAACTGATCATTTATCAGCACGCAAACGTTTTAAAACATCTTGGTCAAAAAAATTTCCAGGATTATAAGTGGTCGTCATACCAGGCAATCTTATCAGAGAAACCCACTCATTTAAAACGAGAAGAAGTACTGGAATGGTTTGGAGGAAGAGATAATTTCATCAAATCGCATAAAGAAAATGCAGCATACTTTTATGCGCATTCGCTAAGCCTGGAGTAAGTTAAAAGGAAGTCAAGTTTTTAAAACTTGACTTCCTGAAAAATTATTATCCCTTCATTCCCTCCAGTTCCTTCTGCAGCCTGAACATCTCGTCTCTCAACCTGGCGGCCTCCATAAAGTCCATATCCTTTGCTGCCTTCTCCATCGACTTTTTTACGGCAGTGATCCGCTTTTCCATTTTGGGGATGGTAACAAACTCTTCAGGTTCTTCCGCTGCAATAGTTACAATGCCCTGGTCATCTCCAATGGCATAGGATTTCTTTTCATCAAAACCTTTAATGTCCAGCACACTGGTTTGTGCAAAAACCTGTTCAGTTGTTTTGATAATTGTTTTTGGCGTTATGTTATGTTCAATATTATAAGCGATCTGTTTCTCCCTCCTGCGCAAGGTTTCGTCCATCGTCTTTTGCATGCTGTCAGTAATTTTATCCGCATAAAAAATTACCAGGCCATCTACATTTCTGGCGGCACGGCCAGCAGTTTGAGTTAAACTTTTTTCATTGCGCAGATAGCCTTCTTTGTCTGCATCCAGTATGGCCACCAGCGAAACTTCCGGCAGGTCCAAACCTTCTCTTAATAAATTCACACCCACTAATACATCAATCACACCAAGTCTTAATTCTCTCAATATTTCAACCCTTTCCAATGCATCCACTTCGCTATGTATGTATTTGCTCTTTATATTAATGCGGTGCAGGTATTTATCCATCTCTTCCGCCATTCGCTTGGTGAGCGTGGTTACCAGCACCCGGTCGCCTTTTTTGATGCGGTTATCAATTTCATCCAGCAGGTCATCTATCTGGTTGATAGAAGGACGTATTTCAATCGGCGGATCCAGCAGGCCGGTTGGTCGTACTACCTGTTCCACTACAATGCCGCCGGTTTTTTCCAGTTCATAATCTCCCGGTGTGGCAGACACGAAAATGGTTTGCCCCATCATATTTTCAAACTCGTGAAAATTTAAAGGGCGGTTATCTAATGCGGAGGGCAAACGAAAACCATAATCAACCAACACCATTTTCCTGCTCCTGTCTCCTCCATACATACCACTTACCTGCGGTACGGTCTGGTGACTTTCATCAATTACACAGATAAAATCTTTTGGAAAATAATCCAGCAAACAGAAAGGCCTGGTACCGGGTTTTCTCCGGTCAAAAAACCTGGAGTAGTTTTCAATGCCATTGCAATACCCTAATTCCCGGATCATTTCCAGGTCATA
>ENA-UOWO01006488-UOWO01006488.1-activated-sludge-metagenome-genome-assembly--contig:-NODE-6488-length-11942-cov-5.535038_pt1 | contig 11942 bp, 10 predicted proteins | sample MGYA00238148_ERZ761564 | MGnify/ENA primary metagenome ERZ761564 (study PRJEB28885, sample SAMN05720194) | activated sludge metagenome | isolation source: Anaerobic digester | place: USA...
CGCCAAGGTTCAGCACCGCCTGTCCGATATGGATCAGCTCGGTCGCGCCCTCGCCGACGATGTGGATGCCCAGAAGGCGACGCGTCTCGATCGAGAAGATCATCTTCATGAAGCCCGCATTGAGGCCCATGATCTGCCCTCGCGCCGTCTCCCTGAAGCGCGCCACGCCGCACTCATAGGGAATGTTCTTCTCGCGAACCTGCTCCTCGGTCATCCCGATGGTCGACATCTCCGGCACCGAATAGATGCCATAGGGGAAGAACTCCGGCGGCGCCTGCGCTGGCGCATCGAACGCATTGCACGCCGCAATCCGCCCTTGCTCCATCGATGTTGATGCAAGGCTCGGGAAGCCGATCACATCGCCCACCGCGAAGATGTGGGGCAGCTTGGTGCGGAAGGTTGCGCGGTCCACCTCGATCTTGCCGCGTTCATCCGTGGCGATGCCGCAAGTCTCAAGCTCCAGCGAGTCCGTCGCGCCCTTGCGGCCAGCCGCGAAGAGAACCATCTCGCTCCAGATCTGGCGGCTGTCCTCCAGCTCGATCAGGCAGGCGTCGTGGGCCGGGCGGGTCACCCGCTTCACCTTGCTCTGCAGCCGAAGCGTCATGCCCCGATCCCGCATGTCGTGGACAAATTCGTCGACCAGCTCGCGATCAATGAAGGGAAGAAGTTTATCGGAAGGTTCGATCACCGTGACTTTGACATCCAGCGCCGAGAAGATCGTCGCATACTCGATGCCGATAACGCCCGCGCCAATCACGCTCAGCGAACGGGGCAGGCGCTTGAGATCCAGGATCTCGTCCGGGTCGAGGATAGCCTCGCCATCGAACGGGATATGCCGGGGCCGGTAGGGCTCGGTGCCCACCGCGATGATGAAGCGCCCCGCCGTGAACCGCTGCTGTCCGTTATCGGTTGTGACTTCGATATGCAGCGGATCGATGAACCGCGCTTCGCCTCGCACCCAGTTCACGCTGTTGCGCGCAAACTGGTGCTCCAGGATTTCGACCTCATGGTCGAGCGTGATGGCCAGGCGCCGGCTCAGATCGTCAGCCGTGATCGTCTGCTTGTTGCGATGCCCGCGCCCATAGAAGCCACGCTCGCGCCACCCCGAAAGGTTCAGCACGGTCTCGCGAAGAGTCTTGGACGGAATGGTCCCCGTGTGAACGCAAACGCCGCCAACCCGCCGGCCCTTCTCGACGACCAGCACGGACTTCTTGAGCTTCGCGGCCTGCACAGCCGCCCGCCGCCCCGCCGGGCCGGAGCCGATCACGATGAGATCATAGGCCTGCATGACAGACGGAATCCTTCAGCCGCGAAGATGCAGCTGAACTGGTTAATGCCGCTTAACCGGCGATTAGCGCAGCTTTCGGTCCAAAAAACCAAGGATTGCAGGGGTGTCTTGAGGCGCGGGCCCGTGTCCTGCCGCGTGCATCATGAAAACGAGATCGCCCTGAGTCGCGATGTCGAGCGCCGGCAAGTCATCCACGCCCGTCTTGCCGAACAGCCGATAGACCGGCGTCGCAATCCGCGCGGAGAGAAACTCGCCATAGGGGTCCGACCATGCATCGGTCTCGCCCACGATGATCATCAGGGGACGTGGCGCGATCATCGCCATGATCATGTGCGCATCCACCGGAGAGGTGGACGGGCTGGGCGCATAGCTGTTCCAGCGCGGCGAGAACCAATAGGGGAAGCTCGCCGCCACATGGCCGATCGTCTCGCCATAGTTGCGTCGGCTCAACGCCCCGCCGCCTTCGCCCGAGCACACTGCGATCACGGCGGCAAACTTCGGATCATTCGCTCCGGCCCACAGCGCAGCTTTCCCAAGTCGCGAGATGCCGTAGAGCGCGATGCGATCGCCATCGATGCGCGGATTGAGCGCCAGATGCTCGCGCACGATCGACAGCCCCTCGGCCCAGGTCGCAACCGCACCTGCTTCATCCGGCGTGCGGCGCGTTTCATCGACCGGCCCGTAGATGCGGCGCAGGCCAAGCGAGGAGCCGCCATTAAAGTCCGGCTCGATCTGCGCATAGTGAACCAGCGCCACGCCATAGCCTTGCGCGAGATAGGGCGCGATGTCTTGCTTGGCGATCACGCGCGCCTCGCGACCCGGAATGCGCTTGCCCGCATCCCAGCCATCGGTCTCCTTGATGCCGGGGTCGTCGACCATCAGCGTGTTGGGCGTGAAGTTGACCATCAGCACGGTCGGCACAGGCCCGCTCGACCGCGCGGGCAGATAGTGCACCACGTCGATCGTGTGCGATCCCAGCGCAGTTGTTGCTGTGACCGTCGATTGCGAACGCAGCGCCGTGCCGTTGAACGCGCTGACGTTCTGCTCGGAATATTCGTGCTTGAATGTTGGCTTGCGTGTCGAAGCAACAGACGGCGGCGTGCCGAACTGGTTGTCGATCAGCAGTTGGCGGATTTCCGGCCGGCGCGTGCCGAGCCAGTCATCTGCGGTTTCGATCCGCTTGCCCCTGGACGACACCAGCAGGTTCGGCACGTTGATCACGCCGACAGCCGCCTGCGTATAATTCACCGGCAGGTCGTTGCGCATCTCGCCCGGCAGGTCCTTGAGATAGGACGGCGCCAGTGGCGGATGGCCCATATCGAGCTTCGAATTTCCGCCCGAGCAGGCGGTTGCCGCAAGAAGAACAACGACAACCGCACGCCGCATCACGCGTCTCCGAGAACGAGGGGCGCCAGTGTCAGGCCGACAATGGTCAGCACGATCAACGCGCAGATATTCATGATCACGCCGCGACGGATCATGTCCGCCTGCTTCACCTTGCCGGTGCCATACGCGATCGCGTTCGAGGCCGAGCCAACTGGCATTGCAAAGCCCATGGACGCAGCCATCGCCGCCGGCACAATGAACGTGCCCGCGCTCAACGTCTCGCTGCCCGCCGCCAGAGAGATCAGCACCGGGCCCATCAGCGAGATGGTCGCGATGTTGGAGGCGAACTCGGTGATGATGATCACCAGCAGCCCTACCAGCAGGATGACGACGATCGGATGCAGATCCGCGACGCCCTGCAGGCTGCTCGCCAGGAAGCGCGACAGCCCCGACATTTCCGCCGCCGCAGCCAGCGCAAGGCCACCGCCGAACAGCAGCAAGATGCCCCACGGAATTTTCTGCGCGTCATCCCACACAAGGATCGGTCGCTTCGTGCCGTCGCCTGCTGGAACGATGAACAATAGCAGGGCAGCCAATGTCGCGATCATGGTGTCGACATGACCGCCATCGATCCGCACGCCGCCAAGCAACGCCGCGCCAATCCAGTCCGCGATCAACGACGAGACAACCCAGAGTCCGGCGATGAGGAAGAAGATGATGGCGGTGCGGCCTTCCGGCTTCGACAACGGGCCGAGTTTTGCCAACTCAAGTTTCACCCGCTTTTGAGCTCCCCGCGCGCCCTCAGCGTCCACGGTCAGTCCGCGCGACAGGATGAACCACGCAATCGGCAGCAGAACGATAACCACCGGAAGGCCGATCGCCATCCACTGGCCGAACGAAACTTCAATGCCCTGCGCACGAAGTTGGGTGAGGGCGATGCCGTTCGGCGGCGTTCCAATCGGTGTTGCGAGTCCGCCAACAGTGGCGGCGTAAGCGATAGCAAGGATCAGCGCCGCAGCGAATTTCGGATTCTCCTTCCCGTTGATCGCGGAGCCCGCCGCAACCGAAAGCGCCAGAGGCGTGAGGATGAGAGAGGTCGATGTGTTGGAAATCCACATCGAGATGAAGCCGGCGGCCACGAGAAAGCCAGCCAGCATCAGCTTGGGATTTGTACCACCGCGCGCAACGAGGCCGTAGGCAATGCGCGTGGAGAGCCCCCAGCGCTCTATCGCGATACCAAGCAGGAAGCCGCCGATATAGAGCAGCACGATCGGATTCGCATAATGTGCGCCAAGGTCACCGAGATTGAGCAGGCGCTCATTCGCCAGCGGTTCCGTCAGGCCGTTGCGGCAGAGACCTTCGGTCGCGCAGACCAGTCGCCCACGCGCATCCGTACCCACATCGATACCAATCAGCGGCACGGCGATGATCGGCACAAGCGCTGTTGCGGCCAGCGGCAGCGCCTCAGTGATCCACCAGGTCGCCATCAACACCAGCAGGCCCAGCACCAGATGAGCTTCCCAAGCGAGATCAGGCATCGGCACGACCAACAGAAGCAGCGCCAGCACCGGCCCAAGCCAGAGCCCGATCCGGGCGACGCGGCCGGTCGATCCCGCAATCTCGCTCGGCTGTGGTGAGGTGGCGTCCGGCATGTCTCTCCCGATGTATTCTCTATTTTTCGCGACCGTAGCACGCGAAGGCGACAGGGGAAGCCTTGCCCGCGTCCTGGTTGGCGATGTGACGCCTCGCGCTCGTATCAAGACTCTGCCAGAAGCAAATGATGTTCGACGTCGTCCTGTCACTCATTCCCGTATTCTCCTTGATCGCGCTCGGCGCTCTTCTGCGCCGGTTCAAGCTGCTGACCGCCGAGGGCTGGACGTCGCTGGAGCGGCTCACCTATTTCGTGCTGTTCCCGCCGCTGATGTTCATGAGCATTGTCGAGGGCAAGTTCGCGGGCGGCGAAGCGCTGTGGCTGGGCCTGACTCTGGCGGCGACTGTCGCAACCATGGGCGCGCTCATGCTGCTGATGCGGCCATTGCTGGCCAAGGACGGAGCGCAATTCTCCAGCGTGTTCCAGGCCGGCATCCGCTGGAACGGCTATGTCACCCTCGGCGTTCTGGCAGGGCTCTATGGCGACGAAGGTGTCGCGTTGTCGGCCGTAGGCTTTGCGACGCTGGTGCCCATGAACAACGTCATGAGCGTGCTGGTGCTCAGCCGCTATGCCAGTCCCGAGCCTGCGTCGCTGGGGCGTGTCGTCAAATCGATTGCTACGAACCCGCTGATCATTTCGACGGTCGGCGCGATCATCCTTGTTGCCATGGGCGTCCGCGTCAGCGAGCCGGTGGGGCAGACGCTCAACTTGTTGGGCGACGCCACCGTGTCGCTCGGCCTGATCTGCGTCGGCGCAGCGCTCGATCTGGGCTCCATGCGATCTTCAACGCGAGCGCTGGCTGCGGGAACGATCCTGCGGCTGGTGGTGATGCCGGCCGTCACGATCGGGCTGGCTTTCGCCATCGGCCTTACCGGCATGGTGTTCCACGTCGCGGTCATCTGCGCTTCGGCGCCTGTTGCGACATCGGCCTACATCCTCGCGCGACAGCTCGGCGGCGACTCCAAGCTGATGGCCAGCATCATCACGCTGTCGACCCTGCTCAGCCTGATCACCATCCCGGCGACCATCCTGCTGACGCAGATGCTGCCGATCTAAAGCGCCCCAACTTAAAGCGCTTTTACCATGAAGACGAGGTCGAGGCTCTTGCCGAATTTCCGGCCGACGCCCTTCAGATTGCCCTGAACCTCAAACCCCGCCTGCTCATGCAGCGCAATCGACCCCGCATTCTCGCTGTCGATTCCGCCGACCATCGCGGCCAGCTGCAAAGCCTTCGCCCGCTCCATCAGAACCGTCAGTACCGCGCGTCCAATTCCCCGCCGCTGCGCCTTGGGCGAGACGTACACCGAATGCTCGACGGTCTTCACATAGCCGGGAAAATCCCGGAACATGCCGAAGCTGCCGTACCCAAGCACCTCTGTTGGATGCAGCCGGTCCACCGCCACGATCACCGGAAATCCCGCCTGCCTGCGCGCCGCCATCCAGGCGCGACGCAGCTCCACCGTCGTTTCCGTCTCCGACCAGATCGAGAACGTCTCGCGCACGGCGTGATTGAAGATCGCCACGATGCCGGGCAGGTGCGCCTCGGTTGCGTCGATTATTTCGAAGTCAGCCGTTGCCGGACTCATTTGGGTCATCTCCGATGCCGCGCTGCGGCGCCAAAAGCGATCGCACTTGTTTGTCGCAAAGCCAGCAAAACCGCCAGCCCGCCGGAGGTGGAAAGCTCTAGCCCGCGCCGTCTCTCTATGCTCTGTCACAGGCAAAGACATAAAAGTCAGGGAGCATACGATGGCTGCTGAGGCCACTTTTCCGGTGATGTCGATCGATCAGTGCAATGCGCTGATGACTGCGCCTGGCGCGCGGTTCGAGCTGGAAGAGAAGGTCATCAACGGCGTCAAGTTGCGCACCTACAAGAACGCGCCGCTCACCCTGCGTGACTGCGTGCTCAACTCGACCAACTGGGGCGACCGCGAATTCCTCATCTTCGAGGACGAGCGTGTAACCTTCTCCGCGCACTACAAGGCCGTGGCCAAGCTGGCTGTGAAACTCCGCGATGAGTTCGGCGTGAAGAAGGGCGATCGGGTCGCCATCGTCATGCGCAATTATCCGCAATGGCCTGTCGCGTTCTTCGCCCCGCTGGTGCTTGGCGCGATCGCGACGCCGCTCAATTCCTGGTGGACGGGCGAGGAGCTGGAATACGGCATCGCGGACAGCGGCGCGAAAGTCGCTATCGTCGACTCCGAAAAGCTGGAGCGTATCCGCGAGCATCTGCCGAATTTGGCTCAGCTCAAGCATATCATCGTCGCGCGCGGGGCGGAGGAAGAGGCTGACTCGCGCATCGTCTCGCTCGAGAAGCTGATCGGCAACGCGAAGTCGTGGGCCAACCTGCCCGACACGTCGATGCCGGATGCCGATGTCGGCCCGGATGATGACGCCACGATCATGTACACGTCCGGCACGACAGGTAAGCCCAAGGGTGCGCTGGCCACGCATCGCGGTATCGCATCGAATGTGTTCAACGGCATGGCCTGTCAGGCCCGACACTTCATTCGCCAGGGTCTGCCTGTCCCTGTGCGCGATCCGAAGGTCGATCCGCCGCGCATCCCGCTGCTGGCCATCCCGTTCTTCCACGCCACGGGCGCATTCTCGAACCTCGTTCCGGCGATCATGAACGCCGACAAGATCGTCACGATGTACAAATGGGACCCGGGCGAGGCGCTGGAAATCATCCAGCGTGAGAAGGTCTCGCTGATTGGCGGCGTGCCCGCAATCGCCTGGCAGGTGCTCGAGCATCCCGATCGCGACAAGTATGATCTGTCCTCGATCCAGTTCGTGGCTTACGGCGGCGCGCCGTCTGCCGGAACTGGTCGCCACGATCAAGCGCAAATTCCCGAACGGGCTTGCCTCCAACGGTTGGGGCATGACGGAAACCTGCGCCGCATCCTGCGTGAACTTCGGCAAGGATTACGAGCTGCGCCCCGCATCGTGCGGCGCGGCTGCGCCTGCCATGGATTTCAAGATCGTAGGCGCCAATGGCGAAACGCTCGGGGCCAACGAGGTGGGCGAGCTGTGGGTCAAGGGCCCCAACAACTGCAAGCTCTACTGGAACAAGCCGGAAGCCACGGCGAAGACCTATATCGATGGCTGGGTCGTGACGGGCGACGTCGGCCGCATCGATGAAGATGGCTTCGTCTTCCTGATGGATCGCGCCAAGGACATGCTGATCCGTGGCGGCGAGAACATCTACTGCATCGAGGTCGAGAACGCTCTCTACGATCACCCCGCCATCATGGACGCTGCGATCATCGGCATTCCGCACAAGGTGCTGGGTGAGGAAGTGGGCGCGGTCGTGCAGGTGAAGCCCGACATGGATGTGACGGTGGACGAGCTGCGCCGTTTCGTCGGCTCGAAGATCGCGGCGTTCAAGGTGCCGGTGGAAATCCAGATCCAGCGTGAACCGCTGCCGCGTAATGCCAACGGGAAGATCATGAAAAACGATCTGCGGGCGCGTTTCACGCCGCGAGGCTAGAATTTCGCAGCATTAATGTGGTCTGAGGAACCCATCCATCTTAACGGGCGTTTCCCAATCGCAACAGACGCGAAGGGACCCGTCATGACAGCCCGGAAAGCATTTTGGTCGATTGCCGTTTTCACGGTTTTTGCCTTTGCCACGCTTATCGTTTTCTTTTGGATTCGCGACGGGTCGCTTCAACAAGCGGGAGCATCGATGGACAACCTGCTGCACCGCACGGGTAGCGAAATCGCCTCGACGACCAACGATGTCGTGGGTTCGACCGGCGCCGCAATCGATCGCGCCACCGATGGCGACGATCGCACCTGATCCTAGATCCAGCGCCGCCACTTCAGGAAGGCCAGCAGCCCGCCTGCGAGCACAATGGTAAGCGCAACGACAGCGCCGAATGACCATGGCTCTTGCGAATACGGTATGCCCGACAGGTTCATGCCGAGCAGGCCGGTGATGAATGTCAGCGGCAGGAAGAATGCGGATACAAGCGACAGCACCAGCAGGCGCGTGTTGAGCTGTTCCTGCCGTTGCCCCGCAACCTGATCCTGCAGAACGGCTGCGCGGTCGCGAATGGAATCCAGTTCTTCGGCGATGCGCGTGATCCGGTCGCCCGTTTCGCGCAGGTGCATAGCGTGATCGAGATCGAACAGCAGGCGGCCTTCACGCTGTAGCTGCGCCATGGCTTCGCGTTGAGGCAGGATATAGCGGCGCAGGATCAGGATCGTCCGGCGAAATTCGGACAGCGTGGTTGTCGGCAGCTTGTTGCCTTCACTCAGCAGGATTTCCTCGTATTCGTCCGCGTCGTCCTTGAGCTGATCGATCACCGGTTCGATCTTGTCGATCAACCGCTCCGCGATCATCACGAGCAAGCCGCCGGGTGAGGGAGGGTCCGCGAGGTTTGCCGCGATCTCCTCGCGGACCTCATGCACGGCCTTCACCGGATAAGACCGCATGGAGATGACGAGGTTCTGCGTCGCCCAGATGCGCACCGAGATCATATCCTCGGGCTCGGCGCCTGGGTTGTGGTTGATGCCGCGCAGGTTCAGCAGCAGGCCATCTTCGTAGGCGGCGCAACGCGGGCGGGTCTCGGTCTGCAGCAGCGCGGTGATGACGGTCTCGTCGAGATCGCTGGATTCCTCCAGCCATTCGCGCGTCTCAGCCGCAAGACGGTTGAAATGAAGCCAGCGCCAGCCCGCAGGCGGGCATGCCGCCGTGGGTTTTATCTTGTGCCAGTCGACCCGTTCCACGACGCCATCCGCCGGAAAGTCGAAGCCGAAGATGAAGGCTTCAGCGTTCGGCTCGGCGTGGTCGTTCCGTTCGATAGGCGAGACGGGCATAGGCGTGCCTCTGGCGGCTGTCGCCCGCTTCTAGACCGCTTTCGACGCGAGGGGCTAGGGCCTGCTTCTATGCCTGAAGGTCCAAAGCCGCAGCAGATGGCAGGCAGGGTTCTGTGGGGTCGTTGACGGCCTTATGCACGAGCGGGCAAAAGGCCGGGATGGACGACGACGATGCCCGCAGGCTGGACGTGGAACTGGTGCGCCGTGGGCTGATGGCCTCCCGCGCGCAGGCTCGTGCTGCTATCGAGGCCGGCAAGGTGCTGGTGGATGGCGCCGTGGCCGCCAAGCCTGGACTCTCCGTGTCGGCCCAATCCGTGATCGTCGCTGAACCCGCCCATCCATGGGTCTCGCGTGGTGGCCTGAAGCTGGAACATGCGCTCGATACGTTCGGCGTAGATCCGGCTGGCATGGCCTGCCTTGATGTCGGCTCATCAACTGGCGGCTTTACCGATGTCCTGCTGTCGCGCGGCGCAAGACGCGTGGTCGCCGTGGATGCCGGTCGCGATCAGCTGCACGCCAAGCTGCGCGACGATCCACGCGTAGTCTCGCTCGAGGCAACTGACGCCCGCGAGCTGACTGCGGAGCTGCTGGGGGAGCCGCCCAGCCTTATCGTTGTCGACGCCAGTTTCATTGGCCTCGCCAAACTTCTCGCCCGCCCGCTTGAACTTGCCGCGACAGGCGCAACGCTTGTCGGCCTGTTCAAGCCACAGTTCGAAGTCGGCCCCGCCCATGTCGGCCGCGGCGGCATCGTCTCGGATCAGGCGGCTGTCGAACGCTCCGCCGTAGAATTCGAAGCCTGGCTGAAACAGCAGGGCTGGCCGATCCGGGCGTGGACGCAGAGCCCGATCGCAGGCGGCGATGGAAATCGCGAACGTCTCTTCCTCGCAAACCGCTAGCCCAAGATCAGGCAGCAAGAATAGCCAGCCCAGAATCAGATCGGCCGCGTTGCAAGCAACGCGGCCGATCCTATCGGACCCTGGGTTGGGGGGACGGGCCCGCTCCGTGAAGGCTGGACCCAGTCGCCTAGCGATCTGTGAACAACCTAATTCCTGTTGACCTGCCAATCGCCGTAATAAGCGTCGCGGCAAGCCTCTACGGGTCGGCGAATAACGGTGCCATCCGGCATTCGCGTGGTCTGGATTGCATCGGTGCAATCGCGACCGGCGTAACCGTCGGTGGGTCTATAGTCACGGTTTCCGCTAGGGTAAACTGCTCCACGATTATAATCGTCATACCGCGGCGATCTGTCCCGGTAGTACGGATCGTCGTCATTTCCATACCCGGACGAATAGCCCGGATCATAGCTGGGCTGCGGATACGGCTGACCATAGCCGCTGTTGTAGTTCGGGTTGTACGTGCCCGCCGGAGGCGGCAGCGCATTGCAGTTCGTTTGCGCGTTGCCGATGCCCGCGCCGATCGCGCCGCCGACCACAGCGCCAAGCGCCGTGCCGTCATGCTTGTGCCCCTTCGCAGCTACGTTGCTGCCGAGCACGCCGCCGAGCAGGCCGCCGACGATGGCGCCGCCGATCTGATTGTTCGTCTTCGACGCGTTGCAGTTGCGCGAATAGCTGAAAGGCTGCTGAGCCGATGCCGGCATGGCGGTGGCGGCCGCCGAGGCGGCAAGGGCAGCGAGAACAAGGGCGGCTTTGATACGCATGAAATCCTCCGACCAATTGGTCAGGTTGGACAATGCGATTCCCAAGCTGAACGCAGCCTGAAGGAAAAACTGGCTGTTTTTCAACTGTCTGGGGCTGTTCGGCGCCCAGTCTGGTCAGCGACCGGTCTGGCCGCGATGGCGGAGCATGTGGTCGGCCAGAACGGCGGCCACCATTGCCTCGGCTACCGGCGCGCCGCGGATGCCCACGCACGGGTCGTGACGGCCCTTGGTGCGGATGTCCACGTCCTCACCATCCTTGTTCACCGACTTGCGTGGCGTGAGGATGGAGGAGGTGGGCTTCACGGCCATACGCGCCACGATCGGCTGGCCTGTCGAGATACCGCCGAGCACGCCGCCATTGTTGTTCGACAGGAACTCAACGCCATTGCCGGAGCGCCGCATCTCGTCAGCATTCTCTTCGCCAGACAGCGCAGCCGCGTCGAAGCCCGCGCCGATCTCGACGCCCTTCACGGCGTTGATGCTCATCAGGGCTGCGGCAATGTCGGTGTCGAGCTTGCTGTAGATCGGCGCGCCCCAGCCGGGCGGCACGCCTTCGGCGACAACTTCAATGATCGCTCCGCAGGATGAACCAGACTTGCGCGTTGCATCCAGGAACTCTTCCCACTTCACGGCGGCTTCCGCGTCGGGGCACCAGAACGGGTTCTGTTCGCAGGTATCCCAGTTCCAGTTGTCGCGATTGATCTTGTGCGGGCCGATCTGCACGACGGCCGCGCGGATCGTGATGCCGGCTCCCAAAACCACACGCGCAACCGCGCCTGCCGCCACACGCGACGCCGTCTCGCGCGCCGAGGAACGACCGCCGCCACGATAATCGCGCACGCCGTATTTCTGGTCGTAGACATAGTCCGCGTGGCCCGGACGATAGCTGTCGCGGATCTCGTTATAATCCTTCGAGCGCTGGTCGGTGTTCTCGATCATCAGCGAGATCGGCGTGCCGGTCGTTACCGGGCCGCCAAATTGCTCAAGTGTGCGATCATCCTCGAACACGCCGGACAGGATCTTCACCTTGTCCTCTTCCTGGCGCTGCGTGACGAAGCGCGACGTGCCCGGTTTCCGCTTGTCGAGGAATTGCTGGATGAACTCCGGCGTAAGCTTCAGCCCCGGCGGGCAGCCATCGACCACGGCGCCGATAGCCGGCCCGTGGCTTTCGCCCCAGGTCGTCACGCGGAAGAGGTGGC
>ENA-UOWO01006489-UOWO01006489.1-activated-sludge-metagenome-genome-assembly--contig:-NODE-6489-length-11942-cov-5.272903_pt1 | contig 11942 bp, 12 predicted proteins | sample MGYA00238148_ERZ761564 | MGnify/ENA primary metagenome ERZ761564 (study PRJEB28885, sample SAMN05720194) | activated sludge metagenome | isolation source: Anaerobic digester | place: USA...
AAGAATATTTTATTGCCTCTAAACAATTTAAAATAAATTATTCGAATGAGGAAATCCAAGAATCCGATTTGCAAATAATACCCAATTCATTACTCAGTGAAACTGCAATTATTGAACAAGATATTTCAATTGAAATCTGGCAACAATTACCTTGCTTTTTTAAAACTAGCCAATATGAAATACCCTTTGACATCTTTAGTGCAAGCTTTTTTTTGATCTCTCGGTATGAAGAATATTATCCCTATTCGCTTGATCTATATCAACGATACCCTGAAAAAAGCAGCCTCGCATTTCAACATAATTTTTTAAATATGCCACTTGTTGATTATTGGATCATGGCACTTAAAAAAATAATTTTATCTAAAAAGTCCGCCATTTCGTTCCCTGAAAAGAGGATGAAATTTATACCTACTTATGATATTGATATTGCTTACAGTTATTTATCCAAAGGTATTCTGCGCAATATAGGTGGTGGATTTCGAGATTTGATTCAAGGACATGTTTCATTAATAAAAAGCAGAATAGAAGTCTTATCAGGAAAACAAAAAGATCCATTTGATAGTTTCGATTTTTTAGATCAATTACATCAACAATATCATCTAAAACCAATTTACTTTTTTTTAGTCAGCAAAGGCGGACCACTCGATAAAAATATTTTGCCATCTAAAGTATTAATGAAAAAACTGATTCATAGAATAAAATCAACTTATAAAGTAGGCATTCATCCTTCTTTTCAAAGCAATGATAACCGATCTATTCTTGAACATGAAATTAGTTTATTAGAAAGCAATAAAAGTCGTCAACATTATATTCGATTTCAATTACCATCTACGTTTAGAAATTTAATTGAATTCGGCATTCAAGAAGATTATTCGATGGGTTATGGTTCAATTAATGGATTTAGAGCAAGTACTTGTTTTGATCACCAATGGTTTGACCTCGAAAAAAATGAGATAAGTTCATTGCGTTTATTTCCATTTTGTTATATGGAATGTAATTCGTTTTACGAACAAAAAATGAGTGCTGAACAAGCATTCAATGAAATGCTGCACTATCATCAAACAGTAAATCAAGTGGGTGGCAATTTTATTTCCATATGGCATAATTTTTCATTAGGTACTGAGCCCATGTGGAAAGGATGGAAAGAAATATATACTTCCTTCATTGAAAAAACACATTCATCATACTAGAGTTTAAGTTTTGACGTTTCATCTACATGAGTGAAATTAAAAATGTTTCCTTCAGTTTTCGATGTAACGAAAATTGGGAGGCCATGAAACCTTGCAAAGATGGAAGACATTGCGCGGTGTGTAACAAAACAGTAATTGACTTTTCAAATAAATCAGAAGAGGAGTATATACAAATTCTTCAACTTAGCAAAGGAGAGGTTTGTGGCAAATTCAAAAAAGAATCCACTTCCTATCATATCAACAAAATAAAAAACTTGCCCTCAAAATGGCTTGCGAGTCTGATGTTGTTTTTTGGATTTTACTCTTGTAATGATATATCAATGTATGACAACACTCATCAAGAAAAAAACACAACATCTAATAACAACCGGCAATTACTAGGTAAACCTGTATCGCCTCTCAAAAACCCATCTTCTAAAAAAAATAAAATTTCTCCGAACCCGCAAGCCAACCAAAAAATAGATTCAACTGACTTAAACGCGAACGATCCAGAAGTTGAATTAGGAATGATTGAGATGCCTGAATTTATTAGTGGAGGAGACGATAGCATGCTTTCATTTCTTTCTAAAAACATCTCATTATGTGATTCGGTTTATGGAAAGGTGGTGGTGGTCTTTAAAGTTAATAAAGAAGGTGAGGTAAAAAAAGAAAAAATACTAAAAAGCCTTTCCCCTTTGAACGACGAGGAAGTATTGAGGGTGATCAAATTATTAAAATTCAAAAAACAGAAACGAGAAAGCTGGTGTCAACTACCTGTGATATTTGATCCTGAATAATTTAAATTTTAAATCATATTTACCTTAAACTGATTGCTATGAATCGCCTTTCTTTTCTTTTTGCAAATGGCTATTTCGCTTGCTATAACCGAAATAAATAATAAAACCAACGGCTAACCAAACAAGTAAACGAACCCAGTTTTCAGGTCCTAAACCAAATATCATAAATCCACAAACCAATACCCCTAAGATTGGAATTATTGGCACCCATGGCACTCTAAATGGTCTTGGTGTATCTGGGTTTGTTTTACGCATCATAATCACACCAATCGAAACCAAAATAAATGCAAACAAAGTACCAATACTACACATATCACCTACCACATCGCCAGGCACAAAGGCTGCAAAAATACCTACCAATACAAAGAGCCAAATATTAGCCTTCGCAGGTGTTTTAAATTTCGGATGCACTTCTGAGAAAGCCTTTGGCAATAAACCATCTTTACTCATTGAATAAAAAACACGCGATTGACCTAATAACATCACCAAAATAACGGATGAAAATCCTGCTAAAATAGCAATTGTAATTAAACCCGCGAACCACTCATACCCAACCATATAATGCGAAATAGCATAAGCAACAGCTGCCTCATGACCAGGACCCGTTGTACTAAAATCTTTATAGTTTGCAATACCTGTTAGCACATACGAAAACAAAATATACAAAACGGTACAAAATGCCAAAGACCCTAAAATACCGATCGGCATACCCTTTTGTGGATTTTTAGCTTCTTGCGCAGCCGTACTCACCGCATCAAAACCTACATAAGCAAAAAATACAATACCAGCACCTCGCAAAACACCACTCCAGCCAAAAACTCCAGTTTCTCCTGTATTAGGCGGTATAATCACGGCATGATTTTCGGGCATAATAAAATGCCATCCGAATGCAATAAAAGCAAGTACAATAATCACTTTTACAATTACAATGATTGAATTAATATTCGCCGATTCCTTTGTACCTCTAATTAAAATAAAAGTAAGAACAGCTAAAATAAACAAAGCAGGTAAATTAATTATGCCATGCACACCTTCGGCCGAAACCTGAAACGGCGAATGACAAAGGGCATATGGAACCGTAAAACCAAAATAATGTTCACACAATTTATTTAAGTACTCACTCCACGCAATGGCAACGGTGGCGGCACCTAGGGCGTACTCCAGAATTAAATCCCAACCTATTATCCATGCAACCAATTCGCCCATAGTAGCATATGAATACGTGTATGCACTACCAGCAATAGGAATCATTGAGGCAAATTCAACATAACATAAACCCGCAAAAGCGCAGCCAATACCAGCAATAATATATGAAATCATTACACCGGGTCCTGCATGATTACCAGCCGCCGCTGCCGTTCGCACAAAGATACCCGCTCCAATAATAGCGCCAATTCCTAACGCTAATAATGCACCCGAACCTAAGGTTCGTTTGAGGGTATGTTCACCTAATTCCTTCGACTCGGCCAGTAATTTATCAAGCGGTTTTCTAACAAATAGACTCATATTAAATATAAATTTTGCAGTAAGATAGAAATTAAATTTAGAATAGCAAATTTTCAATGCTGAATTCAATAAGAAATATAGTTTCTGCCGTTAAATTTAAATATCTTTTTCATTCACAACCAAAGATTTTATTTATTTGAAGCATTCGCATTCGTCATCTAAGTCTATTGTGTCCTGCTTTACTCTCCAAGCCACCATGCAACTCACAAGGCTTTATATGGTGGGCTTTCCGTTACAATCAGGGCTAATAAGTTTATAAATTCTTTCTAACACTATTTTGCAGATTGATTTTTTTGCAACGCTCTTTTATTGCAAGTCAAAAAAACTCGACTTATATTTATCATTCAAGATCAATCATGAAAACCATCGTTTACAATTTTTTTTTATTACTCACAAGCATTTGCTTTATTCAGATGAATCATGCTATTGCTCAAAGTAATTGGACTTATAACGGACAATTGAATTTTGGTGGTCATATTAACTTGACTTATAGCAAGGCTCAAAAATTTCCAGGTGTAAAAATATTTTTGGCGTATAGCATAATGGGCATCAATAAAAATCATTTAGTTGTAAATTATAGTCCTTCACTTTCAATTTATTCAAAAACAGTCGGTTCAAATTTTAATCCCTTGGTAGGTGATATTCAAATCGATTTAATTAATTCATTTTCACTCGGGTATGGATGGGGTAAAACGCAAGGCTATTTTAAAAACTTTAGAACCATTCACCCAAGCGATTTTTACAATGTAAGTACCAACCAACGGTATATGGCCTTGTTGACAAGCAATTTTATTTTAAACAACCATAAACGAAATCAAATTGTAGGCACTATTTCAGGCACCATTGGCGATGTATCGTTTTATTATGCGAACGATGGTGCTGTTCCATTTAATAAAATTCCAATTGCCGATAATTTTGATCGATACTGGACAGGTAGCGGTGGTATTTTTGTTCATACTAAAAAAGGGTTTAATAGATTTGAAGCCTCTTTTGATCAGTTCACTGGCTACACGCCTTTATTGTATGAATTATCAAATATTATTGGCATCGACATTCCACTTTACAGCGAAAACAAAAATGCGAATAAAAATAGTCCATATACATTGAATACCTCATCGTATCAATTTAAAATATTTACCGACCATAATTATGCCATCGATTTTGGTGTAGTTGGAAATCTGATGAATAAAAAAGGTTATCATTTTGGCATACAAGATTTAATTCATATTGCCTTAAAATATCCTTTACATCCAAATAATGATTTGAACAGATTTTTTATTGGGGCATCCTATATTAATCAACGACATGAAAAATTATAAAATTAAAAATGATGATATTCAAGTTAGGTGCGTGAGGGATTGTAGCGAAAATCCTCCCGATGCCCTGATCGGGAGATTGAAGCGTAAAGCCCGACCTGAGGCTTTGCGAAGGGCACGCCCGATCATGCAATTCATAGCTGCTTTCATGATCGTTTCTATGATAGGTTGCAAACCAACTTCACAAAATTTCAGCTATCAAAGAACTGTCAATTTTAATTTCTTTCATTTAATCACTGGTATATTAGGTGATTCGAGTGCTAAGATTGATTCAGTTAAAATTTACCGTGCTGTGATGGAAGAAAGATTGGTTGAACGCGATGCAACAACTGAATACAAATTAATTAATACTGAAAGCACACAAGAAACTGTTGATTTGCAAATATCAAAAAACTACGATCATCTTTTTTTAATGCAACTGTTTACGACCCCAGCCCAAGATGATTTAATTATTTTTCTGTCAACAGGTTATAGTCCTAACGGATTATGCACTCATATTGGCCCAGCTTATTTGGGTAATATCCGAATTTATCAAGTAGATATCAAGCATGAATTAAAAATTAAACGTCATAAGGATATTTATTGGCTCGATGATAAAGCAAGAAAAGATATGAATATCATTGCCTTTGATGATTTACCCGAACCTGAAGACAGAACTTCGTTGATAAAAATAAAGCAAATCATATTACAAGAAGACAATAAAATTGGAGGCAATAAACCGATTTTGTTTACCACTGAAAAAATATTTAATGATACCAATGCATTGGCATTTAAGTATTTTGAAACGATAAAAAAGTAAATAGTAAGAGATGGCAACCAAAAAAAAGACACAGGAAAATCCAACCGATCAAGAAGTAAAAAAGTCTGCAATTAAAAAGCCGACTCACGCTAAATCAAGATCTTTAAAAAATGCTGGCACCCCATGTATTTGTATAAAAAAAACAAAATATTGGTATTGTATGAAGCAACTACCTGATGGTAGTTTAATTCAATGTGATGGACCTTTTAAAACTGAAGAGATTTGCAAAACCCATTTTTGTCAATGATAGTCAACCTTATTTTTGAACCATGCGTTGCTTCATAGCTTCGAAACAAATAATACCCGCAGCAACAGACACATTAAAACTATCAAAATCGCCTGTCATAGGAATGCGGAATGTTTCATCACATGCTTCTTGAGTTGCTCTTGAGACACCTTTTTCTTCGGCACCCATTACTAAACAACAAGGCGTATTAAAATCAATATCTAATAATGAATGATCGGCTTTTAAATCGGATGAGAAAATTTTAATTCCGTTTAATTTTAAAGTCTCCAAAATAAAACTCAAATTCTTTTCTCTACAAAACGCGATTTTCATCATGGCACCTGCCGACGTTTTAACCATATCTTCGTGTAGAGGTGCTGAATTTTTTTCTGATGAAATAATTGCATCTACACCACAACAAACAGCGCTGCGGATGATGGCGCCTGTATTACGAACATCGGTAATACCATCGAGCAATAAAAGAAAAGGTGTTTTGCCTTCATCGTATAAATGAGAAATGATATCTTGTAAACCTGTATAATCAACAATGGCACCAAATGCAATCACGCCTTGATGTACACCTCGAACCATGGCATTCAACTTTTCAACAGGCACTCTGACAATGGGTGTTCCTGTTTGTTTTGCCAGACGAATAATATCACCCACCATTTCGCCAGAAATTGTATGATGCATTAAAATTCGATCAAGAGGTACATTATTTTGTAGAGCTTCCATTACGGGGTTCCGTCCGTAAATAAGCGATTTGGCTGAACGCATGAATTATTTATTGAGAATGAATTTAGAAATTTCGAGTACTTTTCCATTTGCATTTTTTGCCAGTACAATATAAATGCCATTTGGATTCATATCCATATTTTCGAAACTAACCAGATTTACACCTGAGGGTAATTGTTTTTCTTGAATTTTTTTTCCAATCAAATTCCTTAATTCAACACTTGCCACACCGGCATCTCTAAAATTAATTTGAACATTTAAAACACTCGTTTTCAATGGAACAGGATATAATGAAAATAATTTTACATCATCACCACCTGCCAAGGCCTGACCAGAAATAAAGCAAAAGAATAAAATGATGTAAAATAATTTCATATCTGTTGGGCAAAAATATAGCCTTTTTTTCAGAATATCCTTTAAAGCTAGCCCCTTTTTCAGATGAATTCAATATTTTTACATACCAAATTCAGGAAGTTCCATGCATTTTATTCAAAATAGTTGGTTTACGCATAATTGGATATTCCTCCTTTTGTTCTTGATTGGAAGTGTAGCGGTAATCGCTTATATCAATAATAGAAAAATTTTGTACAAATATACTTCTGGATTTTTTTTGCTCTTATTGGGTTTAATCTTTTACTTCGTCTTGTTGCCTGAAATGAGTCATTCGTTGTCTCTTGGTGATAATTTAATTTCATCTATATCCATTGGTAAGTCGGCGGCTGAAAAAATATCAACCTTTTCAAAGATTATTAATTTTCTTTTAGATATAATTAAAGATAGATTAGGCGATTAGTTAAAGTCTGTAAGGAATGTCTCCCGAAGTTTCGACCCAAAAAAATCATCGGCAATTGTCTATGGATAATCCTTACTTAAATAATACTTCTTCATTCACTTGTTGTTTTTTCCAATGATTTTTTCTTGTCAAACCATATAAAAAGAATTTACTCATTGGATAATGAAATTTAAAATTGCCATCGTAGTCTGCACCTAATTGGCGATAATTAATTTGGTTAGATTCTTTCAAACATAGGTTAATCGCTGTTGAATAGGCCGCTGGTCCGGTCATATCATGTACACTATGTGGAAACCGATTTTCTCTTAAATTATCGATCACCAGATCTAAGGTTTTTTTCAAAAAAGGATGCCCAGCTTCATACACTAAAGCCCATTGTACATAATATTTCAAATTACTTTCTAACGAAATAATGGCTTGGTCAGTTGGCAGAATAAAATCACTTAATTTTTTAGTAATGAGACTATCAATATCGACATAAACGCCACCATATTTAAAAAGGATGGCATAACGGAAAAAATCAGCCTTAGCCGCTCCAAATTTTATTTTCTTGTATAAAGAATAAACCTCTGCATCAAATTCATTTTGAATAAATTGATCAATTCGAGCATCATCATAAAATTGATAATCATAATCACTGTTAATTCTTCTCATCTTTTTGATATGCCACTTTGTGATCCAAGGAAGCTTATCTGATTTATATGTTTGAAATATGATTTTTGGAATTGCCATCCGAAATTAATTTATGATAATGATGAGAATGAAATGATTAAGGTTCTAATGAAAAAGTAAGGAGATTCTGAATTCATCTTATAATTTGAGGCTATCATCATAATCCCTTTTTAAACGTGAAAAGATGAGTGAATCTTGAATTTCATCATTTTTTATGAAGTGCTCTCGCAAATGGCCTTCCTGTTTAAAATCGAATTTCTTCATGATACTTAAAGAGGCCTCATTGTGAGGATTCACACAAGCTTCAATACGATTTAAATTTAATGAGGTAAACCCATAATGAAGAATAGGTTTAAATGCTTCAGTCATAAATCCTTTATTCATAAACTCATCTTCTAACAAGGCATATCCAATTTCAGAACGACGATGTTCAGCTAACCAATTATGATAGCCACATCCACCAATCACTCTTTCTGTTGATTTATCAATTAATTGAAAAAGCAAAAATGTACGATTATAGGTTGACAAACCTTTTTCAAACTTTTCTCTCTCCTTAGCATAAGCAAGATCAGTGCGCGTACCTAATAATTCACGTTGTTCTTGTTCTGAATATTCTTGAAAAATAGTATTGAATACTTCTTGCGTAATGATTCGCAGTCTAAGTCGATCTGTTTCTATAAAATCAAAATTCAAATTCATAAGCTAAATTAATTCCTTATAAATATAAATCTCTTTAATTCAGAATAAAATTTTTACTGATCGTATTTACCTTATCTGTATCCATTTTTACAAAATCTGTATTTAACAATGAAAACGCCAACGATTTTTCCAGACGAGTTGATTGACAAATTGATTCATTTACGAGACGAATTTGTTTAAAATTTAATTTCTTTATCAATTTCAATGAAGCAATATTATTGGATAGAATATAGGCCTCAATTTGAAATAAATTCATTTGCTCAAAACCATAATGAAGTATAGATTGGATGGCTTCTGTCATAAAACCTTTGTCTTTACTTTCATCACTAAGAATTGAATAATCAATCTCAGCTAACGGATGTTCAGGAAACCAATTATGTAAACCACAGACCCCAATTATCTTATCCGATTTTTTATCAATCAATTGAAAATACAAAAAAGTTTTATTTTCATTTTTAACATGATCGTGATACTTTAATTTTTCAATATCAAGATCCTGAGAAGTCTTCAAACCGAAAAAAGAGATTAATTTTTTGTCTGAATAATTCAAAAAAACATAGTTCAACACATCAAGATTGATTAATCTTAGCTTCAATCTTTCTGTTGTAATAATTTCAATTTGCATAGACCTTATAAACCATGGGAATTATTTAAATTCTTTCTATTGAAGTATTTTCCCAATTTGTCTAAGGTAGTTAGGAATATTAGTTATTCCCTTATGACTTTGTTGTTCTAAGGTTATTAGTGTATGGTTGTGTTAACTTAATTCGTGTTTATAATCATTCGTCACAAAAAACTTGATAGCAGGGTTATTTGTTCTTTCAGTATTTAAATACCATTCACTTTCGGCTAAATAAACATAATTATCTTCTTTATCCTGAACAATATTGGCTTGTTTAAATCGTATAAAATCCGCAATTTTTGCCAACTCACCTTGAATCCAACAGGCTTTGAAAAATGGCAATGTTTTAAAACTGCAAGCTGCGCCATATTCGTGTAATAAACGATATTGTATTACCTCAAATTGAAGATCACCCACGCATCCAATAATTTTACGATTCCCTCCATGCTGTGTAAATAGCTGAGCCACACCTTCATCCGTTAATTGACGAATGCCTTTTTCCATTTGTTTGGTTTTCATTGGATCATTATTCACTAATTCTTTAAAAATCTCAGGCGAAAAACTTGGTATGCCAACATAAGTCATTTCTTCGCCTTCGGTTAATGTATCTCCAATTTTAAAATTTCCTGTATCAAACAAACCAACCACATCGCCTGGATAGGCATCATCAACCACATTTTTTTCACGCGCCAGAAAGGTATATGGGTTACTGAACCTAACATTTTTGTCTAATCGCACATGATGATAAAAAGTATTTCTTTCAAATTTTCCTGAGCAAATTCTTAAAAAAGCAACCCGATCACGATGACGAGGATCTATATTCGCATGTATCTTAAATACAAACCCAGTAAATTTTTCTTCCTCGGCTTTTACTTCACGCTTATCTGTTAAACGTGGCTTAGGCGAAGGTGCAATTTGAATAAACGTATCTAACAAATCTTTAATGCCAAAATTATTAACAGCACTGCCAAAAAAAACAGGCGCTAAATTTCCTTTTAAATAGGCATCGGTATCAAAGCTATCATAAACACCCATAATTAATTCCATGTCTTCTCGTAAAGAATCTGCATCTTTTTTACCAACCAAGGTCTCAATAAGAGGTAATGATAAATCTGGTATATAAACTAAATCCTCATCGGTTGCTTTTTGATGAGCGCCAAAGGTAAGTACACTATGATTATGGATATTATAAACACCTTTAAACTCGCGTCCCATATTAATCGGCCACGAAAGTGGTTGCGTTTTAATATCTAATTTTTTTTCAATCTCCTCCAATAAATCAAATGGATTTTGACCATCGCGATCCATTTTATTGATAAAAATAATAACTGGTGTATCGCGCATTCTACACACTTCCATCAATTTTTGCGTTTGCTCTTCTACGCCCTTCACACAGTCAATCACCAGCACAACACTATCCACTGCGGTGAGAGTTCGATAGGTATCTTCGGCAAAATCTTTATGACCTGGAGTATCTAATAAATTAATTAGCTTGTCTCTGTATTCAAAACTCATAACCGAAGTAGCAACCGAAATACCTCTTTGTCGTTCAATTTCCATAAAATCGGAGGTTGCATGCTTTTTAATTTTATTTGATTTTACAGCACCTGCTGTTTGTATGGCCCCTCCAAATAAAAGAAATTTTTCAGTCAGCGTAGTCTTTCCAGCATCGGGATGGGAAATAATTGCAAAGGTTTTGCGTTTTTCTATTTCGTGTTCGTATTTCATAAAGTTGGCAAAGTTAATTTTTTATCATTAAAGACCGTTGTAAAAATCATTTGGCTAAAAAGCGCGTGGGTCAAAAGAAATAAAAAAACGGAACCATGAGATTCCGTTCATTTAATATTTTCAGACCTTATTATTTTAAACTATTCAAACGATTTTTTAGTTCCTCTAATTTAGCTCTTTGAGCTTCAAGTTCTGCACGTAAAGTTTCTTGTTCAGTAATTTTATCACTAATTTCTTTTTCTTTTTTTGCTAAATCTTCTCTATTATCAGCACCATCTTTTACAGCATTCTCATAATTTCTTGTTGCTTTTTTAGTTGCTTCTTCTTGTTTATCAACTTCCTTCTTCAATGCTTTCATTTCATCGATGGTTGCTGTTTTAGTTTTCACTAATTCGAAGGCTCTTTGTTGAGCTTCCATTTCTGTTTTTAAAGCGCCCAATTCAATAGTATTTTTAGATATTTTTGATTCAACCTTTGTTTTATCTTTTGCTAATGATTCAGCTTCTTTAGCCGCTTTCTTCGATTTTTTTTCAATATCTTCAATGGCATCATTATTTTTTTCAATTTGATCTCCTAAATCGTAAGCTGTAGCGTCCTTTACAAATTTATCTAAATACATCATTGTATTTGTTACCGCTAATGAATCTGTTTCCATTTTCATAAAATTGTCATATCCTTTCGAAGTCAAAACATATAACATCGTGGTAGGTTTTTTATCTTCCACTTTATAATAGACATCCATTTTTTCTTTTGAAATTTCAGGAATCACAACACCTTTATACACTCTAAAATTATCGCTTGCTTTACTTCCACTTCCGAGTTTAGCATCTTTAAATTTCTTTACCAATCAGACGGATTTTCTAGCTACGTATTTAATGAA
>ENA-UOWO01006490-UOWO01006490.1-activated-sludge-metagenome-genome-assembly--contig:-NODE-6490-length-11942-cov-5.176243_pt1 | contig 11942 bp, 10 predicted proteins | sample MGYA00238148_ERZ761564 | MGnify/ENA primary metagenome ERZ761564 (study PRJEB28885, sample SAMN05720194) | activated sludge metagenome | isolation source: Anaerobic digester | place: USA...
TCATCTTTAGTAATTTCTATGGAGATACTATCAAGTATTTTATTTAATAATTTATTACTATAATCACTATCTGGATATATATCACTTACTTTATAATTATCTATTAACTTTCCTTCTTTAATTGATTCTAAATAAACTAAATAATCTTTATCTTCTTCAAAGCATCTTACTTTTGGTAAATATATCATATTCTTATATTTATCATCTTTATCTTCTATCTTAGAATAACTAATATATATCTCTTTATATATTTTTTCAAGATTAGAATAAATTGATATATATTTTATATCTACTATACATATTAAATCATTATTATATTTATCTAATATATCAATATTAAGATTATTTTCTGATACAATTGTAGATATTTTACATAAGTTTTGATACCCTTTATAATTCTTTGCGTATAAAACAATATTACAGTTATCAATATTGATTTCTAATCCTATTACTGGTTTAATATCATTATTTATACATTCTTTATAAAATTCTAATACTCCAAACATATTAGTATCTGCTATACCAAGTACTTTAATATTACTTTCTTTGGCTTTATTAATTAGTTTATTAATAGTTATCATACTAGTTAAAAATGAATATTCAGTTTGAACATATATTAATCTACTATCCATAATAAAACCTTCTTTCTAATAATATTTTACTACATTTAATACTTTTTTCCTATTTTAAATTGACTATTTTAATATTATATGATAAAGTTAATTAGCAAGAACTCATCAAGGAGGATAAAATGGCAAAAAAAATATCTACTAGAAAACCATTATTTGGTAACAATAGATCTAAAGCATTAAATATTACTAAGAAAAAAAGCAGAGTTAATGTACAAAGCGTAACTATAGATGGAAAAAAAGTAATAACAAGTGCTAGAGAAGCTAAAAAGTATAGAAAAACAATAAAAGATAGTAAATAAAAATAAGAATTAACATTCTTATTTTTTTATTATTCACATAATACTTTTATAACGCTTAAACAATCCACATAATCATTATATTCACAAAATATATATGTCTTTTCTGCCGAATTATAAACAATACTTTGTTCTCCACTATAATTATCTACATATCTTTCTTTTGTAACTGGATCAATACTTTTAGAACTTATATAACCTTTTGACATTAGCGCTTCAATACGTACTTGATTACAATCGCTATTACTATTTTCATCAAAATATATTGGTGCTACATTTAATAGTGCTTGTTTTGCATTTGCACTAATATTATCTTTTTGCCTAGCAAGTACTACTTTTACTACTCCTGTTGAAATTAATCCAAGTATTCCAATAATAACTATAATTGCTATTAATTCCATTAATGTAAACCCTTTTTTATTCATATTTTACCTCACACTGATATTATCATTTTATATAAATAGTGTCAAATATAATTCTATTCTTCAAAGCTATCTTTTTTACTAATAGCTTTTTCTCCCCTCATTTTTTTAATAAGTCTTTTTGATTGTGCAACTAACACAGGATTAAGCTTATTATCGATCATACTAAAAAATATACCTAATAAATATGTATGAGAATCAGTTCCCTCTGCAAATTTAAGTAGTTCTAATATTTCACATATTTTGCATTTACTTAAATCTACTTCTTTTGCTACTTCCTTACCATCGACTATACCAAATATTTTTGTTGTTGCTTTTGTTTCTATTGCTAAATTTGTCATGTTTTCTCCTTAATTACTTTTTACTTTTTATTTCATTTACTAGTAATCTTATGAAGTCATCCTTATTACAGGAATATGTTTCATCACTATTATATCTTCTATAGCTAACTAACCCATCTTTTATTTCTTTATCACCAATAATTATAGTTATTGGTATTTTCTTGACTTGTGAATCTCTCATTTTATATGATAGTTTTTCATTTCTATCATCTAATTCCACTCTAATATCACTATCTGATAATAAGTTATTTACCTCCTTTGCATAATCTAAATGATATTCATTATTAACTGGAATAATATTAACTTGAACTGGTGCAAGCCAAAGTGGAAATGCGCCTGCATAATGTTCAATTAGTATTCCAATAAATCTTTCTACTGAACCTAATATTACTCTATGTATCATTACTGGTCTTTTTCTACTGCCATCTTTTTCAATATATGTTAAGTCAAATCTTTCAGGTAAATTCATATCAAGTTGTATCGTTCCACATTGCCACATTCTGTTTAAAGAATCTTTAATATATATATCTAACTTAGGTCCATAAAATGCTCCATCTCCTGGATTTATTTTAAATTCTTTTCCTGCATGCTTACACGCATCAGCTAATACCTTTTCAGATTTATCCCAAATATCTATACTACCAATATATTTATCTTCAGGTCTAGTTGATAACTCAATACTATATTCTAAATTAAATACTTTATATATTCTACTAATAAAATTTAATAGTTTTATTATCTCTTCCTCCATTTGATTTTCTGTCATAAAAATATGTGCATCATCTTGAGTAAATGCTCTTACTCTAAATAAACCATTTAAAGCTCCACTAGCTTCATGTCTATGAACAAAACCAAGTTCACCAACTCTTTCAGGAAGATCCTTATATGAGTGTAAACTGTTTTTATATACCAACATTCCACCTGGACAATTCATTGGCTTTATTGCAAATTCTCTATCATCAACTTTTGATATATACATATTATCTTTATAATAATCCCAGTGACCCGATAATTCCCATAATTCCTTACTTAGCATCATTGGTGTTTTTATAAATTTATATCCTTCCTTTTGATGCTCACTATACCAAAAGTTTTCTATAATATTTCTAATTATCATTCCTTTTGGTAACCAAAATGGAAATCCCGCACCGAATTCACTTATCATAAATAGTTCTAGTTCTTTGCCTAATTTTTTATGATCTCTTTTTTTTGCTTCTTCTAGAAGTTTAATATATTCATTTAAATCATCTTCATTTTCAAAACATATACCATATATTCTCTGTAACATCTTATTATTAGAGTCACCTTTGAAATATGCTCCACTTGCTTTAGTTAATTTAAAATACTTAATCATTCCAGTTTTTTCAACATGTGGTCCTTTACATAAATCAATAAAGTCATCTTGTTTGTATGCTGTTATATTTGAATCCATATTATTAATTAAATCTATCTTATATGGATCATTTTTAAACATATCAAGTGCTTCTTTTTTTGGTAAATCAATCTTTTTAATTAATTTATTATCTTTAGATATTTTTTTCATTTCTTTTTCTATTTTATCAAAATCTGATTCAGTAATAGTTATATCTCCTAGATCTATATCATAATAGAAACCATCTTCTATTACAGGACCAACCCAAAACTTAGCATTTGGATATAATCTTTTAATCGCATGAGCTAGTAAATGTGCACAAGAATGATTAAGTACATTTAATTTTTCATCCTCTTTAATATTCTTCATATATATTTTCCTTCCTAATTTCTTCTTTTAAAGAAAAATTATTAATATCAAATCCACCAGTTTTATAATAATAATATTCTATTAAAGTTTTAATGTTATTATACATAACATCTTTTCTATCTACATTATAACATTCTAAAAACAATTTTTTAAATTTTTCATCTGGTAATTTAAATATATGATAATTTATTCTATATCCTTCATTAGTTAATATATCATATACTTTTGTAATTGGTAATCTTGGTATTTGATTATATTTTAAATATGAATCAAATATAATATTTAATAACTTATAATATATTATATTAAATGATTTTGTATCCTTTATCAAGCATCTTTTTAATTCATCTAGAAAATCCCATACTGAATACTTATTCATTTCTATTTCTTCTGTTTTTATACTTGGTATTTCTTTATCAATATATAGTATTGCATTTTGTTGTAATATCTCTATTTCACCAGTTTTATCAAATAATATTTTTCCATAACCAATCATATTTGCAGTACAAGTACCACCTTCTAAATATTCTTCATCAAGATCTTTATATATCTGAGAAATAGGTGTAACATAATACTCAATTAAATAATCATTTATTTTTTTATTACCTCTTTCTAGTTCACTAATATCGCTTCTAGTAATAATATGTACATCTATATCTGAAAATTCATCATTATTACCATTTGCATAACTACCGCAAAGAATTGCTCCTATTACATCATCACTATTTTCATAGTCATCTAAAAATGCATGTAATATTTTTTCATAATCTTTCATAACGCCTCCAATTATACTCTATTATTCTTACTAATCATTTCCATATCAATAGTTAATTGTTTAATTCTTTCAATAATTCTTTTTGCTTTTAATCCTTCTACTTTATTATTTGAATTAGCTAAATGTATTTGTAATTCATCAATATTTAAATTAGATGTAATAAATGTAGTTAAATTCTCTTGCATTCTATATTGAAGAAGAGTACCTAGAATTTCATCTCTATTCCATGATGTTACAGCTTCTGCTCCAAGATCATCAATAAGAAGTAGCGGTGTTCTTTTTATTAAATTAAATCTATTTTCAAATTCATCTGGTTCACTAGCATTAAATGATGCTTTTAAACTTCTTAAGAACTCTGGATAATATATAATAACACTTCTAATATCTTTTTTTGCTAGTTCATTAAAAGCTGCTGATATTAAATATGTTTTTCCTGAACCAAAGTTACCATGTAAAAATAATCCCTTTTGATCTTTATTATAATTTTTAACAAAATTAGTTAACCATTTTATTGCTTCTAATCTATTTTTATCATTAGTATATATATCTGATATTTTAGCATTTGCTATTTCTTTTGGTATATCAAATAAAGTTATTTTATCTTTATATTTATTATCTTTATTATATTTTTTCATATACTTACATGGTTTATATGTGAATATTAAACCACTATCTTCTACATGTGGTAATAAGCAATAACCTTCTATTTTATTCTTACACATTGCTAATGATTTACATTCTAAACAGTTCTTATATTCACTAGTTGAATCTTCTATTTTAGAAGTATATTTCATTAAAGTTTCATCATTAAGAGGAAGACTATCTATTATTTTCTTAAATGTCTCATCTTTTTTTGCTTTTACATATTCTTTTTTAATATCAAATTCTACATCTTTATTGATATATTTATTTATATTATCCATACTACATAAACTCCTTTAGTATATTTTTTAACTCATCTTCTTCTTCTTTATTTACTTTTTTTACTTCAATATTCTTATCAAACCATTCAGGTAATTTTTCTTCTTCTTTTTTAGTATGTACTTTTTCTTTATCATATTTCTTATGTTCTTTTTCACAAAGCAGCATTGCTTCTTCAACAGTTTTAATATTTAGTCTTTTCCAGTGAGACGCAATTGTTTCTAAAAAGTTTTTATTTAATTTTTTATCATTTATTTTTAATGTGTAATCAATAAGTACATTTACAACGCCAGGACTTAATTTAAAATCTGTAAGTAAACTTTCTATTATATTTAAATCTCTACTTGCTGGTTTTGCTCCATTATTTCTTGCTTTTAAAAAATTATATGGTGTTACATTTTCAAAAATATAAATCATTTTTGCTCTAGCACCAAGACCGCCTTCTGTTTTTAAGCTTTCTGGATGTTTTCTATATAATAAAAATAATTGCTTGTTCTTATTTTCAAATTCATAATAATTTTTAACATTCTTTTTTAATAAATTTTTATCTACTATTCCATTATCTTTAATTGAATTTATTACTAAAGGTATCATTTCTTTTACATCTAGATTATATATATAAGATAAATTAATTATTAAATTTTTACTATCATTATTAAATGATTTAATATTTATTATTCCTTTAGGAATTGATTCAAGTAGTAAATTAAAATCAAAATCTTTTTCAATAATAATATCATTTATATTACTCTTTTTAATATCATTAATGTTATTAATATCTTTACTTTTACATTCAAATATATTACTAAAAACTTCTGTTATTTCTTTATATTCATCTAAACTAATATTTATATTTTTATAATATTCAATTATCTTTTTATATTCTTTTTCTCCAATATTATTTTCTAAAAATGTAGATAATATTGGATGATTTAAAAAATCACTTGGAGATAGTGGAGAATATAATTCATAAATATAATTGTTTATCTCTTGTTTTTTAAAGTATGTACGAAGTAATCCTACAGCTTCAAGTACTTTTCTAGCTTCTATTATATCATCTAATTTTGACTTTAAATTGGCCATTAAATGATGATGAGTATAACTCATGCTCATTATTTCTTGACTATCTAAATCAGACCATAAAGTAAAATATAAACTAGTAGCTAAACTACCAATTATAGGTTGATATAAAGTACTAATTATCTTTCTATCCTTATCATTAGTAATAGTTTTATTAACTACTATAAAAGTATCTGCTGGTAATATTGTAATATTATTCATAGTAGTCACCTCTTATATATAATTTTATTCTAAATATAAGAAATTAGCAAGTAAAAAGGTATCATTGATACCTTATTTTATTGAATTAAATATTTCTATTATTTCAGTTTCTCTTGAATTATTTCCATAAAAATATAATACATATTCATTATTTATATAAATGTCATTAACTTCAAGAGGAATTTCTTCTTCAATTACAATTTTATTTTCCTTTAATACCCTTGTATATTCCTCTGAACTCTTATTAAACTTATATACTGCAAAAGGTGCATTATCTTCACATATATATTTACTACCAGCAACAGCGCCTTCAATACTATTATAACTTTCATACATAGTACAGTTATATGCTTTTTCTTTTATTTTATTATCAAATCTTTCTAAGAAATTACCATTTGTACAACCACTTATTATAAAAGTTATGCCAAATACTATTAAAATAAAATATATTTTTTTCATTTCTTCACCTCTTAATTATCTAAATCATTTGTTTTTTGAATATATTTTTGTATTAAATTAATCATATTTAATGATGTATCTGTTGGTGATGGTATTGAAACATTATATGATGAATTATTACTAATATCTAGTTTTGTAATTTTACTGTTGTAATATACAACATATGATGCAGGGAAAAACTCATTAGCAATATCTCTATATACCCCATCACCTTTTATATAAGCTCCCTTATTAAAATACATTCTTCCATTTTTATATAAATTCTTATAATAATTAAATGCCATTAAATAATCATTAGTTTCTGATATTCTTCCAGTACCAGTTGTTCTGCTATAATATGAATCCCAAATATGTGCTGCCTCATGTACTAATCCGCTTGAAGAGTATGATGAACAACTCATAGCAATATATCCTGCTGAATTTGCCACTCCTAAAGGCATACTTACTCCATCACTAGAAAAATTATTTATCATCGATTTATCTCCAAGAAAATATATTTCTTTTGCTTTAGAAAGATAATTTGGGAATGTTTTTACTAGTGTTTTATATTTTGTAATATTTGATGCATTACATCCCTTTTCAACATATACTTTTATTCCATTTATTGTAGTAGATACAGCACTATCAAATCCATTTACAGCTTTATATAAATACCCACTATTAGTTGTTGTTACTGTCTGAACAGCAGTATTTCCTTTGCCAATGATTGTAAATGTTGCTTTAGATCCATCATCTGTTGTTGCACTAATATTAGCAGTCCCTACTCCTACTACTTTTATTTTAATTTTTTTAGTATCCAATATTATTACTTGAACTACTGCTTTATTGCTAGTTGTCCATGTGATTGTAGCACTACTAGGATTTGTACTTGCAACAATTGGTCCAGCAGAATAACCTACTTGTCTTGTTTCTGTTCCACTAACATTTAGAGATACAATAGTTTTTTGTTTTGTAGTTGTTTCCAATTTATTAAATACTTTTGTGTAACATGTTTTTTTAAATCCATTTTTATTTTTAACAACTATCTTACCTTGTCTTTTAAAATTAGCATATTCAAGCGTTATCTGTTTCATACTTTCTTGATCAGATAGTTCTTCTTTCCATTTTCCAAAGAAACCAGTACTATTAGTTTTGTTTGAATAGAAAGACCACTTATTACTATTTTGAGGTACTACTTTAATAATTACCATCTTAGTTCCTTCTACATATTCAAGACTAGGACATTTTAATTTTTCGTTTTTTATTACAGTTGTTACTGGCTTTGTGGTTGTTGTTGTAGTTGTTGATGTTCTTGTTGTTGTAGTTGTAGCATTTGCCCAATTTATCTCGTAATCTTTGTATGCCCAACCTAATAAATTATTATATTCCCAGTTATCTGGTTTCCATGTTTTATAGTTCGGATTTGTTTGTACTAAATTATTTCCACTTTTTGTCCATCTTAAAAGTATTCTTGCTGTTTGTATATTTGTTGCATTATCTTTTTTCTCAAAACAAACTATTTGACTACTTGTTTCTCCTAAATCTCTTCCTTCTAAAGCAAGTGATGGTGTAATACCAAAGAGGCTTTTATTACTATTTTTATAAAATATATGTATTCTCCAGTTTTTACCTGCTTCTTTTGGTAAATAAATTTTATAGCATAATCCTCCTGGTTGTGGTTCTATTACAAATTGTCTATCAAGTTGTACTGCACCAGCAAAATTTTCTTTTATAGTTGAATATATTAAATCAAGTGGACTTCTTCCAGTAAGTACACTTATACTTGATAATATCATAGTAGCACATAAAACTAGTGCTAATGCTAGTTCTATTTTTGCCGCCTTTAAAAGTGTTCTTTTTGCAAGTTTAGGTCTGCCTACTTTATACTTATCTTTTTTTCTATTAAATATGTTTATTCCCATAATACATACCACCTTTATTCTAAGTATTATTATAGAACATTATATATAAAAATACAAGAAACAAAAAAAATAGTATACACTATTTTTCTATCATTGTAAGCAAATCTATTTTAAATTTATCTTTCATAGAATTAGCATTTGATATCATAACACCTTTATATGCTTTTAATTCTTGTCTGTGACCTTCTATTAAAAGACTTTCAGGTTTAATTGATCTTAGTAATATAACTCTTTTATCCATACATACTGTATAACAAAGTGTTACTTCACCATGAACTTTAATAAATAAATCATCTGTTGGTAATTTTAGTTCATAATTTTTTCTAAATTCTTTTGTATTTACTGATACTAATTTCCCTAAAAAATTACCATCTTTTAATTCTGGATAATACTCAAATATTAATTTTTTATATGCTAACATATTGTATTTTTTTACAGAACTTTCTAGTTTTTTAAACTCATTTTCATTCTCATATTCAAGAATATAACTTTCTTTCATATTTTACCCCCTAATTACTCTTAATAGTGTTATTCCATTAAGTATGGAGATTATACTATAATTATTAATAAAAGTCAAATTTTTTCTTATTCTACTTAGCTTCATACCAATTGTCTCCTGTATTAATATCTACTTTTAGAGGTACATCTAATTTATATGCATCTTCCATTTTTTCTTTAATAATTTTTTCTAACTCTATTATCTCATCATTTATAACATTAAATATTAATTCATCATGTACTTGAAGAAGCATTTTGCTTTTTAGTTTTTTCTTTTCTATTTCTTTATATATATCTATCATTGCTATCTTAAGTATATCCGCACTTGTACCTTGTATTGGGGTATTTAAAGCCATTCTTTCACCTTGTTGTCTAATAACATAATTAGTATTTGTTAATTCATTTAAGGATCTTTTTCTACCCAATAACGTTGTAACATATTTATTCTTGTATGCTTCTTTTATTACTTCATCCATATAACCCTTTACACCTGGATATGTATTAAAGTATGAATCAATAAATTCTTTAGCTTCTTTAGGAGATATTCCTAAATCTTCAGATAAACCATAACTACTTATTCCATATAATATACCAAAATTAACAGCTTTTGCTCTTCTTCTCATTAATTTTGTAACATCTTCTTTTTTTACTTTAAATATATCTGCTGCTGTTGATGTATGAATATCTTCATCATTTTTAAATATTTCTAATAAATTAGGAAGTTTAGATAAATGTGCAAAAATTCTTAGTTCTATTTGAGAATAATCACTTGATAGTAATACTGAGTTTTCTTCTGGAACAAATACTTTTCTAATTAATCTTCCATAATCTAGTCTTATTGGTATATTTTGTAAATTAGGCTCTATTGATGATAATCTGCCCGTCCTAGTTAATGTTTGATTATATATTGTATGAATCTTACCATCTTCTGATATTGCATTTAATAAACCCACTATATATGTACTTTTAAGTTTAGTAAGGGTTCTATAATCTATTATTTTATCTATTATTGGATGTTTAGTTCTTAATTTAATTAATAAATTCTTATCTGTTGTATAACCTGTAGTTATTTTTTTACCTTTATTTAACATTAATTTATCAAATAAGATATCTGCTAACTGTTTAGGTGATGAAATATTAAACTGTGTACCTGCAAGTTCATATATTTCTTTTGCAATAGAATCAATATTCTTATCTATATCTTTGCCCATATCTTCAAGAATATTTTTATCTACTCTAATACCTTCATACTCCATACTTGCAAGTACTTCTGTAAGAGGCATTTCTATATCATTAAATAGATTTAGCATATCTTCAAGTTTTAATCTATCATATAATAATTCTTTAGTATTATATATAAATTCTGCCTTTTTTTGACACATTTCTATAACATGTTCTTTTTTTAAATCTTTTGATTTACTAATTGATTCATAAAATGGTATATCATATCCTAAAGATTGTGCTAAATATGCTATATCATCTTTTACATTATAATTTAATAAATAACCTGCTATCATTGAATCAAATATATAATTATTAAAATCAATATTTAGTTTTTTTAATACTACTAGGTTTTTCTTAATATCATATGTATACTTTTCTATTTTCTTTAAAAAATTGGGATTTGATATTAATATTTCTTTTGATATAAAGTATGTATTACTACCATCATATAAAGCTGAACCTAAAATATTAGCTTTATGATAATTAGTTTCTGATAATTCAATATAAAAACTACAAGGTCCTTTAATATCCTCTAATTCTTTAATATCTTTTACTATAATTACTTCTTTACTTTTAATTTCTTTTTTTGCTTTAAATGATTTTAATAAAGAAAAAAATTCAAGTTCTTCATATACTTTTCTTAACTTTTCTTCATTAATACCCTTATACTTTGTATCTTCAAAATCAATATCAATAGGTACTTCTTTAAAAATTGTTGCAAGTTCTTTACTCATAAATGCATTTTTTTTATCTTGTAATAATTTATCTTTAACACTACCTTTTATTTTATCAATATCTACATATATTTTCTCAATACTACCATAATCTTGTAATAATTTTAATGCTGTTTTTTCTCCAATACCTTTTACCCCTGGTATATTATCAGAAGGATCACCTTGTAATCCTTTTAAATCAATCATCTTATCTGGAGTAATATTATATTCTTTTATAAATGTCTCTTTATTCATAAGAGTACTATCTTTTGTCTTTAATAATTTTACATTTGTTTTATCTGTTATTAGTTGTAATAAATCTTTATCACTACTTATTATAAGTACATTATAATCTCTTGTTTCTGCTAAAGATGAAAAAGCACCAATAATGTCATCAGCTTCATATCCATCTTTCTCATAATATTTAATACCCATATTATCAAGTATTTCTTTTACTCTACCAAATTGTTTTCTTAATTCATCAGGCATTTCAATTCTACCTGCTTTATAAGAATCATATGAATCATGTCTAAATGTTTTACCTTTATCAAAAGCTACTAAAATATTATCACATTTTTCTTCTTGTAATATTTTGTTAATAATATTAATAAAACCATATAAAGCATTAGTAGGAAATCCTTTTGATGTTTTCATTATATTACCTGTATATGCTGTTGCATAATAGCTTCTAAATAGTATATTATTACCATCTATTAATATAATTTTACTCATAATAAA
>ENA-UOWO01006491-UOWO01006491.1-activated-sludge-metagenome-genome-assembly--contig:-NODE-6491-length-11941-cov-11.587414_pt1 | contig 11941 bp, 8 predicted proteins | sample MGYA00238148_ERZ761564 | MGnify/ENA primary metagenome ERZ761564 (study PRJEB28885, sample SAMN05720194) | activated sludge metagenome | isolation source: Anaerobic digester | place: USA...
CTGGTGCAGCGGCATTGGCCATGTCCAACAAATCTTCGGAAGTATAACGTTTCGCAGGTGCGTCCATCCATTCTTTTAAGGTGCGGATGGTATCGAGTAACACGAACTTGCCTTTGAGTTTACCCTTTAATTTTTTCAGGTCTTCTTCATCATCGGCTTGCAGGTAAATTACTTCACCACTAAGTACACCTTTGGTGGCTGGTGACCAGGCTTTAGGGTAGGCAATAATGGGGAAATAATTGGGCGCGGTAGCATGCATGGCAAAGTGCGTAAATTCCCAGCCGCGTCCAAAGGGTCCCCAAGCTTCGAGGTGTACATTGCTCATACCCCAATCTTTGAGGGTTTTTTGGGCCCAATCGGTCGCTTTGTCCAGCATGGGGGAGCCTGTCAAACGGGGTCCGTACACATCACACATCCAGGAAGCGATGTCCATAACCTTGCTTTTTTCAAGGCCATGTTTGCGGATGGCGGTATTGAGCGTAGGGTTGGGGGCATCTTGGCCAATTAAGGATAGGCTTGTCGCCACAGCCAACAACAACAATAAGGAGAGCTTCTTCATAATCATACTCAGGTTTTAATTGGTTTTGCCCCCATTGCTGGTGCAGATTAGAGGCATTAAATGATTGTAGATTAAAGATAAAGAAAAAAAGCGTGTGTTAAATCTGCTGGCTTGGGTTTGTCGCCTAATGGCAGCGCTGTAAGGGTGGGTGGCATTGGTCGAAAAAGAAATTTGGACAGACTTTTTTAAATTGATTATTTTTCCCTCCAGAACAAGCCAACACCAACGAAAAGACATCATAATGTTTCTCGAACCACATTTTAAAGGCAACCGCGGCGGCTGGATTGAAGTAATTTGCGGCTCTATGTTTTCTGGCAAAACGGAAGAACTCATCCGGCGTTTGCGCCGAGCCAAAATTGCCAATCAAAAAGTAGAAATCTTCAAGCCTAAGGTAGATACCCGTTACGATGACTCAAAAGTGGTCTCACACGACGCCAATTCGATTCATTCAACACCTATTGAGCATTCGGATCAGCTGTTGGCTTTGTCGGAAAGGGTAAGCGTGGTGGGTATCGATGAAGCGCAATTTTTTGATCTGGAGTTGCCACGCAATTGTGAAAAACTGGCCATGCGGGGTATCCGGGTAATTGTAGCCGGATTGGATATGGATTTTCGTGGGGCTCCATTCGGGCCTGTGCCCAGCCTATTGGCGATTGCGGAATACATTACCAAGGTGCATGCGATTTGTCCACATTGTGGCAATCTGGCTACCCATTCTTATCGCTTATCAGAGGAAGAAGCTACGGTCGTATTGGGAGAGAAAAATGTGTACGAACCGAGATGTAGGACTTGCTACCATTTAGGAAAGGTGATATAAAAGGGTTCGGGGGTTCGAAAGTTCCAAGGTTTATAATCCCCCGAACTTTCGAACCCCCGAACCCTTTTGTATTTATTTAGCCGCTACCAAGCTAACTTCCAACTCAAACTCATCGTAGATCAGCTTGTCGCCCAGATCAGGGAAGAACTTGCCGGAACGGAATTTGATGTCGTAGTCGGTACGGTCTAATTTGATGGCAGCAGTACCCATCACTTTGCCGCCTTCAGGCTTCACATTGGCATCAAACGTGATTGATTTGGTGATGCCTTTGATGGTCATGTTACCAACAATTGTAAAGTTGCCACTTTTGTCTTTCGCAGTAATTTTAGTTGAGGTGAAAGTAGCGGTTGGGTGTTTTTCAGTACTGAAGAAATCATCAGACGTGAGGTGACCTCTCAGCCGTTCGTTGCCACCACCATCTTCTACGGTAAGTGAAGCCATATTGGCTTCGAAACTGGCTTTAACCAATTTTGTCTTACTCATTTCCAGCGTGCCACTTTTGATCGTCACTTTGCCGAAATGTTTGCCAGTTACTTTGGCTGCAGTCCACTTTAAAGTACTTGCTCCAGTATCTACTTTGTAAACGACAACCGCATTACTGGCTGGATTTGTAAAAGCCAGTCCCATAAAGGCTGCGCAGAGTAGGAGAAAAGTCAGATGCTTCATTGAAATCTTGGTTTAAAAATTAGACAATAGTGTACAGGTTTGAAGTTTATTATCCATTCCTATACATGCTCTTCAAATATAAGGTTGCCTGCGATTAGAAAAAAATAATTACAGGCACTTAGCAGATTATTAACAATCTAGATCGAGTTAGTACGGTAAATAGCTGCAATATCCAGTATCAGGTAGAACTAGGTAAGGGAAAGCAACAAATGCTTCCCCCCCTAAATTACCAATCATATTTAACCAAAAATATTACTTCTGGCGGTTGTTGTTGCCACGGTTGTTGCCACCTCCTTGGCCACCACCTTGTGCTCCACCGCCGTTTTCGTCACCACCACCACTTTTCAAGTCGTCATTTTCAACTGACTTGGCTTTTTTCTTCGGCGCATCGAAACTCATTTTCCCGATGCGGTAGTTTAAATTCACCTTGAAACCTCTGTTCAAACGTTGGATATCGATCAATTGGTTGAAAGTAGGCGAGCTGAGTTCGGTTTTCATCCGAATCCCTTGGGTCAGGAAGTTTTCAGCGCCAAAACCAATGCTGCCTTTCTTGTTTTTGAAATCTTTGCGGATGCCCAAAGAGTACATGCCAAAACCAGCTTGACGGCCTTGTAATTGTACCTGTGAACCACGCATGAAGCTGAATCCCTGGATACCCCAACCTTTAGGGAGGGTAATTTGAGTGGATAAACGACCATTGATGTTTACACCACTGTTGTTAACGGTAACGGATAGACCATTTACGTCTCTCGTTAAACCTTCCATGAAGGCGTAGACGATGTCAAGCCCACCATTGATGCTCCACTTGGGGGTGATCTGGAAATTGCCGAATAAGTTCGTTCCCCAGGCTCTTTGGATGCCTACGTTTTGGTACGTTGTTATGACTGCTCCAGCCAAAGTATCCGAAGGTAAACTGATTTGTGAAATGGCGTTGTCGGTGATGCGGCGGAAGACTGACCAGTTCATGTAGGTCTTCTTGATGTTGCCACTCAAGCTCATCTCAAAGCTGTTGGTCAATTCAGGGCTCAGACCAGGGTTACCCACTGTAATGTTTTGTGGGTTGGCGGCGTTGAAGTTTGGGTTCAACTGCTGCAAACCAGGTCTCTGGATGCGCTGGTTGTAACCGGCTTTTAGGATAAACCCACTTTTCAGGTTTTTAGACACGTTAACGCTCGGTACAAAGTTGCTGTAAGCCGGCAGATCGATCTGTCCATTTTCTTCAGTTTGGGCATCAATCGAAGTGTACTCGTACCGACCACCAAGTTTAAGCGTGTACTTGTTTTTGGTTTGCAGGGTGTAGGAAAGGTAACCCGCAGCTACATTTTGCTGGTAATCCAGGGCACCCGCAGGGCGGCTCAAATCTACGTTGTACACTCCAGAACTTCCTTCAGATAAGAAGTAGCTGTAATCGCTGTCCACCATGCGCACGATACTCTTTCCACCTACTTCCACCAATTGGCGTTGTCCGATCGGGGTTTGATAATCGGTTTGTAGGGTAACTTCCTGATTCAGGTTGTTGTTGATGTTGCGTTGACTGCTCAGCATGGTTATTTCATCAGACGTGAACAGGTCTGAATCAAAGTTATTGGTCAAATCGTTGCGACTGTACTGAGAAGAAATGCTCCATTCACGCTGTGGCTTGTAGGTACGGAGGTAGTCGAGATTGAAATCCATCGAGGCAGAATTGTCACGGCTATCTACCTGGCGGAATGAACTTGACTTGAGCAGTTGATCCTGAAATAAGGAGATGTCCATATCCTGCTCACTATTCCGGTTGCGTACACCCAAACGGGCGTTGGCAGATAAGTTTTGGTTTTTGGCCAAATCCCAGTCCCATGCCAAATTGTAGTGGCCAAATCCGCCACGGTCAAAAGATTCTACTTCCTGTAGTGTACGTATACTGGCAGTAGGGGTGATGGTATTTTGATCAAATGATGAGAGGGCCGGATTGTAAAACAAACGACCGTGCCCTCCCAAGTTAAAGCCCATTTTACCTTTTCTATAGCTGCCGTTCACACCCAGGTTTGAGCCCCGGTTACCTGTACCGAGGTCAACATTCATGGTGAGACCTTGCAGCGTATTTTTCTTTGTTACGATATTGATGATGCCACCTGATCCTTCAGCGTCATAACGAGCCGAAGGGGAAGTAATGACTTCTACAGTTTTGATCATATCGGCAGGAATCTGCTTGATCGCATCAGCTACACTAGCCGCCATGATGGTGGAAGGCTTGTTGTTGATCAAAACCCGAACGTTAGAACTGCCACGCAGGGAAACGTTGCCATCCAGATCAACTGAGAGCATGGGAACTTTACGCAGAACATCTGAGGCATCGCCACCTTTTGAAGTGATGTCTTTTTCAGCATTGTACACCGTACGGTCTACTTTTTCTTCAATCAGCGCGGTTGTACCCACAATTTCCACTTCTTTCAAGGTGCTGATGCTTTGAGCGAGGCTGATGGTGCCGATGTTTTTATCATCATTTTTGGCCAAGCGCAAGTCGTTGATGGTCTTGTCGCGGTAACCAATGAAGGAGATCGTCAACGTATAATCACCTCCGGCAATACCCGTAAGGCTGAATTTACCTTTTTCGTCGGTGGTGGTACCATCAATAGGCGTTGTGGAATTTTTTGGATACAAAGCAATTGTAGCAAATTCTACGGGTTGTTTGCTTAATGAATCCATCACAATACCAGAGATTTTGTTGTTGCCTTGCGCTGCGCTGTTTAATGCTGGTGCATTGTTGGAGGGCATTGGAGGGCGGCTGCTGTTACCGCTGGGTGAAGGTGTTTGTTGGCCAAAAGCCATCGCTGTCCAAAGTATGGTGATAAACAGCGGTAAAAATGTGCTTAACTTTTTCATTTTGTGTGCCGGTTTGCAGTTTTTTTTGACTGCTTGATTTCATGACACAAAGTAACGCCGAAAAAAAATGCCGAAATTAAGCATTCGATGATTCGGCTGCTTTCTTCGGCAGTTCGGAAAAACGATCGACAAAAGCGGCGAACCTTCACATCAAATGGCAAAAACCGCCTGCGGATTGGCCAATTTGATCTATCGTTTGCTCATGCGGTTACCGGAAATGCTGCGTTGTTGGTTGGATTTGAAGCGGTTTACCTCCGCATCACGCTTGGCGCTGTGCTTAGTGGCTCGACCTTGTACCCTGGCCCGCCATTTTTTCCAGTTCTTGGGGTGCATTTCAAACTTCATCAACTCGATGATTTCTTTTTCACTGAGCCCAAATTGGAGGGTGATGGCGTCAAAAGGAGTACGATCTTCCCAGGCCATTTCCACAATCCGGTCGATGTCGAGACTTTGCAGTTGATATTTTTCAATGATTTTCATGTGTTTTTACCTTTAGGTCAACGGTAGTTTTATAACTTTCTCCCAGAAATATGGTTTACTATTTGTAGTTACAAATTTGAAAAAAATGATTTCTAAAAAAATTGAAAGCGCCTTAAACGAACAAATCGGGCTGGAAGCATACGCCTCATTCCTGTATTTGGCAATGGCGTCTTGGTGTGACCGAGAAGGATTGGAGGGGTGTGCCAGTTTTATGCACCGTCAGTCGGATGAAGAGCGGGCTCACATGTTGCGGATCTACAGCTATCTTAGCGAAACGGATGGTTATGCGCTGACTCCAGCCATTGCCCAAGCACCGCATGAGTATGACTCGGTTCAGGCTATGTTTGAAAAAGTGTACGCCCACGAGCAAAAAGTCACTCAATCGATCAACGATTTGATCAGTTTGAGTTATGCTGAAAATGATCATTCTACGCTGAATTTTTTGCAGTGGTACGTGGAAGAACAAAGAGAAGAGGAAGCGCTAATGCGCAATATTCTCAATAAAATTCGCTTGATTGGCACTGGCGGTCAAAGTTTGTATTACATCGATAAAGAAGTAGACAAACTCAACAAAGCAGCCATTGCACAAGAATCCACGGAAGAGGAGAACTAAAAAATTAAGCCAGATGAGGCCAATCCCATATTTTGGCCTCATCTGACTTTACCTCAAACCTACAAGGAGTTTAATTTCTTTATTTCCTTGGGCCAACACCAGAGTATAATCACCGTAATCGGCGTCGAAGCGTATTTGTTGGGCACCGCTTGAGTATACTTTTTTATCAGCCAACATTTGCGTCTGAGTGGTTTTGTTATGGGTGAGACTCAAACTTACCGGTTCAGCACCCACCACATAAAAGTCTGCAATATAACGGCCTTCGTCGGCGTGTTTCATCAAATGCACCATGCCACTCTTTACTTCGGGCGTATACATGTAAAATCCGGTAGGATAATTTGGGCGTTTGATGCCCATTTTGAGCAATGCGTTTTGCATCTCTTTCACTTTGGCTCCCATTTTCCAAATCAATTCGGAGCGGTAATTTTCAATCATGATGACAATGGGCCCCTGGTCGATGGCCAGGTACTGATTGGAGTACCAGTTCTCTTTGGCGTTGTACGCATCATAAAATCCTAACTCACCAAACAAGCGATTGCCCTGGGTGCGGTAAAAATAGATCATGGCTTGATAGGAATAATAAGGGGTGTAAGGAAAAGAAGACAATGCGGCGGTAGGTGAAATGGTGCCATTGTCCTCGGTGGGTTGGTGTGCGCCATAAAACAAATGATCGTCGCTGGCGGTAAGGCCCCAGTTTCGCTCCGAATAGCCGTATGCATTGGGCGCTCGCTCGATGCAGTGTGCGCGGTTGATCATGGTTTGGTTGACGTTGAGGGTCCAATAATTGGTATGTTCATCCTCCATCCAGCGCGGGTCCAGGCTCAAGTAGGAGTAATGGGCAAAAAAGAGTGGTCCACCCCAATCAAAGCCCAGGGGAAGTTTGTACCCCAAGTAGTCTTTGCCATTGATAAAATGATCTGCTTCCTTTTTTTTCCAGGTATCATCGTACACCTGCCGGGTGATCGGATGGGTAGGTGATCCCATGGCCAGGATGTAAGTAATGAAACATTCGTTGTAGCCCCCAATCGGGTGGTTCATTTTCCAGCCGTGGTTGGTACTCCAATGCCAATGCAAAAGTCCATTGTGGACGTACCAATCCCATTCTACCGTTTCCCAAAGGCGATTGATGCGGGTGCGAAGCTCTGTTTCGGCTTTGGTGTTTTGGTCAAAAAAAGAACGCGCCACAAGGAGCCCGTTGATCAGGTAAGCGGTTTCCACCAAATCACCACCATCATCATATCGGCTAAAAGGCACTGCTTTTCCGGTTGATCCGTCGAGCCAATGCGACCAGGCTCCATGAAAACGCTCAGCTTTTTCCAAAAAACGGGTGATTTTGAGCATACGATCTACAGCCTGGGTACGGCTGATCCAGCCGCGATAGCTCCCGACTACAATGGCCATGATGCCAAATCCACTTCCACCGCTGGTCACCACATTGGGGGTGGCATTGCGTTCTGGCGCTAAGCCCGAAACCGGATGGGCAAAATCCCAGAAATACTTGAAGGTTTGTTGTTGTACGGTGTTGATGTACTCGCTGGCTTCGTTGGGCGGCAACTGTGGCGCTCTGGACTGGCCAGTCACAAATTGTGCAACGCAGCTGAATAGCAGGAAGGCGCTGATGCAGGTTCTCATATCTTGCTTGATTTATGGAACCCAAATGTAGCGGTTTTGACGTTAAAATTGTTTCAAATCTCGGGTTCTGACGCTACCCATTCTGGCAAAACGGCTTTCACCGCAGCGGTTAATAATCTTGTTGTGTTTTAAAAACTTTCACCAAAGCCATCGCCTTTCCCTCCGCATCTCGAATATGCAACAAATACAATCCACCAGGGAAACCGGACAAATCGAAATTATTTGACGGATTCAAGCGGACTTTTTCTCGCCGCAACAATCGCCCCTCAGCACTGTACCAATCCAAAGAATGCAGTCCTTGCAACTGTGTCGGAACCACCACGGAGATTCGCCCCACAGTGGGATTAGGATGAACCAGAATCTGTTTGGAAAAATCAATTTGCCGGGCTGCCGTACTCAGCTGCACACTATGACAGCCGGAAGTATACACGCAAGTATCGGTGTACAAACGCACCGCGTAGCGGCCATTGCGCTCGGGTAAAAAGAAAGGACTCGACAAACGGGACACCACTTGTTGGCTCACACAATCAATCCATTCATAACGCCGAATGTTGGAGGCTGTGGAGGCATTCAACAAAATCCCGCCTTGGGCAATGCTGGTATCTACCTGTTCCATATTGAGCCTTAACGTGACCACGGAGTCACAACCTGCACGAGAACGAAAGGTTTCGGTATACAGACCAGTACGGGAAATGATTTGTGTCCCAAATCGTAAACTACGGCCACCACAGATGGCCTGCGTCACATTCAGTTGATAAATGGGTTGGCGGGTAACCTGAATGTACAAGGTTGAATCGCAGGAATTTTGATCGCGCAGGGAAATGGGGTACATGCCCGTTTGGAAAAACTTCAGTCGCCCCAAGCGAAAGGTATCCCCGGCACAAAGCGAAACGGGAAAAGTATCCTGTTGCAGGGGATAATGTACAATTTTGACAACCAGAGAAGAATCACAACCATTGCGGGCATTGAAACGAATTGGGTATAGCCCTTCTTTAAAAAACTTGAGCTGACCAAACCGAAAAGTATCACCTGCACAAATGGGCGTAAGCATCGTGTCGCGATAACTCGGCAGAACCTTGAGCTGCAAATAACGGATCGAGTCACAACCTTGTGTCGTTTTGAGTCGGTAGGGATAAAAACCCGCTTTGCCATAATTGCTGAGGCCAAATGTATAGACCTCTCCCTGACAAATGGTAGCCCGGATGGTATCGTGAAAAACAGGATTTACTTTGAGATGGAGTTCAAAAATGATGGGACATACATTGGTGCTGCGCAAAGTATCGATGTATACCCCGGCGCTGCGTAGGTTTTTGCCATCAAAAGTGTAACTTTCCCCTTTGCAAATGGCGTGGTTGATTGTGTTGCTTTCAACACTTTCTACTTGTAGATCCAGCCTTACAATGGAGTCGCAACCACTCATCCGGGAGGATAAAGTGTCCAGATAAATGCCTTTTTGGGTCAATACCCGTTTGCCAAAATGATACTGCCCACCCACACAAATGCTCGCAGATAGGTTGCTGTGGAAACTGGGGCGTACGCGCAAGTTCAGATTGATGATGGAATCACAACCCGCTTGAGTGCGTAAACTAACCTGGTAATTGCCAGCGCGGAAGAAGCGTTCAGGGCCAATTTTCAGGGTATCTCCTTGACAAATCTCAGGCTGAATGTTTTTTTCCTGTTTAGGAATCAGCCGCAAATCCAATACCACGGTAGAGTCACAACGCCGCTGGTTTGAAGGGAAAGTATACCGATAGATGCCACTTTGACTCAAGGTTAATGGACCCAATTGACGGGTGTTGCCTATACAAATGCCTTCTTTTACTTTGGTTAAAAAGGTATCGCGTACGGTAAGTTTCAACTCTACCAAAGAGTCACAACGTTGGGCAGTGGGCGCAAAATTATAAAGGAAAGTACCACTATTGCTAGCGGTGATCTGGGTGTTGCCGACCTTGACACGTGCACCTTTGCAGGCCACGGCAGCAAGTTGAGTTCGGAAAGTATCCAGCATATCAATCTGATAGAGCACAATGGAATCGCAGCCATTTTTAGCGTTGTACCTGACTGTGGTTATCGCCGGATAGTAGAATTTTTCAGGACCCAGTTGCATGGTGTCGCCCATACATATGGAAATCCGCACTTTTTGCGTGAAGATGGGCAAAATGAAAAGGTGCAAGGTAACTACGGAATCACAGCGGATTTTATACGGTGGAAAAACAATGCTGTAAGTACCCGCACTGGAAAATTGTTGATTGCCAACCATGAGCTGCTCCCCTTGACAGAGGGTATCAAATCTTTCCGATTTAACCTTTTGCCGAACCCATAAATTGATGATTACTTTGGTCACCCCGATGGGTTTGACCGTATTAAAAATATGCTGATAACGGCCGGTTTTGATGTAGTTCAGGCCATAAAGTTTAAGGGTGTCGCCCTGACATATGGTATCGTAACGTTGTACGAATACAGTGTCTACTACTGGTACTGTGCTCTTGGCAAGTCCAATTAAAGCAATGCTCCAAAAGAGTGTGAGTAAGAATAATCGGTTCATGGGTTAGTCGTTTGGCAAGCGCAAAGTTAAGTAAAATATAAAAGACGGAGTTTTACATCGTTACTTACTATTTTCGCCCCAAATAAATGTTGAGCGAATGATGGTACGACTATTCCGCGTCTGGGCGATTTTTTTGGCAGCATTGTACAGTTGCGCTACCCCACAGCCGCCCATCGGTGGCCCTAAAGACGAGACCCCTCCGCGGATCGACACAGCGCGAAGTACACCAAATTACCAGGTAAACTTTACCAAACAACCCATTGAATTGATCTTCAATGAGTGGATCCAACAACCCCAGGATGTAGCCAAACAAGTAGTCGTTTCGCCCCCTATCCGGTATATGAGCTCCTTACTGAAGTTGAAAGGAAAAGCCTTAATCGTGGAATTCGACGACCGGGAAGTACTCCAGGAAAAAGTGACCTACACGATCAATTTTGGTGAAGCGATCAAAGACCTGAGCGAAGGCAATGCAGCCAAAGATCTCCGTTTTGTTTTTTCAACTGGCCCAGTATTGGATTCTCTGGGCATGCAGGGCGAAGTACGGGATTTTATCACCCAAAAGCCATTGGAGAATATCCTGGTCATGGCGTATGACCAGCTCAATGACTCGATTGTAAAAAAAGAAAGACCGCTTTATTTTGGCAAAACCGACAAGGAAGGTAAATTTTTTATCAAAAACATGCGCGGGGGAAAGTTCAAAATTTTTGCCCTGGAGGACTCTAACCAGCCTTACCTTTACGACGCTCCCAATGAAAAAATTGCTTTTGCTGATTCCCTGGTGAGCACTGCGCCAGATTCAAGCACCAATATTGACCTGCGGATTTTTACCGAACTCCCTACTTTACGCTTGCTCAACACCGATACCAAACGCTATGGATTGGTCAATTTACAGTTCAATCAAGTGCCTCAAGACATTCAAATCGCGGCGGTTACGCCAGGTATTCAAACCCGTACTGAAATTGTAAAAGACACCTTGAAAATTTGGTACGCTGGCGAAACTACAGGCGCAAACTGGTTCCTCAACGTGCGCAAAGACAGCACCTTTAAGGACACCCTCAGGCTAAAAACTTTTGCCCCCGAAACATACTTGCGGACGGCAAAACTTCTGCTGCAAAACGCTGATTTAAAGGAATTTCAGCGCCAAAATCCCGAAAAACCCCTGGTCTTGACCTTTAATCATCCCCTCAATACTTTCGATATCAGTAAATTGTTGGTGGTAGAAGATAGCACGCGCCAGGTGTCGCCGTCCATGATTGAAATTGATAGCCTCAACTCCAGAAAGTTGATCATTCAATACAAATGGGGTGAAGAGCGCAAATACCAAATCCGCTTTGCGCCCGGTGCGGTGCGAGACCTCTTCGGCTTGGGGTTTAGAGACACCGTGCGGTATAACCTCCAAGCCATGCCCCGCAAGAATTATGGCAACATGGATCTGAAGATTGAAAACCTGGATTCTACACGCATCTACGTCATGGAATTACTGCAAGGGGAGATGCCCGAACCCGTTCAACGTGAATTCATTAGAGGAAAAACCCAAGCTCGTTTTTTATACAAAACCATGGAACCTGCGCAGTACAAGGTAAAACTCATCGAAGACCAGGATCGCAACGGACAATGGGATACAGGTAGTTATTTCAAACACCGCCAGCCCGAGCCCATCTACATCCGCGATCTGGATGCCCTCCGCCCCAACTGGGACATGGATGTGACGGTAGACTGGGAAGCGAGGAAGCAGTTGCCGAAGAATTGATGCTGAGGTTGCTATAT
>ENA-UOWO01006497-UOWO01006497.1-activated-sludge-metagenome-genome-assembly--contig:-NODE-6497-length-11931-cov-7.457225_pt1 | contig 11931 bp, 8 predicted proteins | sample MGYA00238148_ERZ761564 | MGnify/ENA primary metagenome ERZ761564 (study PRJEB28885, sample SAMN05720194) | activated sludge metagenome | isolation source: Anaerobic digester | place: USA...
CACGTTGCATCTGACGGCCGCGCAGCCGATCACGATGCAGGCGCGCTTGCTTCAGCCGCAGATGCGCGACAGTCGCGGCACCCCGGCGCGGCCCGTCGGCTGGGACCACGCACTCGACCACCTGGCCGACCGATTCGCGGCCATCATTGCCAGTCACGGGCCCGATGCCGTCGGGTTCTACCTGTCCGGTCAGTTGCTGACCGAGGACTACTACGTCTTCAACAAGCTGGCCAAGGGGTTGATCGGCACCAACAACGTCGACACCAACTCCCGCCTGTGCATGAGCAGCGCGGTGGCTGGCTACAAGGCAACGCTCGGGGCCGATTCGCCGCCGGCCTGCTACGACGACCTCAATCACGCCGACACGCTTTTCATTGCCGGCTCCAACGCAGCCTTCGCGCACCCAATCCTGTTCCGGCGCATCGAGGACGCGAAGCGCGCGCGTCCCGGAATGCGCCTGATCGTGGTCGATCCGCGGCGCACCGAGACTGCCGAGGCGGCCGACCTGTTCCTGCAGATCCTGCCTGGCACCGACGTGGCCCTCTTCAACGGCATGCTGAACCTGATGCTGTGGGAGGGCCTGACCGACGGCGCGCACATCGCCGCGCACACCAGCGGATTCGATGCGCTGCGCCAGCGCGTGCGCGACTACGCGCCCCGCGACGTGGCCAGGCTGTGCGGCATCGCCGAGACCGATCTGGTGCAGGCGGCCCGCTGGTTCGCCGGGCTCGATGGCGCGCAGGTATCCGTGCGCCGCCCGACGCTGTCGCTCTACTGCCAGGGCCTGAACCAGAGTTCGAGCGGAACCGCCAAGAACGCTGCGCTGATCAACCTGCACCTGGCCTGTGGGCAGATCGGCAGGCCGGGGGCCGGGCCGTTCTCGCTGACCGGACAGCCCAACGCGATGGGCGGACGGGAGGTTGGTGGCCTGGCGACCGCGCTCAGCGCTCACCGCGATCTGGCCAACCCCGGGCACCGTGCCGAAGTTGCTGCACTGTGGGGTGTCGCAGACGTGCCTGGCGCCCCCGGAAAAAGCGCCGTCGAGATGTTCGAGGCGGCTGCCGACGGCCAGATCAAGGCCTTGTGGATCGCCTGTACCAATCCAGCGCAGTCGATGCCCGACCAGGCCACCGTGCGACGCGCGCTCGAACGCTGCGAGCTCGTGGTCGTGCAGGAGGCCTACGCCACCACCGCCACAGCGCGGTACGCCGATGTGCTGCTGCCGGCGACTTCCTGGGGAGAGAAGGACGGCACCGTCACCAACAGCGAGCGCTGCATCAGCCGGGTGCGACCTGCCGTTTCGGCGCCCGGCGAAGCACGTCACGACTGGGCTATCGGCGTGGACTTCGCGCGCCGGCTCGAGAGCCGACTCCATGGCGACCGGCGGGCAGCGGTCCGGTTGCCGTCGGCGTCGAGCACCCTGTTCGCGTACGACTGCCCGCGATCGGTCTGGAACGAGCATCGTGAATCCACGCGGGGACGCGATCTGGACATCACCGGGCTCGATTACGCGCGCCTGGACCGGTCTCCTGCGCAGTGGCCTTGCCCGGAAGGCGCCACCGCCGGTCGATCGCGCCTCTACGAGGACGGCCGGTATGCCACTCCGGACGGCAGGGCTCGCTTCGTCGATACCGCCTACGAGCCGCTTGCCGAACCGCGCGACGCGCGTTATCCGTATTCGCTCAACACCGGGCGCCTGCGCGACCAGTGGCATGGCATGAGCCGCACCGGCACGCTCGGCCGCCTGTTCGGGCACGAGCCCGAGCCCGGGGTGGACATGCACCCTCGGGACATGGCGCGTCTCGGCTGGGTGAACGGTGACCTGATCCAGCTGGACTCGCGGCGCGGGGGATTGATCCTGCCGATCCGCGGCTGCGAGCAGGTGGCACCGATGCAATGCTTCATCGCGATGCACTGGGGGGACGAACACGTGTGGGGTGCAGCACGCGATGGGCGTCGCGCGGCCGGCGTCAATGCGCTGACCTCGTCCGCGTACTGCCCCGAGTCCAAGCAGCCGGAGCTGAAGCACGCGGCGGTCAAGCTGGCCAAGGTGGATCTGCCTTGGCGGCTGCTCGCGCTGGCCTGGTTGCCTGCGGACGAGGTGCTGATCGTGCGGCAGAGACTGGCCGACCTGGTCGAGGACTTGGGGAGCGCCTTGCCCTTCGCGCTGTGCGTGCCTTTCGGACGCGAGCGAACGGGCCTGTTGTTGCGCGCAGCGGCGCCGGGACCCTTGCCTCGAGCCTGGCTCGAGGAGCTCGAGGCCGTGCTGGGCCTGGGGCGGGCCGGCGTGCTGCACTATGCCGACGACAAGCGCGGGCAGCGGCGCAGCATGCGGCTGGCGGCTCACGCCGATGGCGGTCAGCGCCTGGACGCCCTGCTGCTGGGCGGAGACATCAGCGCGGAGGCCTGGGTGAAGACCGTGCTGCAGGAGGATCTGCCCGCGCAAGCCTACGGACGCCTGCTGCTGTCGCCCGGGGCCCAACCGCCGGTGGCTGTCGCGGCCCGGGGACGCCAGGTCTGCAGCTGCTTCGATGTCAGCGAGCCCCGGATCGTCGATGCGCTGCGCGCTTGCGTCGGTTCCGGGGAAGAACGGCTCCTGCAGTTGCAGCAAGGGCTCAAGTGTGGAACGCAGTGCGGTTCATGCGTGCCCGAGTTGAAACGGCTCGAGCGCGCGACCGCGCCGCAGCCGGCATGACGACCACGAATTCAGGAGAAGGAACGCGATGAACACCGTAGAAGCCGCCACTCGCACCAGCCGGGGCAGCGTCACGCTGGTCGGGGCCGGCCCGGGCGACCCCGAGCTGCTGACGCTCAAGGCGGTGCGGGCGATCCGCAGGGCCACGTTGCTGCTGGTCGACGAACTGGTCGGTGACGGGGTGCTGCGCTACGCCAGAAGCTCGGCGCGCATCGTTCACGTCGGCAAGCGTGGTGGCTGCAAGAGCACGCCGCAGACCTTCATACAGCAGCTGCTGCTGCGCGAGGCGCAGGCCGGCGAGCGCGTGGTGCGGCTCAAGGGTGGCGACCCGTTCGTGTTCGGGCGCGGCGGCGAGGAAGCCGAGTTCCTGCGCGCCCACGGTGTCGACGTCGAGGTCGTCAACGGCATCACGTCGGGGCTGGCCGCGGCCACGGCGCTGCAGGTGCCACTGACGCATCGTGACCATGCACACGGTGTGATCCTGGTCACCGGGCATTCGCGTGGCAACGACGCCGCGCTGCATTGGCCCACGCTGGCGGCTGCGGCGGCGCAAGGTTTGACGCTGGTGATCTACATGAGTGTGGCGACCGCCGCCGACGTGCAGGCGGGGCTGCTGCAGGCGCTGCCCGCCAGCACGCCGGTGGCCGTGGTGCAGAGCGCCAGCCTGCCGCAGCAGCGCCACGCGGTGGGCTCACTGGGGGGTCTGGTGGCGTTGATAGCGCGTCACGGTCTGGGCAGTCCGGCCATCATCCTGGTCGGCGATGTGCTCGCGGGCCTGCGACAGGTCGGGGGGATGGAACAGCTCGACGAGGGTCGCCGCGGGACTGGCGTGCGGGTGGCCTGACCTCATGCCGCGCCCGGTCGGGTGCGGAATGTCGCAGGATCGGGCTGCGCGCTTGATTGCGGTGAGCCAGGACCGGGTGGCATCGGAGTACGCTCGGAGGATGACTGCCCTGTACCGAACCATCCTCCTGTGTGTCTCTGCCTGGCTGGGCTGCACTGCAGTGCATGCGGCCGAGCCGATGGCGCCTGAAGTCATGGCGGCGCTGCGCGAATCCGGCGTGCCGTTGAAGAGCTTCGGCTTCTATGCCCAGCCGGTCGAGCAGGTGCCGCAGGGCTCCGGCCCGGTGCTGGCTTCGATGAACGAGGAGCAGACGTTCCTGCTGGCGTCGACCACGAAAGTGGTGACTTCGCTGGCTGCCCTGGATCTGCTCGGACCGGCCCACAGCTGGCCGCTGCGCGCCTACGCCACCCGCCCGGTCGTGGGTGGCCAGTTGCGTGGCGACCTGGTCATTGCCGGCAACCGGCACACCATCACCGCCGCCGAATTGAGACAGTGGTTCCAGCAGATGCGCGCCGAAGGCCTGCAGTCCATCCAGGGCCAGCTGGTGCTCGAAGGCGTGCTGCTGGTCCCCGAAGACGATGCGGCCGACACGGCTGCCGCGCTGGAGTCGGGCGACGCCCGGCGGGCCCAGGCGGAACGCGCCGGGCCCGACGCGGCGGCCCATGACGACGGCTCGATGATGCTGTCCATCGAACCCGGGCCGGGTGATCGGGCCCGCGTCACATTGACTCCGAAGCCGGTCGGCGTGGTGGTCGTCAATGAGGTGCTGATGGGCGGAACCTGCGATGCCTGGGCGCGCTGGAGCCCCGCCGGCGACAACGCCGAAGGCGTTCCGCACCTGTGGGTGCGCGGACGCTGGGATGCCAACTGCCCGAAGGAGTACGTCGCCTACGTGCGCCCGTTGCCCGGCATGAAATACGCTCCCGACGTGGTGCTTCCCGCCGCGGATCGTGCTTCGGCGCCGCGCCACGCCGGTTCGCTTGCGCGCACCGTCGCGGCACTGTGGGCTGAATCGGGTGGCACCCTGCGCGGTCGCGTGGTCGAGAGCGACTTTCGGCCACTGCAGCCCGGTGCTGCCGCGGCCAAGGCAACCTGGTCCAGCGTCTACTCGATCCCACTGGCGCAGGTGGTCCGCGAGATCAACAAGACCAGTGACAACCTCGCTGCGCGCAGCCTGCTGCTGTCGTTGTCGGCCAGTCAGGCCTCGGAGAACCAGGCGCGGCAGAGCGCGAAGAACCGCGTGCACGAATGGCTGCGCGCCCAGGGGCTGATCGACGGCGACATCCGGGTCGACCTCGGCTCGGGCCAGTCGCGTGAGGAACGCGGCAAGCCACGCGCGATGGTGCGGCTGCTGTGCAACGCCTGGCGGGCCGAAGGCGCGCAGGCGTTCGTCAATTCGCTGCCGATCGCCGGCGTGGACGGCACGCTGGTCAACCGCATGCGCAACGGCCTGGCGACCGGGCAGGCCTTCCTGAAGACCGGCACGCTGAGCGACACCCGAGCGCTCGCCGGATACGTGCGCAGCCGCAGCGGAGTGATCTACGCCGTCACCGCGATCGTCAATCACCCGGACGCCGCGCGCGCCAGACCGGCGCTCGACGTGTTCATCGGCTGGGTGGTCAAGCACGGATAGGGAAAGCTCCCGGACTTCGGGATCGCATCCGAGGTTCATGCGCGTTGTCAGGCTTGCAAGTTACAGAATGTGTCACCTAGACTTGGCGCTCAGTCTGGTAAGTGCCTGAGCGGTTTTCCGCCAGCGAATGCCGGAGACGAGGAGCGCGTGATGTCCACCACGAGTGCGTCGATGTTCGGGGGGCGGGGCGGTCGCCTTGCGACTGGTTCGCTGATCGCCCCTCCTCGACTGGCCACGCTCGTGTACCGCAGCCGTTGCGTCGAACCCTGGTCGGCGCAGGCACTTCGTCGCATGGTGGATGCCGCGCAGCTGCGCAATCGCTCGGAGTCCATCACCGGTCTGCTGATCTGCGAGGAAGACAGGTTCTTCCAGTGGCTGGAAGGTCCATCCGACAGGCTGGCCCGCGTCTGGGACTCGATACGGCAGGACCCGCGGCACACCGATATCGAAATCCTCGGTGATGCCCCTTCCCCGGTGCGGTTCTTCGGCGACTGGGACATGAAGCTGGCGACCCGGCAGACCCTGAATCCGGAAGCAGTGCGTCTTGCGGCGGCCGGACTGGCGGCATCCGGTGCGGGTGCTGTCGTCGACTTTCCGTACGACAGGCCATGGTCCCGGTCCGACGAGCGTCTGGACCCCTTGCTGACGGAGCATCCACGGGTCGGTGAACTGGCCCGCTTGCTCTTCGCTGCGGATCCCGACCTGGCTTCGCTGCTGATCGATGAACTGCACCTGGGTACCGATTCCATGCCGCAGCTCTTCGCCACCGTGTTCGAGCCGGCCGCACGATGCCTCGGCGACCTGTGGATGCAGGACGAGTGCTGCGAGTTCGACGTCACGCTGGGTCTGGGTCGATTGCAGGGCGCGGTCCGCAGCCTGAGCAGTTCGACCAGCCAGCGTGTGCTGTCCGCTTCCCGGTTGCCCTCGGTGCTGGTAGCTCCGGTGCCGGGCGAGCGTCACACGCTGGGAGCCACGCTGGATGCCGAGGTCCTCTGGCAGGCCGGATGGGACATGCGCTGCGAGTTGCCCGCGACCGACGCTGCCCTGGGCAAGCTGCTGGCCAGCCAGTGGTTCGATGCGCTCGATCTGTCTCTCAGCGCGGCATTCGAGCGCGAACACTGGCTGCCCCGACTCGCACGCACCATCGCTTTCGCACGTGCGTCGTCCCGCAACCCTGCGCTCGCGGTGGTGGTCGGGGGTCGGGCCTTCTTCGAGCGGGGCGATCGCCACGCACAGGTCGGTGCCGACGCGGCCTGTCCCACCGCGCTGAGGATCGACCCGCTGCTGTTCGGGATGGTCGGAACGACCGTTTGACCGGGTTCGTGCGTGGCGGTGGCCTGCACCCGCTAGCATCCACCGCTGGCGACGGCGCCCCGATGCCGTCAGACGGGAAACACGAATGCGGATGCTGCTGGGTATCGTCGGTTTGCTGGTCACGTTGGCGATCGTCGCGCTGATTGCCAGGACTCAGTTGCGGCAGGTGACTGCCACAGCGCCTGCAGTCTCCTCGGAGGAATCGTCCGCATCGGCTGCCGAAGGCGGCGAGCCGACGGCCACCCGCGATCTGCCCGGCAAGATCCAGCAGGACGTCACCCGCGCGATGCAGCAGGCGCCGCAGCGTGACGACGATTCCCGTTGACACCATTGCACGCATGACGGCACCGATCTCGCCGCAGGACGAAGCGGCCATGCGCATCGCTCTCGACCAGGCCCACAACGCCTGGCTGGTCGGCGAGGTGCCGGTCGGTGCGGTGATCCTGCGGGCCGGCCAGGTGATCGCCACCGGCTACAACCGTCCCATCACCGAGCACGACCCCACCGCGCACGCCGAGATCGTCGCGTTGCGTCACGCCGCCACCCTGCTCGGAAACTACCGTCTCCCCGAGTGCGAGCTCTACGTCACGCTCGAGCCTTGCGCGATGTGCGCGATGGCGCTGTTGCACGCCCGCTTCAAGCGCGTGGTGTTCGGTGCTCCGGATCCCAAGACCGGTGCCGCAGGTTCGGTGATCGACCTGTTCGCCCAGTCGCAGTTGAACCACCACACGCAGGTGCAGGGTGGCGTGATGGCCGAAGCCTGCAGCGCGGTGCTGCGCGACTTCTTTGCCGAGCGGCGCGAGCAGTATCGGCAGCGGCGATCCGGCGTCACCGCGAATGTCGACGCGGGTGGCCTGCCGAGCCGGCCGGAAGGCGACGAAGCCGTGATCCCGGCAGGCGAGGCCCTCGAACTGCCGTCTCCCACCGACACGATCTGAGCCTTCCATGACCTCCGTTCTTCTCTACAGCCCATCGGGCATCGTCGCTGCGGCGCCGCTGCGACGCGCCGCACGGCGCCTGACCGCGCTGGGCTACGAGGTCGAGATCGATGCCTCGGCGCTGGCGAAGCACCAGCGTTTTGCTGGCGACGATGACACGCGTCTGGCGGCCCTGCATCGGGTTGCCGAGCGCGCGCCCGACATCGCGCTCGCCACGCGCGGCGGCTACGGTCTGACCCGCCTGCTGGACCGCATCGACTGGCCGTTGATCCACCGCAGCATCGAGCGCGGCACGCGCTGGGTCGGCCACAGCGACTTGACAGTGCTGCAACTCGGCCTGCTGGCGCACCGCGACGCTTCGAGCAAGGGAGCCGGCACCTTCGCCGCCCGGGGCGACGATCGCGATTCAGCCCATCACCACGCCGACCACGGCGCGGTCGGATTGACCTGGGCCGGACCGATGGCCTGCGGCGACTTCGGCGGCGAGGTGGTCGACGACATCACCGAGCCGTGCTTCGTGGAGGCGATGAGCGGCGAGCTCGAAGCGGTGGGCTTCCGCACCGAAGCCGGCTTCGACGGACTCGACGCCCGCGGCACGCTGTGGGGTGGCAACCTGTGCATGGTCACTTCGCTGCTCGGCACCGCATACTGGCCGAAGCCGCTCACCACCCGGGGCGGCATCCTGTTCCTCGAGGACGTCAACGAGCATCCGTACCGCATCGAGCGCAGCCTGCTGCAGCTGCAGCAGGCGGGCGTGCTCGATGCGCAGAAGGCGGTGCTGCTCGGCGACTTCAGCGGTTACCGCCGATCACCGCTCGATCGCGGCTACCAGTTGAAGACCGCCATCGCCTACCTGCGCAGCGTCACGAAGACCCCCATCCTGACGGGCCTGCCTTTCGGCCACGTGCCGACCAAGGTCACGCTGCCCGTGGGCGCCAGGGTGCGGCTGCTGGTGCAGGGGCGCGACGTGCTCGTCGGCTGGTGATGGGGCGGGTCGCCTGGGCGATCCTGGTCGCGATTGCGATCCTGCTCGCCGGCTGCAACAACAACCCGCTGCCCGATGGCGCCGGCGCGTCCAACACGCTGTTCACCGCGGTGTCGGGCAGCTCGCCGCGCCACCTCGACCCGACGGCCTCCTACTGGAGCAACGAGACGCCCTACACCTACCAGATCTACGAGCCGCCCTATGGATATCACTACCTGAAGCGGCCGTTCGTGCTGCAAGGCAAGACCGCCGTCGAGGTGGCCCAGCCCACGTACCTCGACCACGCGGGGCACAAGCTGCCTGCCGATGCCCCGGCGGCCGACATCGCCGAGAGCGTCTATGAGGTGCGCATCAAGCCGGGCATCCTGTTCCAGCCGCATCCGGCGTTCGCGACCGATGCACAGGGTCGCCACCGGTATCACAGCGAGATTGCGCTGAAGGCGGGCGAGATCGGCGACCGCCGCTCGCCCTGGGAGTTCAGGCACCAGGGCACCCGCGAGCTGGTCGCCGAGGACTACGTCTACGCGATCAAGCGCCACGCGACCACGCGCATCACGACGCCGATCTTCGGCATCTTCTCGGAGTACGTGCTGGGGCTGAAGGAGTACGGCGAACTGATCAAGGCGGAGGACGCGAAGCTGCGTGCCGGCCTCGACCCGGCGGCGCTCGACAAGCCGTTCCTCGATTTCCGCCAATGGCCGCTGATCGGCGCCACTGCACCCGGGAAGCACCTGCTGCGCATCCGCATCAAGGGCAAGTACCCGCAATGGAACTACTGGATGGCGCTCACGTTCATGTCGCCGGTGCCGTGGGAGGCCGATGCGTTCTATGCGCAGCCGGGCATGGCGGCCAACGGGCTGTCGCTCGACCACTGGCCGGTCGGCACCGGGCCCTACATGATGGCCGAGTCGGTGCAGGACACCCGGCATGTGATGAAGCGCAACCCGAACTACCGGGGCGAGCCCTATCCCTGCGAGGGCGTCGAGGCCGACCGGACGAACGGGCTGCTTGCCGATTGCGGCCGGAAGACGCCGTTCATCGACACGCTGGTGTCGGTGATCGAAAAGGAGGGCGTGCCGCTGCGCGCCAAGTTCCGTCAGGGCTACTACGACATCCCGCGCATCGAGCGCACCGACGACGGGCTGGACTTCCTGGTCGAGATGGACGACTCGGAGGACGTTCGCCGCGATTACACCGAGCGGGGTTTTCGCCTGCCGAAGTTCGCCGACGTGACGTCTTGGTACCTCGGATTCAACATGCTCGACCCCGTGATCGGGCAGGGCGACACGCCCGAGCGACAGGCGAAAAACCGCAGGTTGCGGCAGGCGATATCGATCGCGATCGACTGGGAGGAGTACAGCCGCATCTTCCCGAAGAGCGCTGGCGAGACCGCGATGGGACCGCTCCCCGATGGCGTGTTCGGATCGCGCCACGGCCAGCCGCAAGGCGTGAACGCGGTGACGCACCGTGTCGTCGATGGCAAGCAGGTTCGCCGCCCGATAGCCGATGCCCGGCAACTGCTGGCAGAGGCGGGCTACCCCGATGGGCGCGACGCGGTCACCGGCCGTCCGCTGGTGCTCAACTACGACTACTACAGCCAGCCCACGCCCGAGGTGAAGTCGCAGCTCGACTGGATGGTCAAGCAGTTCGCCAAGATCGATGTGCAGCTCGAGATCCGCGCGACCGACAACAACCAGTTCCAGGACAAGGTGCGCCAGGGCAAGCACCAGATCTTCTGGTCGGGCTGGCTGGCGGACTACCCAGATGCCGAGAATTTCCTGTTCCTGCTGTACGGGCCGAACGCCAAGTCGAAGTCCGATGGCGAGAACACGGCGAACTACGCGAACCCGGAATACGACCGCCTGTTCGCGCAGCTCAAGGGCGTCGATGACGGGCCCGAGAAGCAGGCGCTGATCGACCGCATGACCGCCATCGTCCAGCAGGATGCACCGTGGTCCTTCGGCTACTTTCCGTACTCGTCCGGGGCCTTCCAGTCCTGGGTGCACAACGCCAAGCCCGCCGTGCTGGTGCGCGACATGGCTCGCTACTACCGCATCGACGCGGCCGAGCGGGTGCGCCGCCAGACCGACTGGAACCGGCCGGTGTGGTGGCCGATGCTGATAGGCGTTGCAGCCCTTGTCGCGGTCGTGGTGCTGGCCGTGCGCAGCTTCCGGCGGCGGGAACGGCTTGATGCCCGGGGAGCGGTACTGTGATGACGCGAGGCCTGCCGTGCTGAGCACCATCGTCCGCCGAATCGCCTATGGCGTGCTGATACTCATCGGCGTCAACCTGGCAACCTTCTTCCTGTTCTTCACCGTCAACACGCCGGACGACATGGCGCGGCTGAATATCGGCGGCAAGCGCGTCACGCAGGAGCAGATCGTCAAGTGGAAGGTCGAGCGCGGCTACGACAAGCCGCTGTACCTGAACCCGGCGCGCGAAGGCGCGGCGCGCTACACCGACACGATCTTCTGGGAGCGCTCGGTGTCGCTGTTCACGCTCCGGTTCGGGCGGGCCGATGCGGAAAGCGCCGGCGACATCGGCCACCAGGTTGCCACGCGCATGGTGGTCAGCCTGCAGCTCGCGCTGCCGCTGTTCATCCTGCAGGTGATCGCGAGCACCGCGTTCGCGCTGCTGCTGGTGATGTTCAGGCAGACACGCTTCGATGCCTGGGGCGTCGTGCTGTGCGTGCTGATGCTGTCGATCTCCAGCTTGTTCTACATCATCGTCGGGCAGTTCCTGTTCTCGCGCGTGCTGCGGCTGGCACCGATCTCGGGCTACGCGCCGGGTCTCGATGCCGTCAAGTTCCTGGTGCTGCCGATCGCGCTGTCGCTGCTTGCCCGGCTGGGCGGCGAGGCCCGGCTGTATCGCGCGATGTTCCTCGAGGAAACCGGCAAGGACTACGTGCGCACCGCGCGAGCGAAGGGACTCGGCGAGCCGCGCGTGCTGTACGCGCACGTGCTGCGCAACGCGCTGATCCCGATCGTCACCAGCGCGGGCAGCTACCTGCCTTATGTCTTCCTGGGCAGCCTGGTGTTCGAGAGCTTCTTCGGGCTGCCGGGTCTGGGCGCGTATGTCATCGACGCGATCAGCAACCAGGATTTCGCTGTCGTGCGCACGATGGTGTTCCTCGGCTCGCTGCTCTACGTGCTGAGCTACATCGTGATCGACATCGCCTACACCTGGATCGATCCGCGGGTGCGATTGACATGATGGTGTCCACACGCTCATGGCACTCGCTGCCCCCGATGGGGAGTGTCAGTGTCTTCGGGCGGCCGGTTGGCCTGAGGATGGAAATCAATTCTTCAACTCCTTGCCTGCTTGATGCGGAGCGCGATCACGCCGACGGTGTGCACTGCTCCGCGAATGTCCCCCGGCGTCGGCCTGAAGGCCGGGCCTCCTCCTTTATTTCGCTGCGCAGCGCACACCGCCGGCGTGATCCGCCAGCACCGTGGCTGATCCACAGATACAAGACACAAGACGCCGTCACCCGTGCCGGGGACGCTGGGTATCTCCCGCAGC
>ENA-UOWO01006504-UOWO01006504.1-activated-sludge-metagenome-genome-assembly--contig:-NODE-6504-length-11923-cov-7.720256_pt1 | contig 11923 bp, 10 predicted proteins | sample MGYA00238148_ERZ761564 | MGnify/ENA primary metagenome ERZ761564 (study PRJEB28885, sample SAMN05720194) | activated sludge metagenome | isolation source: Anaerobic digester | place: USA...
CGACGACTTCGGCCGCGCCGGGGAAGTTGATCCGCGCGGCACAGGGTGGGGTGGAAGTGTCGTACGGCTGTGCGAGCATGGTCGGGTGCCGATGAATTACCTCGATGGCCTCGACGACGGGCAGCGCGCGGCTGTGCTCGCGCCCTCCGGACCGGTCTGTGTGCTCGCCGGGGCCGGCACCGGGAAGACCCGCACCATCACCCACCGGATCGCCCACCTGGTGGCCACCGGCGCACATCCGGCGTCCGAGGTGCTGGCGGTCACCTTCACCACCCGCGCGGCGGGGGAGATGCGGCTGCGGCTGCGGGCCCTGGGCGTGCCCGGGGTGCAGGCCCGCACGTTCCACTCGGCCGCGCTCAAGCAGTTGCGCTACTTCTGGCCGCGCGCGGTCGGCGGTCAGCTCTGGCCGGTGCTGGAGCACAAGCTGCGGCTGGTGGCGATCGCCGCCCGCCGGGCCGGGGCCGCCACCGATGCGGCCACCCTGCGCGACCTGGCCGGCGAGATCGAGTGGTCCAAGGCCACCCTGGCCGGGCCCGAGCAGTACCTGGCCGCGGTGGCCAAGGCCGGGCGGGACACCCCGCTGCCGGCCGAGACCGTGGCCAAGGTGTTCGCCGGGTACGAGCGGGCCAAGCAGGAGGCCGAGCAGCTCGACTTCGATGACCTGCTGCTGCACACCTGCGCGGTGCTGGAGGACGATCGCGACGTCGCCGCCGAGTTCCGTTCCCGCTACCGCAGTTTCGTCGTCGACGAGTACCAGGACGTCACCCCGCTGCAGCAACGCACGCTGGATGCCTGGCTCGGCGGGCGGGATGCGGTGACCGTGGTCGGGGACGCCAACCAGACCATCTACTCCTTCGCCGGGGCCACCCCCCGCTACCTGCTGGGCTTCGAGAAGCGTTACCCCAACGCCGAAGTCGTGCGGTTAGAGCGCGACTACCGGTCCACCCCGCAGGTCGTCGGGCTGGCCAACCGGGTCATCGCCGGCGCGTCCGGCGCCACCACCCGGTACCGGCTCAAGCTCACCGCGGTGCTGCCGGACGGTCCGGCGGCCACCTTCGACGAGCATCCGGACGAGCCGACCGAGGCCCGCGCGGTGGCCGCCGCCTGCGCCGCGCTGATCGCCGACGGCACCCCGCCGTCGGAGATCGCCGTGCTGTACCGGATGAACGCCCAGTCCGAGGGTTACGAGGACGCGCTGACCGCGGCCGGGGTGCCGTACGTGGTCCGCGGTGGGCAGCGGTTCTTCGCCCGCCCCGAGGTGCGCCAGGCCATCGGGGTGCTGCGGACCGCCGCCGAGGCCTCCGACTCGCCCGGCCCCGGCCTGGTGCTGGCGGTCCGGCAGTTGTTGGTGCCGGTCGGCCTGACCGACGAACCGCCCGCGCCCGGCGCGCTGCGCGATCGCTGGGACTCGCTGCTGGCCGTGGTCAGCCTGGCCGAGGAACTGGCCGCCGCCGACCCGGAGGCGGGGGTGCCCGAACTGGTCCGCGAGCTCGACCAGCGGGCCGAGGCCCAGCACGCGCCCTCCGCGCTGGGCGTCACCCTGGCCTCGCTGCACGCGGCCAAGGGACTGGAGTGGGACGCGGTGTTCCTGGTCGGCCTGACCGACGGCACCCTGCCCATCCAGCACGCGGAGACCCCCGAGGAGATCGAGGAGGAGCGCCGGCTGCTCTACGTCGGCGTCACCCGGGCACGGACGCGGCTGGCCGTGTCCTGGGCGCTCTCGCGCACCGAGGGCGGCCGGCGCACCCGGCGACGCAGCCGGTTCCTCACCGGCATCGCTCCCGACAGTGCCCGCCCGGACCGCACCGGCCGTGCCCCCGGCCGCTGCCGGGTCTGCGGGGCGGCGCTGTCCACGCCGACCCAGATCAAGTCCGGGCGCTGCGGAAAGTGCCCTTCCAGCGCCGATCCCGAGCTCGTCGACGCGTTGCGCAGTTGGCGCAAGGACCGCTCGACGCAGGCCTCGGTGCCGGCCTTCGTGGTGTTCTCCGACGCCACCCTGCTGGCCATCGCCGAGCGCAAACCGGCGGACGTGGCCGCGCTGCTGGCCATCCCCGGGATCGGCCGGGCCAAGCTCGATGCCTACGGCTCCGACGTGCTCGAGATCGTCGGCCGGGCCGGCGTGAAAAGTTCCTGAGAAAATTCTGCGATATTCAGTTGCGTCGTCCTGGCGCCCCGCCCTACTGTCGTTCCCGTTGGTGCACCACGGTCCGTGACGGGCCCGGAGTGCGGCAGCGAAGTGATCAGAACGCCACGACAAGCTCTCCGCGCAGGCGGGGTCGACGAGAGGGAGGTGCCGACATGTTCAATCCGCGGATGATCAGCGGTCGGTCCGGCCTCTGCGTCGCGCACCTGCGGCGGATCGAGGGGCCAGCCATCACGGCGCGACTGCGCCACGATCAGGTCGATGTCTTTGGCGGCGGCATGTTCCAGCGCCAGGGAGCGCCCACGGCCTGATCGGCCGCCCTCGTCTTTCCGCTGGTTCGCCCGATGGGGCGAATGCCTTGTTTGCCTGTATTTGACAGGCCCTTCGCGTACTCCGAGCCGTAGGCCGGCCCACCCGGACCGGACGGCCACCACCATCCTCACGGAGGCCCCCGTGATGCACCTGCTCGAACTCATCGACACCCCACCGACCGACGACCTACCCTGCCTGTCCGGGGACCCCGACCTGTTCTTCGCCGAACGGCCGGACGAACTGGAACAGGCCAAGGCGCTGTGCGTCGACTGCCCGATCCGGCCGCAGTGCCTGGCCGCGGCCCTCGACCGCGGTGAGCCCTGGGGTGTGTGGGGTGGCGAGATCTTCGACCACGGCGTCGTGATCGCCCGGAAGCGGCCGCGTGGCCGGCCCCGGAAGGTCGCGGCATGACCACGCCCGTCCGGTCCCGTGCCACCCGGCGCTTTCCATCCACATTCGTTGTGGCCAGCCCAGTCTCGCCACAACCCAAGCACATCAGCACATCCGCGCTCCGCCGATCGGCGGACCATTCTCGGAGGCATGACATGAGTTCTCTCATCGAAGATCTGGCTCGGGACCGCATACGCGACATCCAGCGGGACGTCGAGCGCACCCGGCAGATCCGCCGGGCCAAGGCGGCCCGCAAGAGCCGCTGACCACGGACGGCGCGTCAGGAACCCGCGTTCTGACGCGCCGTCCACTCGTCCACCGGCACGTACACGGCGATGTTGTCCATTCGCCGTTGCACCGCGGCCACCTCCCGGATCGCCTGGGCCAGGATGCTGCGGTCGATCGGCGACACCGTCGCCATTTCCAGCACATCCGTCGGCGGCTCGCCGTCGCGCCACTGCCGCAGCTGATAGCGCAGCCGCAGCCGCTGCAGCTCCCCGAACACCTCGATCAACGTCGAGGCCGACTCCTGCGGCATCATCTCCGACCCGGCCGCCGCGCGCAGCCGCTCGACCGTCGGCAACGCCGAGGAGCCCACGCTCAGCGCGGCCCATCGGGCCAGGTTGACCAGCGGCAGCAGCCCGTCGTTCTTGACGTTGACGAATTCCGGCCGGCGCCGCAACGCCTCCCGCAGCACGTGCGGCTTGGCCCGCCGGGCCAGCATCTCCTGCAGCAGCAAGCGCATCGTGCCCGGATGCTTGCGGACGTCGGCGAAGACCCGGTCGACCTCGGACAGGCCCGGATCGCCGTGGATCGGCCGGCCGTCCACCAGCAGCGAGGTCATGATCGCGCCGTTGTTGCGGTCCGGCGCGGCCATCCATTCCAGCGCGGCGGCCCGCCACTGCGCGTTGGTCCGGGCGAACAGCGGGTTCTGCGCCGAGGTGCCGCGCTTGTCCCGGTACAGCCGGGCGCCGTCCAGGATGTCCGCGACTTCGGCGAAAGCGCCCCGATAGGCGGCGATCTGGCTGGTCGGCAGCCCGTCGACGAAGCTGGCCGCCGAGTCCACGTCGGAACTGAGGACCGCCTCGTGTCGGCCGTTGCTGCCCAGCGCGAGCCAGGTGAACGCGTCGACCGACAGCTCCGGACGGTGGTCGAAGACCAGGGTGATCGCCCGCCGCACGACGGTGTCGATGATCGCCGAGTGCACGCCGATCACCTTGCTGACGGTCAGGCCGCGGGTGACCAGCTCGTCCAGCACGGCCGGCAGCCGGCGCGCTCGCTGGCACAGCTCGTCCACGGTGACCGCGCGGCGGATCTGCTCGTGCAGTGAGATGCCGGCGGTGGCCGGCGAGACCATGAAATCGCGCGGGGCGATCACCCCGCACACGCCGCCGACCCGGTCGACGACCAGCACGAAGTCCGCGTCCCGGTCCAGCAGCACGACCAGCGCCTCGGCAGCCGAATCGCCCCGCACCACGGTCGGCGGATGACGGTCGGCCACGGCGTCCGCGGCCAGGGTGGACAGGTCACCACCGGCGGCCAGCGCCCGCCGGATCAGCGTGTCGGTGAGCATGCCGAAGCCGCCGCCGGGCAGCGCGACCGCCGCGCACGGCACATCGAAAGCGGTCATCTGCGCGGCCGCCTGCACGAGCGTCGAGCCGGCCGGGATGATCAGCGGATCGTGCACGATCAGGTCGTCCACGGTGGTGTACGCGGCCAGCGGCGGGACCGGTCGGACGATGCCGCCGGTCGCCGTCGCCGGCGTGTGGGCGGCCAGGTAGCGGGCGCCCCCCAGGGCGGCGAACGCGCCGGCCAGCGCCGAGACCGGCAGGGCCGCCGCGCGGACGTCGGTCGCCGCCGCGGCCCGGGGACCCAGGGTCCGCTCGGCCAGCACGCTGGTCATCCCGATCAGCGAGCCGGGACCGACCGTGTCGTCGGCGGCCTGCTCCGGGGACGGGCCGGGCTCCCACCACAGGTCGACCCGGCCCTCGATGACGAACAGGACGTTGCGGACCGGGCCGGCGAACGCGTCGAGGACGAGTTCGCCGGCCCGGAACCGGACGGTGCGCGCCCGGCCGGCCAGGTCGGCCAGCCGGGCGGCGTCGAGCCGGTCGAACGGCGGGTACCGGCCCAGCCGCCCGGTCAGCTCCTCGGTGTTCACCGGCAGCTCATGCGCACGGGGTCAGGCGGACCCGGGCGTCGGCGGGTCCGGGATCGCGTACCCGGACGGGCCCACGGTGGCGTCCAGCGACGCCCGCCAGGAGCCGTCCGCGATGTACTGGGCCAGCGCCTGGTTGACCTGGGCGACGCGCGCGTCGTCACCCTTGGGGATGCCGACGCCGTACCGCTCGTCGGTGAACCCGTTGCCCACCAGCTTGAGCTTGCCCTTGTACTGATCCTGCGCGGCGAACCCGGCCAGGATGACGTCGTCGGTGCTCACCGCGTCCACCTCGCTGTTGGCCAGGGCGGCCACGCAGTCGGAGAACCGCGGGTACTCGGTCAGGGTGATCCGGCCCAGGTAGTTGTCCTTGATGTACTGCGAGGACGTCGTCCCGGTCACCGAGCACAGCACCCGGCCGTCCAACGTGTCCGGCCCGGTGATGTCGGTTTCGTTGCGCCGGACCAGCAGGTCCTGATGGGCGACGAAGTACGGGCCGGCGAAGTCGACCACCTGCTTGCGCTGATCGGTGATCGAGTAGCTGGAGAACACCAGATCCACGTCACCGCTTTCCAGCAGCTTCTCCCGCTCGCTCGGATCGGCCTGCACCCAGGTGATGTTCTGGCTCGGCACGCCGAGCGCGGCGGCCACGTAGGTCGCCGTGTCGACGTCGAAGCCGCGGTAGGTCTCACCGTCCTTGAACCCCAGCCCGGGCTGGTCGAACGAGATGCCGATGGTGAGCTTGCCGCCCTCCTGGGCGCCGGAGACGGTGCTGGGCGTGCCGACCGAGCCGGAGCCCGAACTGCAGGCGGCCAACCCGACCAGGGTCAGGGCCAGCACGGCCCCGACCAGGCCGCGACGGGAATGGCGCATGGTCCGCCTCACCGTCCCTTCTCGTCGGGCGCGGCCGGCGGGGCCGGGGCGACCCCGGGCACCGCATGGTCCTCGTCCAGCTCGGCCAGCGTGTGCTCGGTGTCGATCGGCGACTCGTACCGGGGCCCGTCATTGGTCCAGGCCGATTTCATCCGGCCGCCGGTGTGGGCATGCACCTTGGGCCGCACGATCAGCCAACCGGTGATGAACACGACCGCCAGGATCGGGATGCCGAACACGATGACGATGAAGTTCGTCTTGTGCCAGAAGTACGGCGAGCTCTGCCAGCCGGAGATGGCCATGCCGACGATCACGAAGGCCAGGAACGCCAGGCCGACGTAACTGGTCCAGGGTGAGCCGGGCATCGGGAACGAACTGGCCGGGATGACGCCCCGGTCGGTGAGCTGTCTGAGTCGGATCTGGCACAGGAAGATCGTCGACCAGGTGAAGATGACGCCGATCGCGGCGGCCTCCAGGGCGATCTCGAACGCATCGGGCTCGATCGCGTTGAGCAGCGCGCCGAAGACGTAGACGATCGAGGTGAACACGATGCCGGCCCAGGGCACCCCGGACGCGCTCATCTTCATGGTGAACTTGGGGGCCTGCTTGGACACCGCCAGGCTGCGCAGCACGCGGCCGGTGGAGTACAGCCCGGAGTTCAGGCTGGACATGGCGGCGACGATGAGGATGCCCTGGATCAGGGCGCCCATCCAGTTCAGGCCCAATCGTTCGAACACCGTCACGAACGGACTGGTGCCGGCCGTGTACTCGCTGGTGGGCAGCATGCACACGAGCAGCAGGATGGAGCCGCAGTAGAAGACGCCGATCCGGAAGATGACGGCGTTGACGGCCTTGGGCACTTCCCGTCGGGAATCGGCCATCTCGCCGGCCGCGACGCCGACCATCTCGATCGCGGCGTAGGCGAACACGACGCCGGACATCACCAGAATCGGGCCATACCAGGCGAAATCACCGGTGGACGGCCAGAAGCCGCCGGGATTGCTCCACAGGTTCTCGAACCCGGCCTGGTGGTCGCCGATGGTGAAACGACCGACCACGACCACGATGCCGACGATCAGGAACGCCACGATCGCGGTGACCTTGAGGATCGAGGCCCAGAACTCGAACTCGCCGAACGCCTTGGCCGACAACAGGTTGATGATCAACACCACGACCAGCGCGATCAACACCGTCGCCCAGGTCGGCATGGTCGGCCACCAGAACTGGACATACAGGCCGACGGCCGACAGTTCGGCGATCCCGGTCAGCGCCCAGTTCAGCCAGTACATCCAGCCGGTGATGTAGGCGCCGGCCTCGCCGTAGAACTCGCGCATGTAGGAGACGAAGGCGCCCGAGGTGGGGCGGTGCAGCACCAGCTCGCCCAGCGCGCGCATCAAGAAATAGGCGATGACGCCGACGAAGGCGTAGCTGAACAGCAGGGCCGGACCCGTGCTGTGCAGGCGGGAGGCCGAGCCCAGGAACAGGCCGGTGCCGATCGCACCGCCGATGGCGATCATCTGGACCTGGCGCCGGCCCAGGCTCTGCTTGTACCCCTCCTGCTCGGAATTGAGATTGGTGGCGGGCTGCGATGGTCGCGGCTCGGTCTGGGTCACGATGGACCTCCTGGTGTGCGCGGCATCCGGAACGGATGGGACTCATGCAAGCCCCCCAATGCAGTCAATGCATTACGGGGTGTTACTACTGGATGACAACGTTGTCGAGCTCGATGAACCCGGAATCGACGGCGGAGTTATCGTGGCGCGGTGGAAGACCCACTGTCAGGCCCGGTCAAACCGGGCGATCAGCGCATTCTCGCGGCCTGCCAACTGTGCGGCCAGGCGGTGCCGGACGCGCCGGTGACCTGGATGCTCGAGCATGGACCCCGCGGTCCGGGGTGGACCTGCCCGGACTGCGCGCGGGCGCACCTGCGCTCGATCGAGGCCAAGCTCGACCAGGAGTATTGGTAGGGCCGGCCGCGGACAGCTCAGGCGTGGGCCGGGGTGTCCGGCTCGTCGAGCCCGGGCAGGAACCGGGTGACGATCTCCCGGAACGGCGCGGTCGCGTCCAGCTGGCACAGCACGCCGACCGAGCCGAGAGTGACCCGGTGAATCAACAAATAGGACGGCGGCAGGTTCAAATTGCGCGCCATTTTTGACTCTTCGCTGGAGAAGTTCGACATTCGCGCCGCCTGCGCCTGCATCCAGGTGCGGGTGAAATGGAACTCGGGCTGGCGCAGCGGTTCGATGAACGGCACCAGGTAGTCCATCAGCAGTTCGGGATCGGGGTCGTAGCCGGCCGGGATGAAGCCCTCCACTCGCAGCGCGGCCATCACCAGATCGGCCCGGCCCTCCAGGGCCATTCGGGTCACCCGACCGATGATCGCCGGGGTTCCCTCGGGCACCCGGGCCACCGAGCCGAAGTCGATGACGGCCAGCCGGCCGTCCTCGGTGAGCATGTAGTTGCCCGGGTGCGGGTCGGCGTGCAGCAGGCCGACCTGCTGCGGGGCGGCGAAATGCAGCTCGGCCAGCAGGGTGCCGGCGCGGTTGCGCTGCTCGGTCGTGCCGCCGGCGATGATCTTGTTCAGGGAGATGCCGTCCACCCATTCCCCGATGATCGCCTTGGGGGCGCTGGCCACCACCCGGGGCACCAGGAAGTTGGCGTCGTCGGTGTAGGCGGCGGCGAACTGGCGCTGGTTGTCGGCCTCGCGGGCGTAGTCCAGTTCTTCCAGGATGCGGTCGCGCAGCTCGGCGACCAGCGGGCGGATCTGGGTGCCGGGGATGACCATGCCGAGCAGGGGAGCGACCCGGAACAGCTGGTCCAGGTCCGAGCGCAGGGCGGCGTCCGCGCCCGGGTACTGCAACTTGACCGCGACCTGGCGCCCGTCGTGCCAGATCCCGCGATGCACCTGGCCGATGCTGGCGGCCGCGGCGGCGGTGTCGTCGAACTCCTGGAAGCGGGACCGCCAGCCGGTGCCGAACTGGTGGGCCATGATCTTGTGCACGGTCTCCGGCGGCATCGGCGGGGCCGCGTTCTGCAGCTTGGTCAGCGCCTCCCGGTAGGGCGCGGCGTACTCGTCTGGGATGGCCGCCTCGTACACCGACAGGGCCTGGCCGAACTTCATCGCGCCGCCCTTGAGCGTGCCGAGGACCTCGAAGAGCTGCTCGGCGGTGCGCCGCTGCATCTCGCTGCTGATCTGGTCGCGGTCCCGCCCGGCCAACCGCTGGCCCAGGCCCAGGGTGGCGCGACCGGCCGCCGACAGCGGCAGGCTGGCCAGACGTGCGGTTCTGTTCAGGGCACCGCGGGGAATGTCGGCCACCTGCCCATTGTGTCAGGGGCGGCGACGGGCTCGGCCGGGCGCGCTCACGGGGTGCGGTGGCAACCGCAATCCGGGTGTTCGGGCCAGGTGCGCCGGCGTGGGGCCAGCGCGTCGGGCGTCCACTCGACCGAGCCGTTCACCGTCGTCGGTACCCCGGTGCCGTCGATCAGCTCCAGGGTCTGTCCGACGGCCAGACAGGCGGCCATCGCCGAGATGGTCACCGGCGCGCGGGGGGTCTGCCGGGACAGCTGACCGGCCACCGCGGGCCAGCCCGGGTCGGCGTCGGCGCGGTGCCGGTTCACGCAGCCCAGGCAGCTGGACCGGCCGGGCAGCACCAACGGGCCGACCAGCGCGCGGGCCGCCTGGGTGAGCACCGCCAGGTGCGGGATGCGCTGATGGACCAGGATGGCCGCCCGGACCAGGTCCGGGACCTGCTCACCGACCAGGACGACGAGCGTCGGCGACTGGTGGGCGGCCGGTCGATGGGTCCGGACCAGCGGGTTGGCCGCCCGCAGGGCCCGGGTGGCGGTCGAGCCGGCGGCCGGGCGGGGACGCGCGTCCGGGTCGGCCCCCGGGGGCGACGGGTCGTGATGGACGTGCCCGACGCCGGCCGCCGCCACCAGGGTGGCGACCAGGGTCGCGGCCGCGCAGTCGCCGTGCACGACGATCAGCGCGTCCTGCCGGGCCTGCAGGATCCGCGTGGCCGCAGCTTGCCCGTGCCGGTGGGCCAGGCCGATCCGCTCGCCGGCCAGGTGCCCGGGCACCGCGCCCGGCCGGTGCGCGGACCGGGCCGCGTCGACCAGCAGCCCGGCGGCCAGCAGCTCGCCGAGCAGCGATCCCCAGACCATCGGGTCGGCGTCGTGGGCCTTCAACACGGTGTCGACCGGACGCAGCCCGTCCAGCTCGGCCAGGATGGTGGCCGCGTCCGGCGGTGCGTTGAGCAGGCAGACCCGCCGCGGTTCCTCGACGCCGATCTGGAGTTCGTCCGGTGACCGGACGATCAGCGGAACGTCCGCGGACAGCGCATAGCGGGCCGACAGATCCACCCGCGTCACGTCATGAACAGCCACCTCGTCATCACCCCGGACCAGGGTGACGCATCCCGACGAGGCACGGGGAAAGTTGTCCACAGGGCGATCGCTCCTGTGGATAACTGTCCCGCCCCGGGAGTCCCCCGGGGCGTCCCGGAAATCAGGCCTTGCCGAGGATCCGGTTCATCTTGGTGCCGCAGACCGGGCAGGTGCCCTTCGCCATCCGGCGACCGTTGGTCTCGGCGACCTCACCCTCGAAGTCCCGCTTCTCCTTGCACTTCACGCAGTAGCCGTTGTAGGTCTCGGCCATCGGCCCTTCCTTTCGTTCGCGGCGGCCCGGAGCCCGAGATGGCCTCGTTGCCGGCAAGCCCGCACCCGCTCGATCCGTGGATCGGACCGGCGCTCACCGTACCCGCAGCGCACCGCCGAGCCGGGGATTTGCGCTGAACGGCCCCGATGTCGATCCGGCTGACAGACTGGGCCGCATGGCCAGCTCACCGTTCCCCGCCCCCGTCTATCTCGCCGCTGATGACCGTTACTCTCCGATGCCCTACCGTCGCACCGGCCGCAGCGGCCTGCTGCTGCCCGCCGTCTCGCTGGGCCTCTGGCAGAACTTCGGTGACGTCAACCCGTTGGACACCCAACGCGCGGTGCTGCGCCGGGCCTTCGACCTGGGCGTCACCCACTTCGACCTGGCCAACAACTACGGCCCGCCGTACGGGTCGGCCGAGATCAACTTCGGCAGGCTGATGGCCCAGGACTTCCGGCCGTACCGGGACGAGCTGGTCATCTCGACCAAGGCCGGCTACGACATGTGGCCCGGTCCCTACGGCGACCGGGGCTCGCGCAAGTACCTGCTGGCCTCGCTGGACCAGTCGTTGCAGCGGATGGGCCTGGACTACGTGGACATCTTCTACTCGCACCGCGCCGACCCGGACACGCCGCTGGAGGAGACGATGGGCGCGCTGCACACCGCGGTCACCTCCGGCCGGGCGCTGTACGCGGGCATCTCGTCCTACTCGCCGGAGCGGACCCGTCGCGCGGCGGAGATCCTGGCCGACCTGGGCACGCCGCTGCTGATCCACCAGCCCTCGTACTCGATGCTCAACCGTTGGATCGAGGACGGGCTGCTGGACACCTTGGGCGAGCTGGGCGTGGGCTGCATCGCCTTCTCCCCGCTGGCCCAGGGCATGCTGACCGCCAAGTACCTGGACGGGGTACCGGCCGACTCACGGGCCGCCCGCGGCGGCTCGCTGTCGACCGATCTGCTCACCGACGAGGCGCTGAGCCACATCCGCGCGCTCAACGACATCGCCGCCGACCGCGGCCAGTCGCTCGCCCAGCTGGCCCTGTCCTGGGCGTTGCGGGACGAGCGGGTGACCTCCGTGCTGGTCGGCGCGTCGTCGGTCAAGCAGCTGGAGGACAACCTGGCCGCCACCGCCAACCTGGCGTTCGACGCCGAGGAACTGGACCGGATCGGCACCCACGCCGTCGACACCGGCATCAACCTGTGGAGCCCGTCCAGCGCGGTGTGACGCGGCCGGCCGCGCCCGGGTCAGACCGGGCGCGGCGGCTGCTCGCCGGGGTTGCCGTCGTCCTGACCCGGGTCCCCGGAATCAACGGCACCGGCGGGATCCGCCGGGTCCGCGGGATCAGATCGGAAGAGCACACGTCTGAACTCCAGTCACGCTACGTTATCT
>ENA-UOWO01006510-UOWO01006510.1-activated-sludge-metagenome-genome-assembly--contig:-NODE-6510-length-11914-cov-5.728982_pt1 | contig 11914 bp, 9 predicted proteins | sample MGYA00238148_ERZ761564 | MGnify/ENA primary metagenome ERZ761564 (study PRJEB28885, sample SAMN05720194) | activated sludge metagenome | isolation source: Anaerobic digester | place: USA...
TTCCTGTTAATGTGAGTGATTGAGCTGTAGTGCCTGATTGTGTCAAACCTTTAATACGTAAATCACCCACACTAAAACCACTTCCCCCAATACCAAGCACATTTCCACTACTTAATGTTGAAGTACCTCCGTTTTGTCCTAGTCGAATCCCTAAGCTGGTCCCAGTTGAATTAAACAACAAACCGCCCTGGAATGAGTTTCCCGAAGCGGTATAGGATACTTGAATTAAACCGGTGTTGCTAGCACTAAATGTAGCATCCGACTTATAAGTATCGGCCGAAACATTCGAAAGAATGACATTCCCCGTACCGGTGTTTGTCAAACTAAACGTAGAATTATATGTGTTTCCTCCGTTAGATGTATTGTCAGTAGCACTTGTTCGAGTGATGGATACCGGATTATTAAATGTACCACCATTGAAATACACATTCAACATGGTGCCTGAAATTCCACAACTCAATGTTGTACCGGCAAATGTGCAAACTGATCCAGAAACAAAAGCAATGTTTCCATTTGTAATACTTCCTCCATCAAATGACGCTGTTCCATAAATGACTAAGGTAAATGCCGACAGATCGAGCGAACCTGAAGTCATGGTGAAGTTGTTCAATCCAGATATTTCTTCAAATACTGGATCGTTTGTTTGGTTGGTAATGGTAACATCATCCCCAATATCAGGAATGCCTGCAGGTGACCAGTTGTTGGGTTCGCCCCATTGGGTGTCAACTGATCCGGTCCACACATAGCTGGTGGCATGGAGAGAGACTGTCAGCACACACAGTATCGCCGGCAATAAAATTTGCAGGGGACTCATCCGGAAAAAATAGCCGTCTCGTTTCATAAGAAATCAGAATTATATCTCTGAAGTCTTACTATATAAACATAGCCTTAGTTGCAGGTTTTGGTAGGCTATAACATGGTCTACTTACCGCTGCAAGAAAAAGATTGAAATCGAATGAATTATCAAGTATGAAATTTTCAGATGTCTGAAATTCAGGCGTTTGGCATTTTTGAGGAAGTTGACTATTCCTGTAAGAAATGACGAAATGTTCGTTTTCGATTTCAAATCAACCGCAGTGCGTACTATCCTTTCAAGTTGTTGGGAGTTGACACTTATGCCTGAAAATCAACCCATTTACCGTGGTCTTTGATAAGCTGAATCAGTTCATCCACGGCGTTTTCGGCTGGAACGTTACGTTTCACCACTTCTTTGCCTTTATAAAGTGTAATCTTACCGATGCCAGTTCCTACGTAGCCAAAGTCGGCATCTGCCATTTCTCCAGGTCCGTTAACGATACATCCCATAATTCCGATTTTGAGTCCTTTGAGATGATCGGTTCGCTTGCGGATTTTAGCAGTAGTTTCTTGAAGGTCGAATAGTGTTCTGCCACAAGAAGGACAAGAGATGTATTCGGTACGTGAGATACGAACACGCGCTGCTTGTAGGATGCCGAAAGCAGTTTGATTAGTTTCTCGGATTGCCGGTTGATCGTTGGTTGCATCTAGCCAAATTCCATCACCCAATCCATCAATCAATAAACCTCCAAAATCGGTTGCGGCAGCTAATTGGAAAGTCGACAAGTCGGGTAAATCGTAGCTTCGACGAATGATGACGGGCGTTTTAATTTGTTGTTCTTCCAGATAAACGACTATACGACGAAGTTCGGCCATTGCATGTGCGTTTTGTGTGGAACAAACTAATACAGCCGAAGGATCGAGTTTAATTTTGTCGAATAATACTTGATCGAAATCCTGAATCTCAACCGCAATAAATTTCTTTTGGTTGGGTTGAAGACTTCCTTGTTTGTAGGAAGAAGATTGGATGAGCGGAAACAGATTAAATTTCCCCGGTGTCCAAACCGATTCGTCACAAATAACACCTAAAGTTCCGGGTAATTCAAAAGCCGGAATTTGAGTTCCACTAAAGATAAAATCACAGGCAAGGTCAGTCAAATTCCACTTATCCATCGGAACTGAATACGCATATCCGACACGATAAAGAACAGCTGGGTTTTCAAGCGAAACTTGACTAAAATCCATCACCACGCGAGGTACATTTTCTCCACCAATATTTCCAGCTTCTAGTGTAGTTCGGCGTGAATAATTGAAAGGGTCGATTGGATACTGATTTATAGCTGGAATATTCGCGTGTTTCTCACGATTTGCATAGCGTTGAACGAGTGCACGAGCAACGGGAATTTCAAATTCAGGCTCTTCGGTCAAAGAAACACGAATGGTATCGCCTAATCCATCTTCGAGTAAAGTACCAATTCCAACAGCCGATTTGATTCGTCCGTCTTCGCCTTCTCCTGCTTCGGTCACACCTAAATGGAGTGGATAATTCATCCCTTTCTCCATCATTTGTTTCACGAGTAAACGGTATGCTTGAACCATTACCTGCGTGTTCGACGATTTCATGGAAAGCACTAGATTGTAGAAATTGTTTTCCTCGGCTATCATGAGGAATTCCATGGCCGATTCTACCATTCCAAGCGGACTATCGCCATATCGACTCATAATACGGTCGGAAAGCGAACCATGATTGGTTCCGATTCGCATGGCAGTTCCGTATTCTTTGCAGATTTTCACCAGAGGAGTGAAGCGTTCGCGGATACGATCTAATTCGGCTTCGTAGGTGCTATCGGTATATTCGATGTGTTCGAACTTCTTCTTATCGGCGTAATTCCCTGGATTCACGCGAACTTTTTCCACGATACGAGCAGCGAGTTCGGCGGCATTAGGTGTGAAGTGAATATCGGCAACGAGTGGTGTGTTATAGCCTTTAGCTCGCAACTCACGACGAATGTTTTCGAGATTTTGAGCTTCTTTGATGCTTGGAGCAGTAATCCGAACCAACTCGCATCCCGCCTCAATCATTCGGATACTTTGCGCTACAGTAGCAGCGGTATCGAGTGTATCGGTGGTAGTCATCGATTGCAATCGAATGGGATTATCGCCCCCAAGAGCCAAATCTCCAATCATCACTTCGCGTGTGCGGAAGCGTTCATAAGAAGTAAGGCTATTACAATAGATTGGAATTTGGGGCAGCGTAATCATGCAGGTTGTTTTTTGGCAAAAGTACTCGAACTATACTTCGTCCTCAACAGGTGATTTGCATGAATAGTTCAGAATAGTGTGTAAAAAACTATTCTGGAAGAAATTAATAGGTTAATGTGAGCTATTCACCTAATAATAGATGTAAAACGAGAACAGCTTTACTCCGCAATTCGAACAATACGCTGGGTAATTTTCTCCCCATTAATCAAGCTCATTTCCAAAATATATACACCCGGTGAAATCTTGAGCATATCTATTTTGCCTGATCCATTTAATCGTTGATTAAGCAAGATTTGTCCGTTTAATGATCGAACGGTGATGCTTTCAGGTAATTCAGCTTTCCCAATAGGAAGGATAGAAAGTTCGCCCTTAACTGGATTTGGAATTAAATAAGCCGATTCTATTTGATTCTTTTCCTGATCAATTCCATTGATGTTATTCACGTATATATTTATGCGAATAGAATCTTCTGAATTAATTGGCTGACCAACAAATGAGGGCCAGATAACAATCGTATTCCCTCCTTCTTGAAAGTATTGTGGTGTTATATCAACTACTACTTCAAACGAACGCTCTTGTTGAGGAGCGATAAATTGCATGGCATCAAATCCACCTAGTGGAACTGCTGGTCCTCCAGTTGTTTCGTTAAGAAAATTCAGTTTTAGATTTCCTAAAATATTTAGTGAATCACTTGTGTTCTTAACATGAAAGAAAACATCGGTGCTGAAATTTAGCGTAACCGTGTCGGGCATTGCAAAATTGCTAATGCTTATCGATTGTGCTGTTCCATTCAAGGTAAAGCACACACTCAACAAGGAAAATAAAACATACTTCATGAGGAAGCTGAATTTTTTCTCGACAGTTTTTCTCTCTGGATGTGGGAGTAGCATTCGCATAGCCAGTTTATACAATCAAAAGTACTTGAATCGAATTCAGAATAATGGTTAAACTTGCATTATTCTTACCCGCTCAAGACTCGAAACGCAATGGATGTTTTAAATCAGATTATAGATGGATTAAGTAAGGAAGAGATTCGCTTCTTCAAAATATTCGCACATCGTCAGGATTCCTCTGGAGAGCGAAAGGATATGGCCTTGTTGGATTATATCCGTAAAAATCCCGAAAGTGAATCCGAATCAAAGATAGTTACTAAGCTCTATGGCAAGGGCGATAAGAATGCATATTATCGCCTAAAGAACCGATTGCTGGAGGATTTGAACAAGTCCTTGGTGCTTCAACATTCGTCGGATGAAGAGATTTTACAGATTTATCAGCTCTTGGCGATTGTCCGGATTTTCACCTCTAAAAATCAGCACCAGATTGCTTTTCATTTCTTACGCAAAGCTGAGCAACGAGCCCAAAAGGTTGAGAATAACGAGTTGTTGGATATTATTTATGGTGAGTTTATCCAGTTATCTCACACGCTTTTAGTGATCAACCCCGAAATATATATTGCTAAGCGGAAAGAAAACAATGAGGCATTAGCGCGCTTGAGGGAAATGGATGATGTGCTGGCTGTTGTTTCTTATCGATTGAAGATCTCTCAAAATTTTGGAGAGCAAGAGAATGCGCTGAAAAACATGCTCGAATTGGTAACGAATCAGTATGCTGGCAATGCAACATTCTTACGCTCCGGCCGATTCCGAATTAAGTTATTTAGTTTGGTTAGCCAGCTTCTGTTACAGCGGAAAGATTACTTGAGTTTGGAGGATTACTTAGTACAAACCTGGAAGGAGTTTTCCGAAGAGCACATTTTTACCCGAAACACACACGATACTAAGCTTCAATTGCTTACCTACATAGTAAATGCTTTATTCAAAAATGGTAAGGTGAGTGAATCATTAGCATTTGCTGAAAATCTGCATGCTGCAATGCAAGAGTTTAATAATCTCTTCTACGATAAATATGAGATTTTCTATTACAATGCTTTAGTAAACAATTATTCCACATCCGATATTCCTAAGGCTATCACCTTATTACAAGAAATGCAGAACCGTCCGAATTTGAAGAAGGTTCCTTTCTATGAGTTATTTATTTACCTGAATTTAGCTACGAGTTATTTTGATTTGAAGAATTACAATCAAGCCATTAAAAATCTCAATAAGCTCTATCATATTGATAGCTATCCAAAAGCCGACAAGACATTACGTTTCAAAATTTCGATTGCTGAATTAATTGTTCGGTATGAGTTGAATGATTTAGATTTCTGGAAATATCGATACGAGCAAATCTCAAGGGAATATCAGGATGAATTTTCGCGTCCATCGGGACAACGTGAATTGGATTTATTGAAAATGATGGATCGAGGTGTAAATGAGGTAGAAGGATTGAAGAACAAATCACTCCGTGCCGATTTAGATGAATTGCTTGCACACTTAAAACAAACGAGCACCGAAGATGAAGTGATTCATTATTATCGCTGGTTAAACGAAAAGGTTTATGGAAAATAAACGGGTTTATTTCGACTACAATGCGAGCACTCCCGTTGATCCGCGAGTGTTAGAAAGCATGTTGCCCTATTTCACCGAAGTGTTTGGAAACGCATCAAGTCGGGCACATGCTTTTGGTTGGGAAGCCGCTGAGGCTGTTGCAATAGCGCGTGAACAAGTTGCAAATCTGATTGGTTGCGAAACGAATGAACTCACATTTACATCTGGTTCTACCGAGTCGTTAAATTTAGCATTGCAAGGAATTGCTCGAATGTATCAGTCGAAAGGAAAGCATTTAATTACTTTTTCAACGGAGCACAAGGCTGTACTTGAGCCACTTTTTTATTTGAAGGATTTAGGTTGGGAAGTGGATGTTTTACCGGTTGATGAACGCGGATTGCCTAATCTCGAACATCTAAAAAAAGCAATTCGTTCTGATACTGTTTTTGTTGCAGCTATGTTAGCTAATAACGAAAGCGGAATCGTTTGGCCTATCGCCGAAATGGCTGAATTGACCAGAGCTTCAGGAGCATTTTTCATTTGCGATGCAACTCAAGCCTGCGGCAAAATCCCGGTTGATGTAAATGAATTGGGTGTAGATGTGTTAGCCTTATCGGCTCACAAATTTTATGGTCCGAAAGGATGTGGAGCTTTATATCTAAGACGTAAAAATCCGCGCGTGAATTTATCTCCATTGTTTTTTGGAGGCGGACATGAAAATGGAAAGCGCCCAGGTACGTTAAATGTTCCGGGAATTGTAGGGCTAGGAAAGGCGGCTGAGTTAGCTAAAGAATCGCTGGAGCATTATGCTCAAAAGACTAGTCAGCTAAGGGATTTATTTGAGAAAGAATTAATGAAGCTGGAAGGTGTGCACATTCATGGAATCGATATACAACGATTGCCCAATACGTCTGCTTTTAGAATAGAGAATGTGCCAGCAACACGGTTAATACAAGGAATGCCGAACTATGCCTTTTCAACCGGATCGGCCTGTTCCTCTGCCTTACCCGAGCCCTCACATGTGTGGACGGCTTTAGGTTTGACTGAAGAACAGGCCTACGAAACGGTCAGGTTCTCATTTGGGATGTTTAACCAAGAAGAGGAAATCCGAAACGGAATTTCAATCTTGAGAAACATCGTTAATGGCTGAATTACATCACTTTGGCTAACCAAAGAATTTGCTCACGACGAAGTTCGTTGAATAGTTTTTCGAACATTTCAATTCCTTCTTTATGTTCTGGATGAACTTCAGAGCGGCGATGGTCAGAAGCAGTTGGATTTTTAGCAATCTCAGCTGCTATTTCTGATTCGTGTTTACGAATATCGTGATTCAATTTATCGATGTGAGCCGATTGAATCAATAGTTGATTTTGAAAGTGCTCCACTTGAACTAAAACTTCTTGAGCGGTGTTTTTAGAAGCTATTTCACCAATACGATTTTGCATGATTTTAATCTCATCGCGATAAAAATCGAGACGATTAAGCCATTCGCGGTGTTCTAGGTGTTGATCGGTAATAAGTGCTGTTTTCATAATCGGGTCAGATTGGTTACGGCAAAGGTGACCTAATAAATGAGCTTGAACTATGACCTACATCATTTAGATGGCTGATTTTTCTCAGCTATGGGTGCGCATGTAAAAACGGTAAAGCAACCAAACTGCAATTGCCAAGAAGATTATTCCTGAGATGCGGTGAAATAGGGTAATTGCTTTGGGAGTTAAGAAGCGCTTTAGCTTACGCGCCATGTATATTTTACCCAGATCAATCAGGAAGTAGGAGATGAGTGTACTAGAAAAAAAGGCGATAATCAGCGACATATCACCTTTGAAACTTCCAGCAACTGCCGGCACAGCTCCAAACCAAATCAGAAATACCGAAGGATTAAGGAAATTGATACCTAAGCCTTTGAAAAATAATCCTGTATGGTTGAGTTTGGAAACAGTAGATATTTCGGGAACTTCTGTAGGACTCGTCTCTTTCTTTGGGTTGAGAATCAATACTAAACCAAAGATGATAAGGATGAGTGCTCCAATCATGGTCGTCCAAAACTGAATGGCTGGATTGCTAAAATCGACATTCACTCCCATGGCAAAAATCATCATCATCGCCGCAGCAATAATGATGAAGTCGCTTATGAGCACGCCTGCATCGAAAATGAGTGATTCTTTCCAACCTTTGTCGATACTGGTTTGGATTAACATGAAAAAAACCGGGCCGAACGAAAAGCTCAGGCCAAGTCCCATGACAAATCCATTCCAGATGGCGCTTTCCATTATTCCTTGTTAACCTGAATAAAGGATTCCCATTCTGCTAATTGCTCTTTTTTGAGCACTCGGGGAAATTTATTTTGTCCGCCTTCTTTACCTAAAGCTCGCATCCAATCGTAGAACATCGAAACAGGTAAAATTTCGAGGTGCATTTCTTTTAAAGCGGAACGTCGTTCAACAATGTAATCGTCGTTTACGGCTTTCAGCTCTTCGTCGAGTTTCAAACGGAATGCATCTGCATCTACTGCATCATCGGTTCCTACAAACCATTTATGACGGAATCCAGTTTCGTCAATTTCTCCCGCCACACAAAATTCAGTCACACCAATTCCAAAGTGATCAGCGGCTTTCATGATGCCGTGATTCATATTGTCAACGCTAAGATGTTCCCCACAAATACTGAGGTAGTGTTTCGTTCTTCCAGTGATGATGATTTCGGAGTTATCTAAATCGGTAAATCGAATTGTATCACCAATCATATATCGCCAAGCACCAGCACAAGTGGAGATGAGTAGGGCATAATCAACACCAACTTTTACCTGTTCGAGCGTTAGAACTTGAGCTTCTTTCAACGGCATTCCATCTGAATCGAAATTGCTATCGTTAAACGGAATGAATTCGAAGAAAATACCATTGTTTAGAACCAACTCCATCGAACCGGGCTTATCGGTGCCTTGATAGGCAAGGAATCCTTCTGAAGCTAAATAGGTTTCGATGTAGTGGAGTGGGTGAGCCATTAATTTCTCGAATCCTTTTTTATAAGGTTCGAAGAATACTCCTCCATGCACGTATATGCGAAGGTTTGGCCAGATATCGTGAATGGTTTTTACTTGATAATGTTCAATTATCCGTTCAATAACAATTTGAATCCAAGCCGGAACACCTACAACAATACCAATATCCCAATCTTTGGCAGCTAGAATAATTTCTTCCAGTTTGGCTTCCCAATCGCGTTCTTTTGCAATGCGTTTACCCGGTTTGTAATGTGCCTGAAACCAAAATGGAATCTGGGTGCCATTAATACCACTCAAATCTCCTTCGTAATAACTCGATTTCCATTGCAAGTCGGTTGATCCTCCCAGCATGAAAATCCCTTTTTCGAAGAGTTCGGGTGGAAGATCATAATAGGCTAAGGAAAGTATTTGTCGAACGCTTGTTCTACGCATACTTCTAATCATTGCCTGAGTAACAGGAATCTTTTTACTAGGAGCTCCTGAAGTACCTGAACTAAGCGCGAAATACTGCACTTTCCCCGGCCAAGCAACATCTTCCTCTCCTTCGAGAGATCGATGCCACCAAGCAGCGTGGATAGATTCATAATTGAAGATGGGCACTTGTTTACTGAAAACCGCATAAGGATTATCAGCCCGTAAAATTTCATCAAACCCATAAGCTCGTCCAAGCGCAGTATTCTGTGCTTTCTTGATCAGTTTCAGGAAAGTTTTCTCCTGTTTCTTCTCTGGACTTTGGCGGCGGCGTACTCTGCGAAGTGTTTTCTGCAGTGTAAGCGCCCGTTTGATTGCAATTCCTACTAATGCCATGTTCAATCAATACTTAACTCATGCGAAGCATAATCAGTTCTTTTTCTGTGAGAAACCGGAATTTCCCACGTGGAAGGTCTTTTTTCGTCAAGCCTGCGAAATACGTGCGATCTAGCTTAACCACAACATACCCGAGGTGTTCAAATATACGGCGTACAATTCTGTTTTTACCTGAATGAATCGCAATACCAACTTCAGATTTGTCCGTTCCTTCGCCAACATACGCAATTTCATCCACTTCTGCCAAACCATCTTCTAAAGTTAGTCCATCCAGAATGCGTTTCATGTCTACCGCCTTGAGGTTTTTATCTAAACTCACGTGATAGATTTTTTTCACCTGATAACTTGGATGAGTCAGCTTTTTAGCCAATTCTCCATCGTTTGTCATTAGCAATAAACCAGTAGTGGTTCTGTCCAATCGGCCAACTGGGTATAAACGTTCCTTGCAAGCATTTTTCACCAATTCCATCACAGTTTTACGTCCTTCTGGATCGTTCGCAGTAGTGATGGTGTCTTTAGGCTTATTCAGCAATAAATAACGCTTGGTTTCTTTGCTGAGTGTTTCGTCACCATATTGGATTTTATCCTCTGGACTAACCCGAGTTCCCAATTCAGTAACTACTTTCCCATTTACTTTAATCGCTCCACTTTTGATCATCTCATCCGCTTCGCGACGTGAGCAAATACCAGCATTGGAGATGTATTTATTCAAACGGATTTTTCCGTCAGTTTCTTCTAAAGTTGGGACATGCGCTTTCTTCACCCGATAAGGTGTTGGACGCTTTCCTTTTAAGAATTCAGGTCGCTCCATTGGTTCAGACCAGTCCTGATCTGACTTTCCTCGCGGACGAGGTGCTGGGCGATCACCTAATTTTCCTTTGCGTTCGAATGGACGGTCGCCATCTTTCGCGTATTTATCATCGCGTCGTGGCGGACGATCACCGAATTTCTTATCGAATGGTTTATCATCGTAGCGTTTGGGACGATCAGAGTCTTTTTTGTCAAAAGGCTTGTCATCGTAACGTTTTGGACTATCACCATCCTTCGCAAATTTATCATCACGACGTGGTGGTCGATCTCCGAATTTCTTGTCAAAAGGTTTGTCGTCGTAACGTTTTGGACGATCCGAATCTTTCTTGTCGAAAGGCTTATCATCGTATCGTTTCGGACGATCTGTGTCTTTAGAGAATTTATCATCACGACGAGGCGGACGATCACCGAATTTCTTGTCGGATGGCTTATCGTCGTAGCGTTTTGGACGATCGAAATCTTTCTTGTCGAAAGGCTTATCATCGTAACGTTTAGGACGATCTGTGTCTTTAGAAAATTTATCATCCCGACGAGGCGGTCGGTCTCCGAATTTTTTGTCGGATGGTTTATCGTCGTAGCGTTTTGGACGGTCGCTGTTAGAATAGCTGTCTTTGTCTTTACGTGGAATTAAACCATCTCGTTTTTTAGGAGCTGGACGATCGGTTCCCCATTCAGCATTATCGCCACGTTTTTCGCTTTCTTTTACGAAAGATTTGATTGGGCGATCACCTGAAGTTTCAGGTTTAAAAGTAACTGGAGGGCGGTTTCCACGCGGTTCGCGCTTGACCATTCCTTCACGTTTTTTTCCAGGAATCAGTTTGGCAAAGGCATCTACACCATAATCTTCTTTGGAAGGTTTAGGAGCAGAAGCTCGTTCCGGTTTTTCCGACTCAAATGAAGCTTTTGTCGCACGCGGTTTTCTGATAGGTGCATCCGACTCCGCTTTTGGAGCACGGGTAGCAGTTTTCCTTGGAGCTTTCTCAGCTGCAGGTTCGTCTTTTTTTACCCGTGTGCGCCGCTCCCGCGGGGCTTCTTCGAGTTCTGATTTTTTGAGTCGTTTCGGACGCGTAACACCTTCTTCGGGTTGCACTGCGTTCTCTGCCGGTTTCTTGGCCATAGGGATTTCTTGAGAGCGCAAAAGTAGCCCATTTTCCCCTATAATTAGTCAAACGGACTGAAAGCCCACGGAATGTGATGGATACTGTGCTGATCCTCAGTGCCTGTAACGGCGATCACATCGAATCGAGTTTCCAAATCGCTGTTTTTCTCGCGGATATATGCTTCTGCTGCACTCACCAGATTTCGTTGCTTTCGGAGACTAATTGCATCTTCGGGCGATCCGTAGTTGTTGTTTGTGCGCATTTTGACTTCCACAATCACGAGAAATGAATCTTTGATTGCGATGATGTCAATTTCTTCGAATCGATTGCGCCAGTTGCGTTCGAGGATATTAAATCCGTTTTCAATGAGAAAATCAACCGCTAGATTTTCCCCGAGTTTTCCTAAATCGTTGTGTAATGCCATTGGGTTCATGTGTTTTTGAAACACCGGAACCGGAACTAGACGAAGTTAGTAAATGTGCTGATGTGTTAGTGTGCTGGTGTGCTGATTTTTGATGTGCTCCCTTCGACAGGCTCAGGGAGCGGAGGACGAGCGCTGAGCTTGTCGAAGCGTGCATTAGTTAATATGCTGATGTGTTTAGTGTGCTGATGTGCTGATTTTTGATGTGCTCCCTTCGACAGGCTCAGGGAGCGAAGGACGAGCGCTGAGCTTGTCGAAGCGTGCATTAGTTAATATGCTGATGTGTTAG
>ENA-UOWO01006512-UOWO01006512.1-activated-sludge-metagenome-genome-assembly--contig:-NODE-6512-length-11913-cov-7.048996_pt1 | contig 11913 bp, 9 predicted proteins | sample MGYA00238148_ERZ761564 | MGnify/ENA primary metagenome ERZ761564 (study PRJEB28885, sample SAMN05720194) | activated sludge metagenome | isolation source: Anaerobic digester | place: USA...
GGCCGTAAGTGAGACCGATGCCCCTGTGCACAATTGCACCGGACCCGAAATGGAGACCTGAGGTGAAGGCAGCTGCACCACATCCACCTGAGCACTGGCTGACCCACAACCGTTGCTGGTGGTAACGCTGTAGGTACCCGCGTTTGCCACGGTAAGCATGGGTCCTGAGGCACCGGTGTTCCACGTGAAAGGACCTGGCCCTTGGGCTGTGATCGTGGTGGTCGAACCTGCGCAGAAGGAGGCATCACCTGTGATCGAGACCGAAGGGAGTTCACCGGTGATCACCGTTATGACGAGGGAATCCGAACCGCAAGCATTGGTACCCGTCACCACCAAGGTCCCCGGCGCTGTGATCTGCGCCACCGCTGTGTTGGCTCCAGTGGACCAGGCGTAGCTATCGGCGCCGGAAGCGGTGACGGTCAATGGAACATTGCCACAGAGCAGCAAGGGTCCTGTTGGATCGACACTGATGGTGGGGCCCGAACCGGCCGGTATCACCAAGGTGGTGCACAGCGGGACGGCACACGAGGTGGTCACACACAACTGCAGCTCCACGGACCCGGACTCGCCGACAGCCGGCGTGTATGTGGTGTTCAACGCGTTCGGGTCACTGAATATGCCAAGCCCACCCTGCCATTGCACCGAGATCACCTCGCCTTCGACGGAACCCACCAGATCCACAGGTGCCCCACCGCACAGGAGTCCCAATGCCTGCGCCTCCACAACGAGCGGTTCGATCGGTGCCTGACAGCCGAAGTTCACATAGTCCACCACGGGTACTCCGGGCCAACTGAAACGGGTGGTGGCGCCGTCGTTCTGGGCGCTCACGCCAGCATAGGTCCCCTCATTGTTCACCAATAGTTCGCGCACATAGGTCGCTGTATCACTGCAGTTGCTGCTGGTGTGGAAGAGCACCAACGAGCGCAAGTTGGTACCAGTGGGCGGTTCCGTAGTGACCGGGTCGCCCACCGCTGGGTTATTGGCGAAGTGACCTTGGGTATTCCCCTCCTGTTGGAACACCAGGAACAGGGTGTCCACCAGGTTGGTGAAGGGATTGGCGGCCACACACATCTCAGTGCTGGTGACCATCAGTACCTGCGAACCGGGTGGAATGATACCGTTCACCGGTTCGATGAGGAAGCCACATGAGGCGACCGTCGCATTGAGTTGAGCGGTCAGTTGTGCAGTGAGGGTGTTCTGCACCAGTCCACGCCACGAGTTGTTCGGCCAATCCGCTTCGATGTCGTCCAACGCGATGGGGTCAGGTCCGGTCCTGAACCGGACCATCTCGTTCTGCCCTTCCGAGGAACCTGGGCACAGGTCCGATGGGTTGCAGGCGTCGACCAGTATGCTCTCGATCTCCAAGCATTTGATTGGGACCTGGGCCACCAACAGGGCAGGAACGAGGACCACTACAAGGAGAACGGAACGGAATGGGAACATGGACTGCACTGAACGGGGTGCAAAGGTCGGTAAGATCCCGCCACACCATGTCACCGGAATGTGAACAGATGCGCTAGTTCAACAGGCTGCTTTCCAGCCAGATGAAGGTACGCTCCGGATGCGCGACCCGTCCCTCGTTCGGTTCGCGGTGCTCGATGCGGAAGGCCACTTGGTCCTCGATACCGAAATCATCCTGTTCCAAGGCGTTGTGGAAACCCAGGAGCATGCTGAACAGCAAAGGGCGGAGGTGATCGATCATGCCTGCTCTTTGGCGCGGTCCCAGTAGGTATCCATTTCTGCGAGGGTCATCTCCCCCATCACCTTGCCATCCTTGCGACTCTCGCGCTCCAGGTATTGGAAGCGCCTGATGAACTTGCGGTTGGTGCGCTCCAGTGCCTCATCCGGATCGACACCCAGGAAACGCGCATAATTGACCACACTGAAGAGCAGATCTCCGAGTTCATCGGCCTGTTTGGGCGAAGCGGAATCCACCTCATGCTTCAGTTCAGCCATTTCCTCCTGCACCTTGTCCCACACCTGATCACGGTGCTCCCAGTCGAAGCCCACCCCACGCGCCTTGTCCTGGATCCGGATGGCCTTCACCATGCTGGGGAGCCCGCGCGGAACGCCTTCCAGCACGCTCTTTTCCTGACCTTCCTTGCCAGCCTTCTCCTGCAGCTTGATCTTCTCCCAATTGGCCTTCACCTCCTGTTCGTCCGCCACCTTCACATCGCCGTAGATGTGCGGATGGCGGTGGATGAGCTTGTCACAGATGCCATGGAGGACGTCGGTGATGTCGAAGGCACCCTGCTCAGCGCCGATCCTGGCATAGAACACCATGTGCAGGAGGATATCACCCAGTTCCTTCTTCACGCCGTCGAGATCCTTTTCCAGGATGGCATCGCCCAATTCGTAGGTCTCTTCGATGGTCAACGGCCGCAGGGTCTCCAAGGTCTGTTTTCGGTCCCAGGGGCACTGTTCGCGCAACTCGTCCATGATCTTCAACAGGCGAAGGAAGGCGGCGGCACGAGGGTCGAGGGTGGAAGCATCCATGCCACAAAGGTGAGGCGTGGATCCCCCTAATGGATGCACCGGTTCCATTCGACCTTCGATGTGTGCGCCCGATGACGACGCGGGTGCGATGCGCTGGCATACTTCGCAGCGGCACCGCCCGTTATCTTAGCCGACCTGCTCATGACCCGGCTGCTGCTGCTCCTTTCCGTGCTTGCGATCCCGCTCTGCAGCAACGCTCAAGGTGCCGGCACCCTCCAAGGGCAGGTCCGTGATGAACTTGGCAATCCACTGCCGCAGGCCAACGTGGTGGTCGTTGGCACCCAACTGGGCGCCATATGCGATACCGATGGACGCTACACCTTGGACCTTCCGGCCGGTATTCCAAGCACGGTTCGCTGGAGCTACACCGGCCTGATCCCGGAAGAGCGCACCTACACGTTGACCGATGGAGAACGTTCCGTGGTCAACATCAGCCTCAAATTGCGTACGCTGGGTATTGTGGATGTGGAGGGGCAGCGACGCCGTGAACGCGAGGAGGGAGTAACCCCGATCGATCCGCGGATCGCGCGATTCAACCCCAATCCTCAGGGTGGTGTGGAGTCGCTTCTCATCGGCCAGATCGGGGTGGCCATGCGCAACGAACTGAGCGCCGGTTACAGCGTCCGCGGCGGGAACTTCGATGAGAACCTGGTCTATGTGAATGACATCGAGGTCTACCGGCCTTTCCTGGTCCGTGCCGGTCAGCAGGAAGGCCTGAGCTTCCCCAATCCGGACATGATCGAACGCCTGAACTTCAGTGCTGGCGGCTTTGAAGCACGCTATGGGGACAAGATGAGCAGCGTGCTCGACATCCATTACAAACGTCCGAAGGCCTTCGCGGGCAGTGCTTCTGCTGGCCTCTTGGGCGGTTCGGTCCATGTGGAGAATGCCATGCGCAATGCCCGCTTACGCCAGATCACAGGCTTGCGCTATCGCCGGAACCAACTGCTGTTATCCGGACTCGACACCCAGGGAGAGTACCGGCCGGTGTACACCGACCTGCAGAGCTATTGGACCTATGACCTGACCGACAAGTTGGAATTGGGCTTCCTTGGTCTTTACTCACGCAACACGTACGGCGTGGTCCCCCAGGACCGGGAGACCGAGTTCGGTAGCTTCAACCAGGCCCTGCGCTTCACGGTTTACTTCGAAGGGCAGGAACGCACCGCCTTCGAGACCTGGTTCGGAGCGCTCAACCTCAATGCCAAGGTCACTGACGACCTTCTGTTGAAATTCACGGCGAGTGCGTTCAAGACCTTTGAGCAAGAACGCTTCGATATCCTGGGTGAATACCGCCTGGGTGAACTGGAGCGCGACCTGAGCAGCGAACAGTTCGGGGAAGTGGTGCGCGACCTGGGTGTGGGTGGATACCTTGACCATGCCCGGAACGAATTGGAGGCCACGGTCATCACCTTGGCGCACAAGGGCTACCTACAGCGACCCAAGAGCTACGTGCAATGGGGCGCAGATGTGCGCAGTGAGGTCATCAGCGACAAGCTGAGCGAATGGACCCTGATCGACTCGGCAGACTACAGTACCCCGCAGAACACCGGCGAGGACCTGTTGCTCAACTACACCTTGAAGAGCAAGCTGGATGTCTCCAGTCTGCGGGCATCAGCCTATGCCCAGAGCACGTGGCGTTGGGATTCCGGCAACGACCGCTGGTGGACACTCATCGCCGGAGCACGTGCACAGCACTGGAACTACAACGGACAGACCGTGGTGAGCCCTCGAGCGCGCCTCACCTTCCATCCGGGTTGGAAGAGGGCTACTGCGGCAGGTGATACCGTGGACCGGGACTACAGCTTCTGGGCTGCCACCGGGCTCTACTACCAACCGCCCTTCTACCGCGAGATGCGCCGGATGAACGGCACGCTCAACCCCGACATCCGTGCACAACGATCCATCCACTTCCTGTTGGGCATGGACCGCATCTTCGAGATCTGGGAGCGACCCTTCAAGTTCACAGCAGAGGCGTATTACAAGCAACTGGACGACCTCATCCCGTACAAGGTGGATAATATCAGGATCCGCTACTTCGGCGAGAACATCGCCAAGGGCTTCGCCACCGGATTGGACATGAAGCTCAATGGTCAGTTCATCCCGGGCATCGAGAGTTGGGTGGGCGCCAGCGTCATGACGATCCAAGAGGACCTGAAGGACGACCTGTATTACCTGCGGTACAACGCCGCTGGCGATACCATCCGGCCGGGCTTCACCACGGATCAAGAGGCGGTGGACAGTACCCGCTTCGAACCGGGGTACATTCCGAGGCCCACGGACCAGCGCGTGAACGTGGCCCTCTTCTTCCAGGACGAGATGCCCCGTTGGCCCACCTTCAAGGTCCAGCTCAGCCTGGTCTTCGGCACAGGTCTACCATTCGGTCCTCCAGAGGCCGATCGTTACGCGGACACCCTACGCACCAGCCTTTACCGACGCGTGGATATCGGCTTCAGCAAACAACTCCTGGGTGCGAAGGGCCAGGAAAAGACCAATTGGCTCCGCCACATCAACGACCTCTGGCTCAGCCTGGAAGTGTTCAACCTATTGAACATCAACAACACCATCGACCATACCTGGATCACGGATGTGAGTGGCCGCCAATACTCCATCCCGGACTTCCTCACCCCGCGACGCTTCAACTTCAAGGTGATGGCCTGGTTCTAGGACCGCATGGCGCCGAGGCATGCCTTTCCCCTAATTTAGCGCGGTCATGTCATTGCGTTCAGCACTCGTCCTATCCTCCGCTCTCCTGCTCTCGGGCTGTGCCACGCACAAGTTCGTAGCCGCATCGCACCCCAACAACAAGCCCGAAGTGGTGGTGTACATGAAAGGCAAGGGCGAGGAGGCCGTGAAGGTGATGGAGAAGGTCTACTATCCGAACGGGCAACTGGAATACGTGGGCCGGTTCGAGAATGGCGTGGAGCATGGCATCTGGGAGTACTACTACGAGAACGGCACCCGGAAGTACACGGAGAGCTGGGCCAATGGCAAGGAGCACGGTGTGCATCTGGATTACAGCCCCGATGGCCAGGTCTACCGCGAACTGCATTACGAGAACGGTCGCTTGGTGAAGGAGGTGGACCGGACCAAGCAGTAGGTTCATTGCTCGGTCGTTGTAGGGAGGCATCGTCATCGGGCACGTCCCCGCATGGGTACATTGGTGCCGCACTTCCTTAGCCATTTGAGTATCTGGAACCGATATCCCGTTCGCTTCTTCGTCGTGTTCGGCGCGTTGGCCGTACTTCTGTTCGTGGCTGAAACCCTCAACGGCCGGGCCGAGCTCAACGACTTCCGCGTCTACTACGGAGCAGGTCAGGCGGTGCTGCATGGTACGCCCCTGTACGGCGTGTCACACGGACTCGATTCCGGCCTCTTCAAGTATGCACCGCTACTGGCGCTGATCCACACTCCGCTCGCCGCGCTACCCTACCCGCTGGCGGCCGCGATCCACTACCTGCTCATCACCCTCGCCTTCCTCGACGCCCTTCGCCGCATGGACCGCTTGGTCCGGGCGCACCTGCTCCAAGGCGCACCAGCACGCTATGCGCCACTGTTCCTCCTAGGGCTCGTGGTCGTTGTCCACCTCCATCGTGAGCTCCACTTGGGGAACATCAACCTCTTCCTGCTCTGGCTGCTCGTTGTGGGACTGGAACAACTGGTACAAGGCCGCGATCACTGGGCTGGAGTGCTCATCGGCGTGGCCATCCTAACCAAGCCGCACTTTCTGGTGCTCGCTCCGCTATTGATCCTACGCGGCAAGTGGCAGGCGCTCACGATGGCCGGGGTGGTCATCGGCATCGGGCTCATGATACCGGCTCTGATACTCGGCTGGTCGGCGAACACAGAAGCACTGATGGACTGGGGCCGCACCATGGCCGAGCACAATACCAGCCTGATCTACACGGAGGGCGACGACCGTCGGGCCATCAACACCATCTACTCCGCCCTCTACCGGAGCGTGCTCCACCTCTTCTTGCCGGCGAGCGCTGCGGTGGCTTACGGCATCCTGGCCGTCATTGCCGGTTCCTTCGGACTGTTCGTGCTTAGCGACCGGAGGCCCGACGGAGGCGCCAGCAACCCTGCTCGCTTCCCCCTCGAATACCTGCTGCTGGTGGGCCTCGTGCCCAGCATCACGCTCACCGACACCCAACACTTCCTGCTCGTGACGCCAGTCCTGTGTTTCGTGCTGTATCACCTCCTTTCGCGGCGCACCCCAGCGTGGTTGCCCTTCGTGGCCATCCCCCTGTTCCTTCTCTACGGAGGCAACTGGGAAGACGCCTTGGGGCCGATCTCCGATCGGCTGATCCGATCCGGCGCGCTCGGCATCGGTGCGTTCGGGATCCTGCTGCTGGCCGTCCTGCTGTTCCTGCGATCGAACCCTGGGCGCATCCCATCGTCCAATCCCACATGAGCCGCACCCTCTCCTTCCTGGCAGCGATCGCCCTGATCACCACCGCACGAGCACAGGACACCTACTACCCGCCCACCGTCGGCACCACCTGGGCCACCACCGACCCTGCGAGCCTGGGATGGTGCACCGATGAGCTGCCCGCCTTGCTCGACTTCCTGGAGTCCAGCAACAGCAAGGCCTTCATCGTGTTGAAGGACGGCCGGATCGTCATCGAGGAGTACTTCGGCACCTTCACGGCTGACAGCAGCTGGTACTGGGCCAGCGCGGGCAAGAGCCTCACCGCCTTCCTCGTGGGCATAGCACAACATCAAGGCCAACTGGACATCGATGAGCCCAGCAGCACCTACCTGGGTGAAGGTTGGACCAGTTGCACACCCGAACAGGAAGCCGCGATCACCATCCGGAACCAACTGACCATGACCACCGGCCTCGACGACAGCAGTGGCCAGTTCGAGTGCACGGACCCCGAGTGCCTCACCTACCTGACCGACCCTGGCACCCGTTGGTCCTACTACAACGCGCCATACACCCTGCTGGACGGCGTTCTGACCGGGGCGACCGGTCAGAACCTGAACAGTTACATCTTCACCAACCTCACCGCGGCAACTGGCATATCCGGCCTCTTCGTGCAGGTTGAATACAACAACGTCTTCTTCAGCAAGGCCCGGAGCATGGCGCGTTTCGGCCTGCTCGCCATGGACCAAGGCAACTGGAACGGCACACCCATCCTGACCGATACCGACTACTTCACGGCCATGACGACCTCCTCGCAGGCGCTCAACCCTGCATACGGATACTTGTGGTGGCTGAACGGTCAGGAGAGCTACCTGCTGCCTGGTGTCGAGCTCCAACTTCCTGGTCCGTTGATGCCCGATGCCCCCTTGGATGCATATAGCGCTATGGGAAAGAATGGCCAGATCATCAACGTATCGCCAAGCACAGGGCTTGTGGTGGTGCGCATGGGGAACCTGCCGGATGGCCTCTTCGTACCCAACGTGTACAACAACGAGATCTGGCAGTACCTCAACGCCGTCATCTGCACAGCCACGGCAGTCCCCAGCATAGCCTCTGTGGCCGCGGCGGTCAGCCCGAACCCCACTATCGGACCGGTGCGGCTAGCGGATGCACCGGAGCATGGACCCGTTGAGCTCCTCTCCTCGGACGGTCGCGTCACCGCACTGACCGTTCGGAACGGTACGCTGGACCTCGGCTCATACACCCCCGGTCTCTATACGATCCGCTATGCGAACCTGGAGGGACGCATTCGTTCAGAACGGATCCTGCTTGTAGGACCGGGTCGATAGCTGTTGCTGTATGAAGGGGAGTAGGACCGAACGCGGAACGGGCTCCCCGGAGATCAGCCTGCAGCACTAGCTACGAAGCGAACATGGCTACCGGATCCCATTCTTGACCTGAACCGTGAATGGACGGGGATGAACGCGAATGAATGCGCTCCCTACTGCAGCCACCGCGTTAGTTGACGAGGTAGCATCCCCGCCCATTCCCGGTTGAAATTCCCTCCTTCCACAGGGTCCACTGAGGGTCACGTTGCTGTGGCATAAGCCGTTCACCGGACCGGAACCCGCCGCATTTCCCCACCTTTCGGTCCCATGATCTACGCGTTCATCAAGGCGCTTGTCCGCATCAGCACGGCCGTTTTCTTCAAGCGGATCGTGGTGGTGGGGCGCGAACGACTGCCCGAGCACGGTCCCGCGATCATCGTGGCCAACCATCCCAATACCTTGATGGACCCCTTGCTGGTCGCATCCGTGATGCAGCAGCAGGTGGGCTTCGTGGCCAACGCGGGCCTGTTCAGCAACGCATGGCTCGTGCGCTTCTTCCGCTACTTCCACGTCATCCCCATCTACCGCCGGAAGGATGTGGCGCCCGGCGAGCAACCCGACAACACCCAGGCCTTCGCCCAATGCCATGCCTACCTGCAGCAGGAAGGCACCTTCCTCATCTTCCCCGAGGGTACCAGCCATTACGAGATCAACCTGCGCGAGATCAGGACCGGCACCGCACGCATCGCCTTGAGCTATGTGGGTCCCGGTGAGCTCCGTATCATCCCGATCGCGCTGGACTACTCGGATGCCATCCAGTTCCGCAGCATGGTGCGCATCACCGTGGGCAGGCCGATCCGGGTAGCGGACCACCACGAGGCCCATCCGGGGAACGGGACGGAGGCGGTGGAGGCCTTAACGGCCGCTATCCGAAGCGCCTTGGCCAAGAAACTGCCCTGGACCACCGACAAGGCGCAGGAAGCCTTGCTGATCAAGGCCCACACCTTCTTCACCACCTACGCCGCACCCGAGGCCGATCTGCACGAGAACCCCCATCGCTCGCTCGTTCTGCGCAAGCAACTGGCGGATACGCTGCATCATTTGAGGACCGCGATGCCCGGGCTCTATGAGCGGACCAGCGCTCGGTTGCTCGCCTTCTTCGATGCGCTGCGGGCCGACCGCATCACCCCGGGGTTCCATACCGATGCGTTCCGGCGGAAGCACTTCGCACTGTTGTTCCTGGGCTACTTGGCGGAGCTTGTCGTGCTGGCGCCGCTATACCTCTTCGGGCTGCTCACCAACTACGTGCCTTACATCCTGCCCTCGCTCCTCTTCAAGGCCTCCCGAATGGAAGTGGAGTACAAGGCGCCGGTGCAGATGATCGTTGGGCTGATCTGCTTTCCGCTATGCTACGGCATTGAGGCTTGGGCCTTCCATCGGACCATCGACCCGCGCCCATGGACGCTCCTGCTCTTCCTGCTCGCATTGCCCATCGCGGGCTTTGTCGCCATGTGGTACTGGACCGAACTGCAGCGCTTCGCGCGTATCCTGCGCTTCCGTTTCGTGGTACCTACTGCGCGGAAGCGCGCAATGATCCAGGAGCGCGATGCCATCCTCGCTGCCATGATGAAAGCGCGGAAAGAGGTGTAGGTGGAGGCTCGGGGAGCCCGGAAAATCAGGGCCGGACGCAGGCAGATGCATGGGCAACGGCCTTCAGGCACGCCTTTCCGGACGGCCTACGGATGCAGAACAGGGGTGGCTATATTCGCAAGTACCCATCTGCCATGGAACACGTCAACACGCTACCGGTGGTGAGGCTCGAAGCCCTGTACAAGGACGGAGTGAAGCGTATTGCGCTGCACTTCGCCTACAACAAGGAGTTGATCGCCATGGCGAAGGAGGCGGGCGGCAGTTGGAGCAACACCCAGCGCTGCTGGCATGTGGCTGATGGAAGCGCGAGCTTGAAAAAGGTGTACGCCACCTTCAAGGGCCACGCCAAGGTGGATGGCGATGCGCTCTTTGGCAAGGCGACCAGCCAACCGGTGCCGCAGCAAAAGGCCAAGGTGCTGCCAGCGGTGAAGCTGAAAGCGCCGCCGGCCCAGTTGGGCCCGGCGCAACAAGAAGCCCTGGACGCCATGCAACGCAAGTTGGAGATCGCGCGGTACAGTGCCAACACGATCGATACCTACGTCAATGCCACCAAACTCTTCTTCCTCCATTTTCCAGGCAAGGTTCCCTATAATATACGGACCGAGGACATCGAGGCGTACCAGCACGAACTGGCCACCGTGCGGAAAGTGAGCAACAGCTATTTGAACCAAGTTGTGAATGCTGTACGCTACTATTATAAAGATGTAGTTGGCGATGCGTACCGGGTGAAGTTCATTGAGCGCCCGCGAAAGGAACAGAAACTACCATCTGTACTGAGCGAAGCGGAAGTTGCGGCATTGCTTAAGGCCCCGACCAACCTCAAGCACCGGTGTATACTCATGCTCATCTACTCCGCCGGGCTGCGCATGGGTGAACTCTTGCGCATGGAACTGAAGCACATCGACCGCGACCGCGGTCAGGTATTGATCTTGGGTGCCAAGGGCAAGAAGGACCGCATTTCGCTCTTGAGTCCGAAGCTTGTAGGTGTTTTGGATACCTACATCGCCGAATACCGACCAAAGCAACTTCTCTTCGAGGGGCAATCGGGTGGCAGCTATTCCGAGGCCAGTGTGCAGGCCGTGTTCCATGCGGCCAAGGACAAGGCAGGCATCACCAAACCGGCCACCGTACATACCCTACGACACAGTTTTGCCACCCATCTTTTGGAGAATGGCACCGACCTACGCTACATTCAGACCCTGCTCGGCCATAGTTCGAGCAAGACAACGGAGATCTACACTCACGTAAGCACCAAGGCCTTAGGCAAGATCCGCAGCCCGCTCGATGACCTGGACCTCTGAACACGATCTAGGGTTTACGTGCCGTAATAGTGGAATAGTACCATGTCCATATGCGAAATAACCCTAACTCATAGAACAACCCCCTAGTTATGCCACAGCCCAATGCGCCGACGCACGGAGGCTAACGCACGAGAAAGAAACCAACAACGATTACTCATGGATCATGTGATTAAGGATGCCTCAGGGCGACCGTACCATCTTTTCCCAGAAAAGATCTCGTGGCGATTCGATAGTGAACTAGACCGCCCGGACGATACGAAACACGCTGTGGTCATTGTCGGCAAGATGGACGGCGAAGCGTTTACCATAATGGGCATGTGGGCCTGTCGCGGTCTTGTAATCGACGAGTTTAGGGGCTGGTGGAGCACTGAGCTATGCAAGGCTGGAGCCGACTGCGTGGCTACGATTTGGGTGGATGAGAATCGGGATGATCTTTACTCTGTGACGGCGTCTTTGAAGAAGGCGAATCTTCCCGCCCCGGACGCCCCACCTGAACAGGAACACGGCCAGTGAGCAGGAACTTCAAGTACGACTCGGCGAAGTCGAACGTGTTCATGTGGTCCGTCCATGGCTGGATCTGCCCTATTGCTACGGCGGCACGAAGGGCTTCTACCCTGAGTTCTTGTATCGTCATGGGTGTAATGTGAGTGAGATGGAAGGAACAAAAGGCCGTGGCATAACAAAGGCTATGTGCAACGCCTTCCAACGCGATAAGGCCCGCCCACAAAGGCGCTGCACATAGCCTCGAACGTTAGCTGACATATTATGA
>ENA-UOWO01006514-UOWO01006514.1-activated-sludge-metagenome-genome-assembly--contig:-NODE-6514-length-11912-cov-4.554019_pt1 | contig 11912 bp, 9 predicted proteins | sample MGYA00238148_ERZ761564 | MGnify/ENA primary metagenome ERZ761564 (study PRJEB28885, sample SAMN05720194) | activated sludge metagenome | isolation source: Anaerobic digester | place: USA...
GCGAGCAAGGCCAATTTCTGCAGTTCGTTATTGGCGTTGGCATAGTCCAATTCTACGCGGTTGATAAAAGTTTCCGCGGCCACCGCATTCATGGTCTTGCCCAATTTGGCGAGGGTGCGCTGCAGCCAGGGTTGCAACTGGCCGGAATAGCGGGGCGGATCGCAGGCTACGGTCTGGCAGGCATCCCGGATCTTCTTCCAGCCTGCCACGCGGGCATCGATCTTTTCGGCAGTCACGACCAGCGTCTGCAGTTCCGAGGGATTTTCAAAATAAGCGGCCAGGATGTCCAGTTCGGCTTTTAAAAGCAGATGGGCATTGCGCAAGAGGACGAGTTTGGCGCTGGAAAAAATGGAATAGGTATCCAAAAGGTCATTCAGTTCGGCGGCTTTGACCTCATCGCCGTAAATGATAACCAGATCGGCCGCGGCCAGATCCCTGATCCGCGCGCGGATGAGGTCGGACACGAGATCCGTGAGGTAGGCGTCGCTGCCAACCAGCAGGAAATTCTGCCCCAGCCGCACGTCTTTGGCAGAAAAATCCAGGGCCGCGGTAGCTTCCATTACCTGCCCAAAAGAATGAAGACGATGCTGACGAGACCTACCGCCCAGCAGTAATAAGCAAAGTATTTCAAGCGGGCTCTGACGATCAGCTTGATCAGGAACGAGATCACCAAATATCCTGCCACAAAGGCGGCGACAAAGCCGGCCAGATAGATACCCAACTGGGACGCGCCGAGGGCTTTGAACTCACCGAAATTGGCCAGATTGGCGGCCAGGATCGCCGGAATACTGAGCAGAAAGGAAAACTCTGCCGCTTCCTGGCGTTTGACGCCCGTGTAGAGGGCTCCGGCGATGGTGGATCCGGAACGCGAGATCCCAGGTATGATCGCCACGCCCTGGATCAAGCCTATGGCGCAGCTGCGGACGAGTCCCATTTCCGAAGCGGGAGTTGCCCCGCCCTTCATCAGATCGGATGTGTAGACGATGATCCCGGTCACGAGCAGCATGCAGGCCACGATCAGCGGCTTCGCAAACAGCGACTCGAAGAGATCTCCGAGCAACACAAAGACCACTCCCGTGACCAGGGTAGCGACGGCCAGGTAGAGCAACAGGTTACGGTTGTGCCGATGGGCTTGGTTGCTGACCGTTCCGCGCCAGGAGAATAGCGACACGACCAGTTCCCCGATCCGGCGGCGAAAAAATACCAGAACCGCCAGCAAGGTGCCGAGGTGCAAAAATACCTCAAAAAGCACGTCGCCGGTGTCTTCAAGCCCGAAAAAATGCTGGGCCAGCACTAGATGGCCGGAACTGCTGACCGGCAGGAATTCCGTCAGCCCCTGCAAAATGCCCAACAGGATCGAACTGATAAAATTCATTGGCTGCTCACAATATCAAAGGAACGTCGTATTTGCCCACCCGGCTGAGCGGGATGAGGGTATAGCCTTCCGCCCTGATCCGCGCAATGAAAGTCTTGAGGTAGGCAAGTTTTTGGCTGGAATGACAATGCGTGATGGCGACCACTTCCCGGGAGGAGGCGCCCAGGTTCAAAATCTGCTGGATCTTGCGCTCCATAGTGGCGTTGGAAATATCCGGCGAATCCAGAAAAAGGTCGTTGCGATAAGTTGTGATGCGCTCTTTCTGCGCCGTTTGATAGGCTACGGAGACATTCGAGGTGCGACTGTCCAAAAAAGCCTTACCCCGCTTCCGCAGCGCCTCCATGACAAAGCCCATGCAGCGTTGGTCGGAGGTGGCCAGGCTTCCCATGTGGTTGTTGATCCCCAGGCAGTAGGGCATTTCGTTGAGGCTTCTATTGATGACGCGTTCCACCTCGGCCTGGCTCATATCCACCAGGATCGGATCCTTACCCGGATTCACAACAGGGTAATCTATAGGCTCCATCGGCACATGAACGAGCGTTTCGCGCCCTTGCGCTTTGGCCAGTTCCATGGTGGACACGCTGTTATCCAGGTCGGGAAAGATGGCAAAGGTGACTTCGCGTGGCAGATCCAAAAACCCTTGCAGCAAGTCACCCTTCACGGAACCAAAATCGTCCACCACGATGGCGATGTATTTGGGCGTGGCGGCAGATTTGGGCTCTTTTTTATCGTAATAGAGGTTCACTTCGGCGTTTTTCTTGCCGGCTTTGAAGGTGAGGGTCTGCTTGTTGGCGGCGGCTTTTCCGGAGGTCTGTTTGGCGCCTTTGCTTTCAAATTCGTTTTTGACGATCATGTTGGCAAAGGTCAGATCCATCTTACCGCGGTCGATGGGGAGGCTGTATTCCTTTTTGGCTGTATCTTTCTTGATCTTGGGCTGGGGTATCCCCAGTTTTTTGGCTGCCTGTTCGACCACCTGGTCCGGCTCCGCCGAGCTTTGCGCCGTTTCAACTTCCTGCGGTTTTTCCGACAGGGATTCAGGGCGGATGCTGATCAGCCAGACGATCCCGGCGCAAAGAAAGCCCACCAGCAGCCACAACCCCAGCGGGAAATGGTCCTGTTTTCCGGTTTTACGTTTCTTACGCCGTTTAGTTTTCCTGGGCATCGTAATCAGGCTGGTTAGGTTTATTCAATTGCGGATTGAGTTTGTCCGAAAAGTGCGTGATCAGCCTCACAAAAGGCGAAAACAGCAGATTGGAGAGCATGAAAGCCACGGCGAAGATGAACACATCGTAGAGCAGGGCGGGCAAAGTAGCTGGTTCCAGCAGGATGACTTTCAAGCCGGCTTCTTTGGACGCGAAGAATGGAAAGAGCAGGTAAACGACGATCAAATTGTAGATATACGAACCGATCATGACCATCAGGATCAAGGTCAGGCCGTGCAGCAAGTACTCGCGCGGCCGGAGCGCCAGATCCCTGCGCACCAGGCGATAGGCGCGTTCCATGCTTTTTCCCGCTTCCCGCAAGGGTTTGGTCCATTTGTTCTTCAAAGTGTACCAGAGAATGAGGGCGACGCTGAACAGCTGGTAGAGCAAGGGGTAGATAGTTTTCAAGGGGACCCGGATATTGTAATAATAATGCAGGAAAGCCGCCACCGCGTAGATCAAGGCTGCCGTCACGATCGTGATCAGCAGTATTTTATGGACTTCGACCACCATGTTGTTGAAAGAGCGCCTGGCAGCGTGGGAAGGGAGTTCTGATTCCTTGAAGATGGCGCTGGAGTTTTTGACGATCAGGAAAGCCAGATAGACGATCACCAGCAGGAAAAGGCAGAGTGGGAAATAATGCCGCTGGTTGGTCAGAAGCCCTGTAACCGCGAGTAAAAAGCTATCGCTGTCGATCCACCAGAACAAAGTCAGGGGATAAAAAAACACCTGCACGCCATTGAACTCTCCGAAGAGCAGTTTGAAAAGGCTGTGTATCACTCGGTGCAAGGTATTCATAAACTCATTTATTTCGCGTTATTCCTAAGTTTGAGACTTTCCTTGTGCCTCCGGCATTTTGTCAATGGCAATATTCTCAGCCTCGCGCTGAAAGCGCTTTACAGGGTTCTGGTGCCCTTGGTGGAAAAGGCGTTTACGTCCAAAGGCGCTAAATCTCCGGCCCGGAACTTGGGAAAGGCCGCCGCCGCGACCATAGCCGCATTGTCCACGCACAGATCCAGGGGAGGGCAGTAGAGCTTTGCCCCCAGCGCCGCAGCCTGATCTGAAAGTTGCTTACGTAGAGCGGTATTGGCGGCCACACCCCCGGCCAGGAGGATGGTTTCGATTTTTCGCTGGCGCGCGCAGGCAAGGGTCTTTTTTATCAGCGGGTCGATGATCGCCTGCTGCACTGAAGCCGCGAGGTCGGCCTGGTGTTGGACAATGTAGTCTGGCGAATGCCGGCTGAGATATTCCAAGACCGCGGTTTTCAGCCCGCTGTAACTGAAATTGAGGTCACCCTTGCGTTTCAGGGCGCGGGGAAACTCGGCAAAGGATGGATCGCCCTGGGTAGAAATTCTGTCTATCGCCGGTCCCCCGGGATAGCCCAGGCCAAGCAATTTGGCGGTCTTGTCAAAGGTCTCTCCGGCGGCGTCGTCAAGTGTCTTGCCCACTACTTCAAACTCGGTCAGAGTGTGGAAATGCACGAGTTCGGTATGTCCGCCGGACACCACCAAAGCCAGGAAGGGAGGTTGAATTTCCGGAACCGCGAGGAAATTGGCAAAAATATGCGCCAGCATGTGATTCACGGTGACCAGCGGCTTGCCCCAACTCCAGGCCAGGCTTTTGGCAAAGGAGAGCCCCACGATCAGCGAACCGATCAGGCCGGGATTGATGGACACTGCCAGGGCGGAAATGTCTTGAGGCGAAAGAGAGGCCTTTTTCAGCGCGGCTTCAGTAAGATAGAGTATGTTCTGCAAATGGAGGCGGGAAGCAAGTTCCGGTAGCACGCCACCGAATTCGGAATGGGCATGCTGGGTGGAAACGAGATTGCAGAGGACGGAATAATCCTCTTCCACAATGGCCACGGATGTGTCGTCGCAGGATGACTCGAAAGCGAGGATCCGCTTCATTTTCCGAGGCGCACTTGCTTGGGTGTGATATCCTGCAGCGTGACCCCCTCCGGCGTGGCGGCTTCCACGGAGTAGAGACCCCGCGCATCCGGGCTGGCTGATACTGTCACATTGATCCCTTTGGGCAGGGAGGCCAAGGCGGAATTGCGTCCGCGGACCTTCAACGTGACGACTGATGGGAAGAACCGCCGCTCGCCCGAGCCAGAGATCGGGATGTTGGTTAGCACCAAAGAGTTTACGGGATCGGTGGCATCCAGGTCGGGTTTTTCCTTTCCAGCCTTCTTCCCCTGCTTATCGGCCTTGCGCTTGGCTGCGCTTGGGTTTTGGGGAGGAGGCTGACCTTCCAGTTTCAGCCCGCTCAGTTTCCTCTCCACAGAAGGATCGATGCCCACCAGCGTCAGGTTAAGGTTGGCAGGCAGATCCACTGCTTCGAAGTCCTTAAGGTTTCCTGCTTTGAGGTCGGCCGCGTCCATGGTCAGGTAAGTCCGGGAAAGTACCAGTTTGATGATGTCTAGTCCACGGCCTTGCACGATGCAGGGGACCTTGGCCAGCGTCTCAGGCAGGGTGTCGCTTTCCGCGCGGTTGGTCAATTTGAGGTCGAGGTTTACCTTGCTCTGATGGTCGCTCATGAGGGAAACCTGCATCCAGATGAGGATCGCCACGACGAGGGCGACTATCTTCAAACCCAGATTGTTACGCATCGTGTTCTACTCCTCCGGATTGACGCGGATGCCCAGGGCTTTGAGTTTCTTGTAAAGTGTGGTGCGCTCCAGCCCGATCGCGCGCGCCGTTTTGCTAACCAGCCAGTCATTCTGCTCCAGGAAGTGGATGATGAAATCGCGCTCGAAGGCTGCCGCGCTGTTGCGCAGATTGCTCACAGCGAAATACTTTTCCATGCCCTGGATCGTGCCGCCGGGCCTCTGGATGATTTTATTGTGCAAGTGGCGGAGGATGGCCTTGCTGGTGACCTCGCGCTCGTTGATGACGACATAGCGGCAAAAGTTCTTCAGTTCGCGCACGTTCCCTGGCCAGCTGTAGGCCAGCAACTCATCGCGGACGGCTGGCAAGTCCAAATGGGGGTTAAGCTGGTAAAACGAGGCGTAATTGGTAAAGAAATAGCTCATCAACAGCAGAATGTCATCCCCGCGTTCGCGCAGTGGCGGGATCGTTACCACATTGCCTTCGATGCGGTAGAAGAAATCCTTGCGGATCTTGGCGGGATCCGTGAAGACCTTGATATCCTCGTTGGATGTGAAGATCAGCCGTGTGTTCACTTTTTTCAAGGCGCCCCCCACCACCTGGATCTCCTTGTTTTCCACAGCGCGCAGGATCTTCGCCTGAGCCGCCAGCGAGAGATTGGTGATCTCGTCCAGGAAGAGCAGGCCTTCCGAACATTGCTCAAAGAAGCCTACGTGCCTGTGTTCGGGGTTCAGCGCTATCCTGGGATCCTCTCCGAACAGCTCCTTCTCGATCATGTTTTCCGGCAACGCGGTGCAGTAGAGGGTGTGGAACGTTTTGCCGAAACGGGGTGAATTGACATAATAGTAATTGGCCGCGACTTCCTTGCCGGTGCCGTTCTCGCCAATAATCAGGATGTCCTCGTCCACGGCGGCGAATTTGACCAACTGGCTGCGCACCTGGTTGATCGCGTCGCTTTCGCCGATGAAGGGGAAAGAGCGGGTGAACTGCTTCTTCAGGTTCAGGTACTCGATCTGCAGGTCGATGTTGTTTTCTTCCTGCCGTTTGAGGGTTATCGCGTTGTCGATATGCAGCAGCAACTGGTTGAGGTTGAACCCGGCACCTTTTTCCACGAAATGATAGGCGCCCAGTTCGCGAATCTGGTTGACCAGATCGGTGTTGACTTCTCCGGAGAGGACGATCACCTTGTAGTTGAAGTCCAGGGTGTCGCGCAGATATTTGAGCACCTGCAGGCCGTTGAGGCGGCTGCCCATCAATTGCGCGTCCAGCAATATCACATCCGGTTGGAAGCCGCGCAGTTCCTCGAAGAAAGTATCCGAATTGTCGCTGTGCAACACGGAATAATCGCGCGCTTGCAACACTCTGGATATCTGCCCGGCGATTGCCGCGTCGTCCTCCAAAATGATGATCTTGCCTTTCATGGCTGCCCTGCCCTAGCTAAGGCGCTCCTCGAGATCCGCCAGGGCGCTGATGTAATAGATGTAGGCCTGGTCGGGCGAGTCGTAGGGGGAGAAATATTTATGCACGTCGCCGTCCTGGAAGTATTTGGTGCACATGTAGTAGAAATGGTCGGAGGTACTCAGTTTGCGGGCGGTTTCCAATAGCGCCGGATCGCCTTTCTGTTTGATGAGGCCCAGGAGGCGGTAGAGGGTTTCCGCGGCGTTTTTCTGCATATCGTTTTCCAGCCAGGCGGAAAGGTCGCGCTGCTCATCGGCCCAGGAAACTGGTTCGGGGAAGGACAGCGATTCCTGCTGGTAGTTTGCAAGGCTGTAGGCTTCCTTGGGATTGGCAAAGCCGAGATGCGGACGCTTGAGCACTTCCGGCGGGAAATGCTGCATGAAATCGAAGATGCCGCTGTCTGCCCACTGATGTTCGCCGAAGGTCTCATAGTCCATGAAAAGGTTGAGGAAGAGGTTGCGGCCTTCCTTTTCAGCCAGGGTGAGGTGGTCGATCCAGTTGACGAATTTATCCACCGTGAGCGGATACTCCGGCCAGTCGCGGTTGGAAAAGCGGAAGGCGATGTCGTCGGCCAGCTGGTAATACTTCAGGAGCAGGTTTATGTCTTTGGAGTAGTTTTTGTAGGCGTAAAGCGGCGTGCGCCATTGCAGAACGCGGTCCACTCCCTCGGTGACGATCGTCTTGAAGCCCTCGATCTCGTAGATGAGGTCGGAGAGGCTGTCCTGATAGATCAATTCAGTGTTGCGGAAGGTTTCGGTGTAGTAGCCGAATTCGCTTTGCATCAGTTGCCGGTGCAATTCCACCTGTTCGAGGAATTCGTTGGTGTCAAAGAGAAACGCCAGCGAGTGGTAATATGTTTCGCCCAGGAGTTCGACGCAGCCGGTATCCACCAGCGCTTTGAAGGAATCGAGCGTTTCCGGACTGTATTTCTTGAATTGCTCGATGGCGGTGCCGGTGATGGAATAGGCGACCTTGAAGCGTCCGTCCAGTTTCTGGATAAGTTCCAGCAGCAGTTTGTTCGTCGGCAGGTAGCATTTTTCCGCCACCTTGCGCATCACCTGGCCGTTGAGTTTGTCATCGAAGTAATCGGTGTTCTTGCCCACGTCGAGGACGTTCACGTGCCGCAGGCGGTAGGGTTGGTGGACTTGGAAGTAGAATACTATGTTCAGCATATTGAGTCCTCTCAGTTGGCGCTTTTTATGAAGTCGGCGAGTACCGAAGAATAGATGCCGCGGATCTTTTCGGCGGCTTCGTTCCAATGTATCTTGTTGACCTCGCGCATTCCTTCGAGGCCGACTTTCACGCATTTCTCCGGGTTTTCGATCAGGTGGTTGATGGTGTCTGCCATGAGGTCGACGTCCCAGTAATCTATCTTGAAGGCATGGTGTACCACTTCAGCGACGCCCGACTGCTTGGAGATCAAAGACGTGATGCCAAAGGCCATGGCTTCCAGCGGCGAGATGCCGAAGGGCTCGGATACGGAGGGCAACACGTAGATGTCGGCAGCGCGCAGGATCTCCTCCACCTGGTTGCGGTTGAGGAAGCCGGTGAAGAGGAACTTGTTCTGTAAGCGTTTGGCAGCCGAGGCCCGCAGCAGTTTACGTGCCATGTCGCCGGTGCCGGCCATAATGAAACGTGCTTCGGGATGGACTTTCAGCACTCTTTCAGCCACGTCGAGGAAGTAATCCGGCCCCTTTTGCAGTGTGATGCGTCCTAAAAACAACACCGTCGGCCCCTTGAAAAGGCGCTTCTTGGTCAATACAGTTTCGTCAGAGACGGTGAAAGCGTTGTGCACAATGCGGATCTTTCCGGTGTCGACGCGATAGCGGGACATGATCATCTGCGCCGTGTATTGCGAAACGGCGATAACCCTGTCTGCGTATATCATCCCGGCGTGTTCTATCTTGTGCACGCGTTCGTCGCCAGGACCTCCCGCGCGGTCGAATTCCGTGGCGTGGATATGCACCACCAGCGGCTTTTTGGATATCTTCTTGGCGAGCATGCCGGAGGGATAGGTCAGCCAGTCATGCGCGTGGATGAGGTTGTAATCCAGGTCCCGGGCGAAGCGTTCAGCGCGCAGCGTGTATTCCTGCACCTTTTTGATCAGATCTTCCTCGCCGATGAGGTGGGCTGTCATGTCTTCCCAAACCTGGTGCTCCTCCTGCGAGAAAGTCTCGGTCAGCCAGTATTTCCTGTCGACGGCTGTCATGAATTTCTGCAAGTCGGTCAGTTGCAGATAGGATTCCGGGCGTCCGCTGATGCCGATGTAATCCAGCCTTTCATGCAGGCCGGAAAAGGATTGGTTGGTGTATTCAGTATTTAGGATGGGATCCATAAAGACTGCGGGTAGGGTGTCCACGTCGCTTTCCTCGCGCAGCGGGAAATAAACCATCTCCTTGGTAGGCAGCACGAGGTCGATCTTGATACCCAATGCCAGCAGCGCTTTTACCATGCCGTAACAAGCCATGCCCAAACCGCCGGATATGAGCGGCGGAAATTCCCAGGTGAACATGAGGATTTTCATCTGCTACTCCGTGATCGAGGCAATGTAGGTCTCGATGTTGTAAAGCGCGGCAACGCTGATGGCCAATGCGGGCGCGCCCTTGGGGAAATGGGGGTTGTCGCCGTCCCAGACTTCGGCCACGGAGGCGATGTGCCCGCGCATAAAACTGTTGCGGAAGGTGCCGATGAATTCTCCCAGACGCTCAGCCAAAGCCGCGTCGTCCATACGGTCGCGGTTGATCTTCAGATAGAGGCCGCAGAAGGGTCCCAGCAACCAGGCCCACACGCTGCCGTTGTGGAAGGAGAGGTCACGCTCCCTTTGCGTGCCGTAGTATTTGCGGCGGAAACGATGGTCGTTGGGACTCAGCGTGCGTATGCCATAGGGCGTATAAAGTTCGTCGCAGGCGCGTTGCCAGACCTTTTCCATTTTTTCTTTATCCATCATCTCCCAGGGCAGGGAAAGCGCCACCAGCGCGTTGGGACGTATCTCTTTCACCTGTTGGTCTCCCAGCAGCCGGTCTGCCAGATAGTCGCCCGCCCAGAATTTACCGAAGGAGTCTTTTACCTTGTCTTTCAGTTCGGAAGCGCCTTTCAGCGTCTTGTAGGGCTTCTTCGTCAGATGGGAATAGTCCTCGGCCATGGAAAGATAGCAGGAGAGCGCGTTGTACCAGAGGGCGTTGATCTCAACGGGGGCGCCGTTGCGCGGGGTGACCGCCTTGCCATCCACCCTCACGTCCATCCAGGTGGCGTGGGCGAATTCCTCTTTGAGTTCGATCAAGCCGTCGCCGCGTACGAAGAAGGGATACTGGTAGTTGTTAAAAATGCCGTCCAGCACTTCTTCAGAGATGCGCAGCGCCCTCTTCCAGAAAGCGCCTTCCTCTTTCCACTTGCCCAGTTTCCAAAGCAGGATCACATACCAGAGCGTGGCGTCGATGGTGTCGTAATTCTCTTCCCGCCCGGATTCGCGGCGCAGGTTGGGGATCAGGCCGCCTTTCAGCGAGCGGCTGTATTTGAGCAGGATCTTCTCCACCGTCTTGATCTTGTCCGGGTTGTGCAGCAGCGCGTTGAGGACGATCATCGTGTCGCGACCCCAGACGCCGTAGAAGGGATATCCAGCCACGACGTCGTCGTTGGAGATGAAGTCCTCCAGCGCGAATTCCAGCAGTTTCAGGTATTGCGGGTATTTGAACAGATAGTTGTCTTCATATTCGATGGCGCCCAGCAGAGTGTCGTTCGCGTCCGGCTTCAGGGGGAGATCCTTCGGCTTGGGCAGCTTGGCATAGCGGCGGATGATCCTCGCCATGGTCTTGGCAGGATCTTCGATGGGTTGGTCGGAGAAGAGCAGCGTGCTGCTTTCGCCAACTTTGAGTGTGAAGGCCAGTTCGAAGAGGCTGAGTTGGTCGGCGATGCCGGGATACCCGCTCATCACTTCCCAGGGATAGAAAACGTTGTAATAGGTATAGCGGTCGGGCGTGGCCTCACCGTTGGAGAGATGTCCGTAAACCCGCAAACCGTTGGAACTGCGCAGCACATAAAAGGAACTGCCGCTGTCCGTGTTCTCGCAGGAGGCGTCGAATTGCTGGTTGTCCAGAGAGCCCGGCTGGTTGAGTTCGTGGTGCTCCGTCATGGTGAATTTAGGATGCAGGGCGAAGTGCAGTGTGTGGTGCCCGAGGTTGGTATAGCGCACCAAAACCGTGTTGGAAGCGCCGTCCAGCATGATCTCCTTGAGGATGAGGATGTCGTTTTGGTGGGGGAGGGCCGAATACAAGAAACAAGGATAGGGCCGCAGCCAGGGTTTCACCAGGTAGAGGAAGCCTTCTGGATAGATGCAGTTGCTGTAGTTGTTGCTATCCAGATGCACCGTATTGCCGCGCCATTCCACCTTTTCCTCGATGCCGGCGACCAGATGGTGGCGCTGGAAATGCTCGTCGCTGGCGATCAGCAACCCGTGGTATTTGCGCTGGTTGATCAGGTTGCCCGTGCCGAGGGCGTAAGCGCCGAATTTATTAGTCAAGATCCACTCGTGATGGTGGGTTTCCATGAAGTAGTTGTTCACTGAATCCCCTTTTGTAAGTTTGATTTAGGTCTTATGTGGACAATTTTCCACAGACCCTATTCCGTCAAGTGTTTTATGTAATGCTGTCAAGGATGCGGTGCCCTGTATGCCAGAGTGGAATATGTTGCGGTCTGTCGCTCGCCGCAGCGGCGGTCAGCATAGTTTTGCATAACCGTACTCCTATAACTATTATTAAAACGTCATTCAGTCAATTATGCCTATCTTCAATTATACCATATCAAACACAGAAGTGAATTTGTTAAAATAAACCTTGACATGATTCGAACAAAACCATGTTATTGACATCACGAATGGAGATATCCGCGAAAAGGTTGTAACTCAGGCGGCCGGGCTCGCGGAATTGATTACAGAGTGCGTCCGCGCCTGGCTGCCTCCTTAATAGATAAGCCAAAGGCGTTCATCGCCGGCGGCGAAGGAGTAAAGCCATGCAGAAAGTACTCATGCTCTCCGTTTTACTGGCAGCGGCTGGAATCCTGGCAGCCCAAACCTATCTGATCGAGGATTTCGAAGCGCCTTTCATCGGACAGATACCCGCCCCGCCCGGCTGGGTGCAAGGTCCGGGCAGCGACTTCTTTTGGACGGGAACCAACATCACCTGGCAGCGCAACGTCTGGAATCCCGCCACAGCCGCCTGGCAATTTCAGCGCGGGATAACGCCACCGGGCGCTCTCAGCGGCAACGGCGTCCTCTGG
>ENA-UOWO01006516-UOWO01006516.1-activated-sludge-metagenome-genome-assembly--contig:-NODE-6516-length-11910-cov-10.724420_pt1 | contig 11910 bp, 12 predicted proteins | sample MGYA00238148_ERZ761564 | MGnify/ENA primary metagenome ERZ761564 (study PRJEB28885, sample SAMN05720194) | activated sludge metagenome | isolation source: Anaerobic digester | place: USA...
GCCGTTCTTCCACTTTGGCCAGCGCGGCGAAGCGTTTTTGTGCTTTTTCCAGCGTCGCCCGAAACTGGGCGGCGTGCACCTTGCTCTCTTCAATTTGCTCGTCCATCTCGGCTACCGCTGCCGCGTTGCCCTCGGCTTCAGCCGTTTTGCGGAAGCCAGGGTACATCTCGGTGTATTCATAAGTCTCACCGTCGATGGCGATCTGCAGCGCTTTGGCGGGGGTCATCGTCGCCTTGGGGTAGAGCAAATCGAGGTGGCCAAAGGCGTGCATCACCTCCTGGTCGGCGGTTTCTTCAAATGTGCGGGCAGTGGCCTCGTCACCCATTTCGCGGGCTAATTTGGCGAAATAGCGGTACTTGATGTGCGCCATCGACTCGCCCGCAAAGGCGGATTCGAGGTTGGCGATGGTCTTGATCTCGGGGCGTTGCTGGGTCGTGGTCATTGTGGACTCCTGTAGGTTGAAGTGTTCACTGGTAGAGGTTTTCTATCAGCACAGGACGAATGGTAGAGAATAACTATAGTTTTGGCTAATTGAGTTTGGCTAAGGGATTGATAGGGGCTATGACAAACCGGCTTTTAGCGGCCTGCCAAGCTTGGAGTCTGCTTAGGTCCGCGAGATTTATAGTGAAGGCGTGGCCATGTCCTCTACTTCGTAAATGTCGGTCACGGTCTTTTTATGGCCCGCACACACGATGTCTGAACTCACAATCGATTTGCATTCATGGATCATCCAGGATGGGAATTACGGAGACTTTGCAGTTGGTGACGTGCAGAAATTTGCCTTGGAATTTGCTGGGTCTAGTCTTGCATCTTCCAGATCCCGTACACCCCACCTACAGCATGTGGGGGCTGGCATTTACCAGGCTTGTGGCGAGGTCATCTTCGTCCATCCGACGGTATGGGTAATCGATATTGGCGTTAAGGTATTTTGGGAGTCATCAATCCCCCCATTCGCCGAAATGGGATCATGGGTTGAAGGCAAAATTCTTCTGGGCATAGCCCCATTCTTTTATAAAGAATATCTTCGCAAGCTGCCGGACATACCGAATCTGTTCTACGAATGGACAATCAAGCGTATATCGAGAAACGATACACCTCTGATTGAGACACCAAATGCACAGGGAGGCATCGTGATTACGCGCGACAACACACGCGAGCATTGGACCGACATATCGAAAACTGATGCGTGGGAAGACGGCAATGGCAGTTCTACCTATCTTTTGCACGCCGTGCTCAAGGCTTGAACACCAAAACCCTCAACCCCTCCACAGCCGAAAAGTGCTTCGTGGTCGCCGTCAACAGCGGCAGTGCATGACCCATGGCGGTGGCTGCAATCAGCGCATCAGCCATGTGCACGCTGTGCGACAAAGCGTATTTCTCAACCAGCGTGCAAGCCGCGTCGCTGATGGTCTGGGTGATGGGCAACACATCGGCGTCGCCTGATTTGAAGGCTTTTTGCATGGCTTTTAGTTCCGCCTTGTTGCGGCAGCCCTGCGCAAGCTCCATATAGGAGACTGCCGAGATGTACCAGTCGGCCGTGTTGTTCAGGGCGGCAATGGCCTGTGCGTTTCCCCGGGCGAACCAGATGAGCACGTCGGAGTCGATCAGCACGCCACTGGCGGCAATGACTTTGCCAGTCATCAGAAGCGCGGTGCCCGCAGCGCGCGCACGTAGCCGGCGGGGTCGGCCATGTCGTCGCGTTGCGCCCACAGGCCTGCGATGCCTTCGAGGCGTTTTACCTTGTCCGTCGCGCTGGAGCTGGCCTGCTGGTCCAGAAACTGGTCTACCGCGCGGCGGATGAGCTCGCTTTTAGTCACGGCAGCCCGTCTGCTGGCGGCTTCCAGGCGTGTTTGCTGTGCCTCCGTCAGGTAGATTTGTGTGCGTACCAGATTTTGATTGGTTTGCATGATGTATAAACTATACATTACTACGCCATGTGGCGCAAGTCACATGAATACGCGTTGACGTGCCGGTTGAGCGGCCCAGATAATCGTCGGCTATGTTCAATGCATCTTCCATGCACCCGGAACCCCGTGAATTGACGCCACTTCTGCGGCGTTTTTCTCAAGGCGTGATGCGACTGGGCGTTTTGTGGACGACGTTGCTGTTCAGCGCGGGCGCGTCTCTGTTTTCGCTGCTGCTCACCTGGCTGATTCTTCGCACGATCGGTTACCAGGAGATGGGCTCGGCGTTTTATATCTCTTTGGTGGTTCCATTGCCGATGACGCTGATCAGTGGCGGCATCATCTTTTCGTTGATGATTGCGCTGGAAAAAGCCCGCAGCCAGGCGCACGCCCTGTCCATGACCGACAGCCTGACGGGTCTGAGCAACCGGCGCCATTTCCTGCAGGGTGTGCAGCGCGAGCTTCATCTGGCGCAGCGCCACCAGCAGCCCATGGCATTGCTGATTCTGGATGTGGACCATTTCAAACGGGTCAATGACCTCTATGGGCACAGCATGGGGGACCAGGTGCTGATCGAAATCAGCCAATGTTGTACGCAGGCCCTGCGTACCACCGATTTGCTTGCCCGCTGGGGTGGTGAAGAGTTTGTAGTGCTGCTGCCCAATACTCATCGCGAACATGCCCATCAGCTGGCAGAGCGTGTGCGTGAAGCGGTGGCGGGACTGGCCCAACTGAGCGCCAAGTCAGAAGCAGTACGGGTGACGATCAGTGTTGGCGTGGCTTGTGCCGAGCCCGGCCAAACTGCCACGCTGGACGTGCTGGTTCAAACTGCCGACCGTGCCCTGTATGAAGCTAAGCGCGGCGGACGCAACCAGGTAGCACCGTTGCAGCCCGAACGGAACACGGCTGCGGCGACGCCCGGTGTTTCCCGGTTTGCACCGATGGTGGCGACCTGAGCGCAGCTGGCCCGGCTTGATAAGTTAGCCAAACCCCCGCACAGGCAAATCTGCCGTGCGCTGCAACCAGTTTTCAGACGAATAGACCGACGCGGCATCGGTGGCGTGCAACGTGTAGGCGTGGCGCGAAACGGGTGAGCGATTGGGCGCACTGTAGTGCGGCAGCAGGCCATGAAACACAACCAGTGTGCCGGCACTCACTTCTAGCGGAACAGCTGTGGTGTCATCAGGCCAGGGCGTCGCATCCAGCTTTTCAATGCTGGCCGCACCTTCACCCGCCTTGACAAAACGTTCACGCAAGGGGCCGCGGTGGCCACCGGGTTCCACCCACAGGCAGCCGTTGCCCAGCGTCGCGTCCTCCAGTGCAAACCAGAAGGTGGTCACCGTGATGGGCGTGGTGTCAAAAAAAGTGGCGTCCTGATGCCAGCGCACCTCGCCGCCAATACCGGGCTGCTTGAAGATGTACATTGATTGCCAGATCTGAGGCTGGTTCAGCCCCAGACTGGCAGCAACTGCGGCCATGCCAGGCCCGCGCGAAAAGTGGTTGAACACAGGGTCCAGGTCATGCATGGCATGACCAATCTTGTTGATGGATAACGCTTTGCTCTGCTTGAGCCGGCCGGTTGTATCAAATGCCTCTTCCTCAAAAAAGCAGCGTATCTTCTCGGCAGAGCCCATGAAGTAATCGTCCACCCGGCGGTCCTGCTCCTGGGTAGTGAAGATGGAGATGTTTCCGGACGGGTCAAATGCATCAACGATTTCTCCGGCGCGCGCGCGAAGTGCTGCGATTTCTGCCGCCGTTTTGAAATTTGGCAACACGAGGTAACCGTCCTGCTGGTACTGGGTTTGCTGTTGCGAACTGAGCATGTGCTTGATTTGAAAGGGCAGGCAACCATGCTAACCCAGAGCGTTGCAAAAACCACTGAAACGTCAGGTAACAAAGCCGGGAGATTGCTTACCAGTTCACCGGTGCCCACCGCTTGTGCATTCAGCAAGGCCGTGTGATATTGAATTCACGTTCACCGGAGCCACCCTTGAAGCCACTCACCGCCATCATTCCACTGCTTTTTGCTGTCACTACGCAGGTTGCCTTTGCCCAGGCGGCTGACAAGCTGATGGCGTCCCAGGCTCGGGATTCCAGGGTGAAACTGGAGTCGTCCATGAAAGACTTTCTGGTCGTCTTCGATACCCACCAGGATGGTGACCGTGCTCGGCTGGGCATTCCTTTGGCATCGTTTGCAGAAGGTCAGTTGAACGTGGCCTATGACCTTTCCGGGCGTAACGTCATGGCGCAATGGAATTTTGCACAAACCAGCGCCTTCGGTACCAAAATCAACTACCGCGCCTACGTCGGTGAATCAGGGATGGTGAGCCTGGGAGTCAGTTCACGTTTTTAGTGCGGATGTCCCTATACTGGTGTCTCAAACATCAGAACAGGAGACGGAACATGAAAAAAGCATGGGCGAAATATCTGGCTGCCATGGTGGTCGCGGTGGCCTCGGCGGCGGCTGTTGCGCAGACAGTCGAGATTGAAGGTGTGAAATTCGAGCCTGCTGCTCAAGTAGGCGGGACAGCGTTGGTGCTCAATGGCGCAGGGCTTCGGACGAAGGCCATTTTCAAGGTTTATGCGGCAGGCCTGTACGTGCCCCAGAAGTCAAACGATGCATCAGCTCTGTTGGCACAAAAGGGCGCGCGCCGCGTGGCCATTACCATGCTGCGCAACGTCGATGCTGAATCGTTTGCCGGTGCGTTGAATGACGGTTTGCGTGATAACCACACCGAGGCGCAATTTGCCACGATGAAGCCGCAGATCGAAGCCTTGAATGCTAACTTGAAGGCCGTGGGCGAGGCCAAGAAAGGCGCGCTCATCCTTTTCGAATTCATCCCCGGCGCCGGTACACGCGTGACAGAGGGCGGCCAGGCAAGGGGCACCGTGATCCCCGGCGAAGAGTTCTTCACCGCCGTGCTGCGCATCTGGATTGGCGACAAACCGGTTGACGGCAGCCTCAAAAAAGGAATGCTAGGGGGCTAGTCGCGCACGCCTTCTCCTCCACTACGCCTGCGGTAGCAAATACCGCCGCTCCCATGCGCTGATCTCGTTCTGGAAGCTCTCGTATTCCAGCGCCTTCACCGCGCAGTAACCGGTCACAAAATCATTGCCAAGAAGGTGGCGGCTCAGCGTGCCAAGGGACATCTGCTCAAGTGCCGTGACAAAGCTGCGCGGCAGCGTGTGGGACTGGTCGTAGCCGTTGCCGGCGATGGGGTCTGAGGCTTTCAACTTCCCGTCCATGCCGGCCAGGCCCGCGGCCAGTGATGCTGCGATGGCCAGATAGGGGTTGGCATCGGCTCCGGCAAGGCGGTTCTCCACTCGCCGCGCAACGGGTGCGCTGGCGGGAACCCGAAGGCCTGTGGTGCGGTTGTCATAACCCCACTGCACATTCACCGGCGCCTGGCTGCCCGACACATATCGCCGGAACGAGTTGACGAAAGGCGCGTAGATCAGCATCAGGTCGGGCACGTAAGTCTGCAGCCCGGCGATGAACTGCTGGAAGCAGGGCGCCTCGGTGCCATCGTCCAGACTGAAAATATTGCGCCCGCTGGCGTCCACCACGCTTTGATGCAGGTGCATGGAGCTGCCCGCTGCACCGGCAATCGGCTTGGCCATGAAGACGGCGTTGAGCCCGTGCTTCAGCGCGATTTCTTTGGCTGCGTACTTGAACAAAAACGCCTGGTCGGCCACGGCCACTGGGTCGCCATGCATCAGGTTGATCTCGTATTGCGTGGGGCCGACTTCGTGAATCCAGGTGTCGGCCTGCACACCCAACGTCACCAGTGCGTCGCGGAATTCGTCCCAAAACGGCGCCAGTTCGTTAAGCATGTTCAGGCTGAAAGCGCTTTGCCCGACCTCGGCGCGACCACCACGCACCGCCGGGGCCTGCAAAGGCAGGGCTGGGTCAGCGTTGGGCGCGGTCAGATAAAACTCGATCTCAGGCGCCACCACTGGCGTGAGACCCTGTTCGGTATAGCGTGCGACCACGTTTTTCAGAATGCTGCGCGGCGCAAATTCGCAGGGCTTGCCGTCCAGCTCTACGCAGTCGTGAATCGCCACGGCACGCGGAGTCCTGGCCCAGGGCGAGCGTGTCAATGTGTTGTAGTCGGGCACCAACCGCACGTCAGGGTCAGCGTCGGGGAAGATCGGGTTGTACGAGTAGTCTCCCGTCACCGCCTGCATCGGGATGGCCTGACAGATACGCAGCTCGCCGCCGGCGGCAAACGTGTTGGCGGGCATCAACTTGCCGCGAGGATAGCCGGAAATGTCAGGGAAGATGCATTCAACATCACGGATGCCATGTTGCTGAAAGAACGCGGTGCGTTCGGCGGCGCTGGAGTGTTTCATGCCCTGAATTCTAGGTGAAATTCACCTTCAGCCCTTTCTCAATATGCGTGGTCAGCTATAAAATCAGTAGCAATTTCTACCGCCGCCGTGCTAGCATGTCGCGATGGCCGCATCCACAAAAGACGACCCCCGGCTTCACCCCGACATCGTCAAATTAGGGCTGGTCAGCTTTCTGACCGACCTCAGCTCGGAGATGATCTTCTCCGTATTCGCGGTGTTTTTCACCACGGTCGCAGGTGCATCGAGTGCCTTGCTGGGCTTGATCGAAGGTCTGGCCGACTTTTCTGCCTCATCGCTCAATTACCTGGCAGGCTGGCTCTCGGACCGCCATGGCAAGCGCAAGGGCTTTGTGATTGCCGGGTACGGTTTTTCGACGCTGGCCAAAACCATTTTGCTGGTGAGTAGCTCGGTGGTGGGGTTGAGCCTGTTTCGCGTGATCGAGCGGCTGGGCAAGGGCTTTCGTGGTCCGCCACGCGACGCGTGGTTGTCGTCTGTCGCCGGGCAGGCCAGGCGCGGCTATGCGTTTGGCGTGCATAAGGCACTGGACAAGGCTGGTGCAGTGCTGGGTCCGCTGGTCGCCTATGGGCTGCTGTCGTGGCTGGGTGAATCGGCCAGCACTTACCAGACGCTTTTCTGGGTGGCCTTTGTGCCTGCGTTGATCAGTGTGGTGGTGCTGACGCGCATCAAAGACCAGCCCGGCGTGTCGCATGAGCGCGAGAGCATCAGTCAGAACTGGCAGGCGCTCAGCCCGGGCTTCAAGCGGTTTCTATGGCCAGCCGGTATCTTTGCACTTGCGTATTTCAGCCTCGGGTTTCTGTTGCTGAAGGCACATGACACGGGTTTCAGCGTGGCGCAGATCGTGCTGCTGTATGCCCTGTTCAACACTACTTGCGTAGTGGTGGCGCCGCTGGTGGGAAAGCTGGGCGACCGGGTGGGCCGCAGCCGCATTGTGGTGCTGGGGTATGCGTTATACGGCGCCATCAACCTGGGCCTTATGTTTGCCACCAGCCGGTGGGAGATTGTTGTGGCGTTTGCGTTCTACGGGTTCTTCTACGCGATAGAAGACTCGCAAAGTAGAGCTTTTATTGCAGACCTGGAGCCCGAGCGCCGCGCCACCGCTGTGGGTGCCTACAACTTTGTGACGGGCCTGTTGTACCTCCCCGCGTCACTGGTGGCCGGGGCGCTGTGGGCGTCCTCGCCCCGGTTGGCGTTTGCGCTGGCCGCGGGGTTGTCGTTGGTGGCGGTGGGTGTGTTTGTGGTTGCTTCGCCGGCAGACTAGACAGCATCATAAGCGTGACCAACGGGGTTTCATGGAAACGTCACCCGACTTTCATGCGTCTGTCATGCGTGCGAGTCACAGTGATTGTCTATCACTTAACTCTCAGCATCCACATGACCCGACACTTATTTGCCCGCATGACACTGATGGCCATTGCCGCATCCGCCGTCATTTCCTTTCCGGTATCCGCACAGCAGGCCTACCCTGCCACGCTGGCGGGTCATGCGGTACTGCCCGCGCTCACGCTGATCGCCGCACCTGAAGACGCCCCGGCTGACCTGCGGAACAGCGGGAAATTCACCACCGGCAAACGTGTGGAACAACTGGCCAGCGTTGAAGGCTTGTCCGCTGGTCGTCCCACAGGCATTTCACTACCGTTCAAGGGCCAGCCGGTGCAGGGCCACTCGGGCATCAAGCGCATGGGTGACGGCAGCTACTGGCTGCTGACCGACAACGGTGCGGGTTCCAAAGCCAACTCACCCGACTTTATGCTGTTTCTCAACCGTTATGCGGTGGACTTCAAGACCGGTGAATTCAAGCGGCTGGAGACAGTGTTTTTGCACGACCCTGATAAAAAGGTCCCCTTTCGCATCGTCCACGAAGGCACGGCGCAGCGCTACCTCACCGGCTCTGACTTTGACACCGAGAGCTTCCAGATTGCAGGCGGTGCCCTGTGGATTGGTGACGAGTTTGGCCCCTACCTGATCAAGGCCGACCTCAAAGGCAAAGTACTGGCTGCGTTTGAAACCCTGGTGGACGGCAAGCTGGTGCGCAGCCCCGATCATCCTGCGATGACTACCCCCGGCGCGCCCAATCTGGAAGTGAAGTTCCAGGTGCGCCGCTCCAAAGGGTACGAAGGCATGGCGGCCTCCAAAGATGGCAGCAAGCTCTATGCCCTGCTGGAAGGCGCGCTGTGGGATGAAACCACCAAAGCCTCCGAGGTGCTGGATGGCAAGCAGTACCTGCGCGTGCTCGAATTTGATGTGAAGGCCGAAAAATGGACGGGCCGCCACTGGAAGTACGTGATGGAAGCCAACCACCACGCCATTGGTGACTTCAACATGATCAACGACACCATGGGCATGATCATCGAGCGGGACAACGGCGAAGGCACGGCCGACAAAGTCTGCCCCGAAAGCCAGAAGCGCACTGACTGCTTCCATGACCTCGCAAAATTCAAACGTGTCTACAAAGTAGAGCTGACCGAGGCCAACGCCGGAGCCCCGCTGCGCAAGGTGGGCTACATCGACCTGATGGCCATTGCAGATCCCAACAAACTCGCGCGCAAACCGCTAACCAACGGCGTGCTGACCTTCCCGTTCTTCACCATTGAAAACGTGGACGTGGTGGATGCCACACACATCGTGGTAGGCAACGACAACAACCTGCCGTTCTCCAGCAGCCGCGAACCCAACAAGGCGGATGACAACGAACTCATCCTGCTTGATGTGGGAGAGTTTTTGCGGGCGAACTGAGACGGCGACTTCGCCCGAATCCATTCCCTACCCGTCAACGCATCAACGCCTCAATCTCGTCGGCCTTCACCGGCACGCCGCGACTGATCAGCTCGCAGCCGGTGGCCGTGACGATGGCGTCGTCTTCGATGCGGATGCCGATGTTGTGGAACTTCTCGGGCACGCCGTCCGCGGGACGCACGTAGATGCCCGGCTCGATCGTCAGCACCATGCCGGGTTGCAGAATGCGCGCCGGGCGGTTGATGATGACGTCACCCGTCAGGGCGTCTTTGCGCTCGGTGGTCTTGCCCAGCTCGGAAGGCTCCAGATAAGCCCCGCAGTCGTGCACATCCATGCCCAGCCAGTGACTGGTGCGGTGCATGTAGAAGGGAAAATACGCGCGCTTCTCGATCACGTCGTCCAGCGAACCCACCTTGTTTTTGTCCAGCAGGCCCACGTCGAGCATGCCCTGTGCCAGCACCTTCACGCTGGCTTCGTGCGGGTCGGTGAAGCGTGCACCGGGTTTGGTGATGGCCACAGCCGCTTCCTGCGAGGCCACCACCAGGTCATATAGCGCACGCTGAGGCCCGGTGAATTTGCCGTTGGCCGGGAAGGTGCGGGTGATGTCGCTGGCATAACCGTCCAGCTCGCAACCGGCGTCGATCAGTACTAGCTCGCCGTCGCGCACCGGAGCGGCGTCAGCCCGGTAGTGCAACACGCAGGCGTTGGCACCGGCCGCAACGATAGAGCCGTAGGCGGGAAACTGCGAGCCGTGCAGGCGAAATTCGTGTAGCAGCTCGGCGTCCAGGTGGTATTCGCGAACCTGCTTGCCTTCGCGAAGCATCCGTGCCGAGAGCTGCATCGCGCGGATGTGCGCACCCGCGCTGATCTGCGCGGCGCGGCGCATGGTGTCCTGCTCGCTGGCATCCTTGAACAGGCGCATCTCGTCCAGAATGCCGCACAGGTCACGCTGCTGCTCGGGGCACATGGCACCCATGCGCACGCGGGCACGCAGACTGTTCAGCCAGCCGTCCACCTTCGTCTCCAGCCCCTTGTGAGTGGCAAATGGGTACCAGACCACGCCGCGGCTGTCCAGCAGCCTGGGCAACTGCGTGTCCAGCTCCTTGCTGGAAAACGCGGCGTCCATGCCCAGCACGTCGGGCGCGGCATCCGGGCCCAGCCGGAAGCCGTCCCAGATTTCGCGCTCCATGTCTTTGGGGGCGCAAAACAAGGTGCTTTGTCCGTCACCGCTGACCACCAGTGTGGCATTGGGCTCGGTGAAACCGGTCAAGTAATAGAAGTAGCTGTCCGCGCGAAACTGGAAGTCGTTGTCGCGGTTGCGCGGCTGCTCTGGCGCGGTGGGGATGATGGCTACGCCGTCAGGGCTCATTCGGGCGGCGAGGGTGGCGCGGCGCCGAGCGTAAATCGAAGAATTCATGGTTGTGTTCATGAGCGTGTATTCGCGTAATCTGCCGTTGTATCAGCTGCCATCAACTGGCAGGGAAGTTTGATTTAACCACTGAAGCCGCTCGGGTGTGCCCACATCGGTCCAAGGCCCTTTGTACAGTTCAGCCGAAACCAGGCCCCGGTCCATTGCGGCGCGCAGTATTGGTGCCAGCGGAGCTTTCAGGCCCACCGGGTTGCCGGCAGGAATGTTGCAGTAGGGCGGCGCGAACAGGGCGCTGCGGTACAGACCGATGGTGCTGTAAGTGTGTTTGGGCGCCGGGTCGCCAGCGGGTACGTTCAACGCCAGCCCGTCGGCTGACAGACCAAAGTCGCCCTTGAGGTTGTGCCCGGGGTTGGGCACCAGCCAGATGTGCGCTAGCTTGCCGCTGGCCGCGAAGCGATCTGCAGCAGCCTTCGAGAACACAAAGTCCGGCGCAAACACATCACCTGCCAACACCCAGAACACGTCGCCCAGCAGCGGCAGTGCCCGCACAATGCCGCCAGCCGTTTCCAGCGCGCCGCCAAAATCGATGCCTTCGTGGGAATAGGTGATTTTCAATGGCGCTGGCTTCAGTGGCTTTGGAGTTTGCTCTGAATTTGAAAGCTTTTTACGCATATCCGGCGAGGGCTGGGGGCCAATAACCCCCCCAAAACGGTCTGAAATCTGCTCGCCCAGCCAAGCCGTGTTCACCACCACGTCATGAAGCCCGCCACGCGCCAGCGCCTCCAGCGGCCACTGCATCAGCGGCTTACCGTGCACTTCCAGCAGTGGCTTTGGGCAGGTATCGGTCAGCGGTCGCATGCGCTCGCCGCGGCCGGCGGCCAGAATCATGGCTTTGGTGGTGGAAAGAGACATCTTTAGTTGGGCTTGGAGACGGGTCGGATAGTTCGCTGCAGTTTAGCGAGTTGACACACCCATTGCGGCAAAGTCGCAGGCCGCACGCGCTGGCTACACTGGACCCCACCATGGAACTGTTCTTTCCCCTGATCCTGATTGCCGTTGGCGCGTTTTGGCTCAAATCCCGCGATCAGGCGGTACGCATTGCCCTGCTTGGCCAGCATTTAAGCCAGTACCGCATTGAAAAACTGATGGAAACCCTGACCGAGGGTTATTTGCGCGCGCTGGGCGAAAAAGACCCGGTGCGGCGTGCGCAGGTATGGGACCTGTTCGCCACGCCTGAGAAAACGCTGTCCGATCAGTTCAACCGTTTCGCAGCCGGGTTTGCCGGTGTGGATGGCGCCCAGGCACGCGTGAGCACGTTGCCTATTGCCCTGCCCTATGCCGACAAGCTGTTTCCATCTGCCACGTTCGATGTGCGCAAGGTGTTTGCCATCCACGCCCAGGGCATCATGAAGGCGGTGGAAAACAGTCAGAGCCGCACACCCAAAGACCGGGCCTACACGCTCTCGGCCGAACTTTTTTTAATGCAGCACACCTGCCACTGGTTCTGCAAATCCAGAGCGGTGGCTTCGG
>ENA-UOWO01006519-UOWO01006519.1-activated-sludge-metagenome-genome-assembly--contig:-NODE-6519-length-11904-cov-17.322728_pt1 | contig 11904 bp, 14 predicted proteins | sample MGYA00238148_ERZ761564 | MGnify/ENA primary metagenome ERZ761564 (study PRJEB28885, sample SAMN05720194) | activated sludge metagenome | isolation source: Anaerobic digester | place: USA...
CTGGAGTTTTATAATTATAAATTAAATCTAAAATGTCTTTTTTATTTGCACTAAATGTATTTGGGCCTACAAAACCAATATATGTTTCGCTAACATCTAATCCTGTTGTGCCACCAGATATTCTTAAGTGATATGGATAATCAGAATTAGTACATAACCCATCATTCACTAATTCAATTGGGTCATTTATTGACAAATCTCTATAACCCTCTATTTTTCCTGAATATATAGGATTTAATTTACTATAACTCAATGTAATTGCTGTTGCTGGAGCGGTAGCATTTGGAGACGCCTCTTGAGCACCTTCCGGATTAGATGAAGAAAAAGGCACGCCATATGCATAATCTACATTATATAAATATTTTATTTTATAGTCATACTCAAGCCACCATTTGCTCTTAGAAAGTCCATTTTTATAAATCAATTCGTTATCCATTCCTAAATCAGAATATCCGTCCTCTCGTTTAATTTCGGTCCGAGTCGATCCTTTTTCTGTAACATCTTGGCACACAAAAACATTATCTTGTTCCGTAGTACCAGCGCTTTTTGGTTTAAATACATACACATCTAAGCTTTTTGAATTACATTGTTCTGAATTAGATATATAATATTTGTGTGTTTTTAAATTATCACCGGGAGAAACACAAGATGCTTTTGAAGAACCCGAACACATCTGCCACGCATTTTTTCCTTCTTGTGAACCAACAACATATATTCCATTCATATAGCTTGCATAATTCTTTCTATATTCTAATGGTACAGAAACAACAATCCCCATAGACGTTAATCCTGTACCGGATTCTATATTTGTATTTATTATAATTTCCCCACAATTACCATATTGGTCTGACTTATCATACTTAATTAAATTAATTCCTGTTATTTTTAAATCTGAAACACCATAATCATTATCACACCCTGTTGGTTTTTCACCTTTTTGTCCAGGATTCTCAGCAAATACATTTGCCGCCATTAAAAAAATTGCAAATATTACAAAAATTGATAAAATTATTTTTTTTGAATTCATGGGTTCTTCCTTCTTTTCCTTTTTAAATTTAAATATATAACTTATACTAGTTAATTATTTGTTATTTTCTATAAAATATATATTCTTTAGTATTTATAAATATATTCTTTACTATATTATTTATATATAAACATTTGTATTTATTTGCTTTTGTTTATTTATTTGACTGCTTGTTAAAAGGGGCGAAACTACAATGATTGAAATTCTTAAATTTTCTGAACATGGCATTCAAAGACATGAAAGGCCTACAAAGGATGCTTGGATAAATGTGGTTAACCCTGACGCCTATGAAATAAAGTACTTGGCAGAAATCTGCAAAATTAAAGAAGTAGACTACCAAGAGTTTAAAGATGATATTAATTCTCTACAAGATATGGAAGAAATACCATATATGGAGAAATATAGACAAGAATATTTTATAATTACTAGAACACCACATAAACTTAAAAGCACAGACCCAGAAAGCAAATATAAGTCTGCTGTTGAGTATATTACTATCCCTTTAGGAATAATGATTAATAAAGACTACATTATTACTATAAGCTTTAGAGAAAACGAAAATGTAGATATTCTAAAGACAAAGAAATTTAAACATGAAAAAGCAATGGTTCTTCTTAAATTGCTTTTGGTTTCTTCAAAAACTTATATCAAATATCTAAAAGAAATAGATGCTAAGATAAAAAATATTGAAGAAAAGTTTGAAAGCGTTCAGAGAAACAAAGAAATTTCTGATCTTTTAGATCTTAAGAAGTCTCTTGTTTATTTTAATACATCTTTAAAGAGTGATCAAATACTTCTTGAAAAGATTGCAAGAAATAAAGATTTTGTTAATTCTGAAGATGACAAAGATGTTATTGACGATGTAATTGACGAGAATAAACAGGCAATTGTTGTTACTGCAATCTATAAAAATATTATTGCAGATGCAACAGATCTCTTTAATTCTGTTATTTCTAACAACCTTAACAAAACCTTAAAATTATTGACATCTATTACTGTTGTTATTGCAATACCAACATTAGTTGCAAGCATCTATGGTATGAATGTGACTTTGCCATTTGATCACAGCAAATATGCGTTTATTATTGTTATGGGAATAATTGCTATTCTTTCAACACTTGGCATAGCGATACTTTGGAAACATGACATGTTTTAGAGCTAATTCTTAAAAAAATAAAAAAAGATTTGCCCAATATTGGGCAAATATACTATTATTCTATTGCCCTTTAAAAAGAGCAACCATATCTTTTTGCTTCTGGAATAAATATATTGATAAAAAAATAATAAACCCATAGAACGCAATCAGAGTTAAAGAAATTAATCCTAAAACTGGCATAGTAAATAAAAGAATAATTGAAGGAATAATCCCTGTTAGTGCTAATATCCCTGCAAAAATGTATAACGGAATTAATAACATAATTCTTGCGTAGTTTTTATAGGTCCCAAAACCATAAGCCACTAAAAATGAGTAAATCGCAATAATTATCATTATAACGCCCACAACACCTGTTGCTTTACTTGCAAAACTATTAATTTCGCCAATTTCAGAAAACATTGGATTTGCGCCAGTTAAAGAATTCAACATTGTTGGCGAAATAAAAATTAATATCCCAAAAATTACAAAGATTGCTCCCGCCCCCCAATGCGAAATTGCAACTAATTTTGCAATATATTGACTTAAAGATAACTCTCCTAGTTTTTTCATAAATTTCCCCCGTTTATAATTTATATTACTTAATTGATATATCTTTTAGTTTAAATATCTTTCTTTTTCCCAGATACAAAGAAAATCGTCTTCTTCTCAAAAATATTTGTAATCTCTAATTTTTCATTTCTTATATTTCTGTGTCCAATTAAAGAGATATGATTCTCTTTAAACCAACCTTTTACTTCTCTTAATGTGTGATAACTTTCATGTGGCACAGCATAACGATCATAAAGAGTTGATTTTGGTGCTTTCTGGTTTTTGTTAATTTTGTAAACAAAAGCTATTATTTTATCTGGATCTTTTGAAACAAGATTACGAAGAAAAAATCGCTGTAAACGATATTTGGTTCTAGAGTATTTGTGATATAGCCCAATAATAATTATGCCTTTCCTTTTTAGTTGCCCAACAATTCGTGAAAAAGATTTTTTTGGATTTTCTGTGTGATGGAGGACACCAAGACAAACTATTATATCAAATTTGCCAAGCTCTTCGAGCGGGTATTTTAAAATGTCTTTTTCTTTAAAAACTAGGTTTTTAACTTTATCTTTATTTGCCTTCTTTCTTGACTCTTCAAGTTGACCTTTTGAAAAGTCGATTGCTACAACCTCTTTAGCTCCTGCTTTTGCAAAAAAAATAGATTTTTCGCCAGTTCCACAACCTGCATCAAGTATTCTTTTGTCTTTTAGGTCTTTTTCTTTAAGGCCAGCAGTCTCAAGGATGCCTAATATTATCTTTTTATTTGTTCTTTTCTGATTAGAAGTATATTGGTTAGCTTTAGGATATTGATATTTATTATAAAACTCTTTAACTGATTGCATAATTATGAGATTTAGAAATATTTTATTGAGCTTATTTCTTCTTTTTTCTAGAATATGCTTTTATCTTTGACCATAGAGACAATAAAACAATGCCAGAAACAGCACCTGCCCCAACACCTGCAATATTACCAAATAGTTTAGATTCTTTCTGCACAAAATTTAGAACTTCTCTTGATTGTCTTGGATTTTTTGAATCTTCGTTATAGATTTCTAAACTTTTTATTACTTCGTTTAATCCTTTAATTACTTTAGGGTTATTACCAAATCTTGCAGCAAATTCTTCAACAGATAAACTAGACAAATAATTAATTCTTGCTGTATCGTTTAGTTCTTTCATTTTAAGCGCAACTTCTTCAGAGAATTTGTCACTAGTCTTTAATTCTTTTACAATATCTGCATATATATTGTCTAGCTGTGCCTTCTCAGAAGAATATAATTTATCATATATGTATCTTAATTTTGCAACGCCTAAATCAAGTTTAGAAATTTTATCTCCATTCCAAAAATATACTTCTTCTGGCTTTGCGTTTTTGTTTAATTCAGTTACTTTCTTCTCAATAATTTTATCTAATCTTTCAAAGTTTGCATTTTGTTTTTTTTCTATCTCTGTGGCTTTTTTTACATCCATTTCTAAAGCTACAATTTTATTTTGTTTTTCATCATAAAAATATAGTTTTCTTTTAATTTCTTTGTTTTTACTTCTTAACAACTTCTGTGAATATTCTTTTTTTGCATTAGTATTTAATTCAGTAATTCTTTGACCAACAGATTTAATTTCAGAAAGATAATTGCCTTTTGCCAAAACTATATTTTGGTTTACAATTGATGGTTTAGTTGCAGAATATACTTTCTTTCCCACATAATAAGATGGGGCAGCTGCTAGCGTTCCAATAAGTGCACCCATCGCAACTTTCTTTCCTACCTTTTTTGCAGTTATTCCTATTCTACTACCAATTGTTGATTTTGGTTTAGGTTTTGGTGACATAATTCTTCCCTCTTAAATATTTATTTTCTGCTTAAAGACAAAAGAACAAAACACTTTATATTTGTTTTCTTTTTTAATGAGTATATGGCTTTATTAAAAGAGCAAGAAAAACTATCTTTTCTTCTTGAAAAATCAATTGCAAATCTTACAAAAGATAAATCTAAAAGCTATGGTTTACTTTTCAGTGGCGGTGTTGATTCTTGTCTTCTGGCTCTTCTTTTAAAAAAACAAAAAGCTAAGTTTACTTGTTTTTTTGCATATGTTAAAGATAATACCGAGGCCAAAGACCTGGCTTTTGCAAAAAAAGCAGCAAAAGAACTTGATTTAAAACTTGAAATAATCTCTGCGGACAGAAAAGAGATTTCAACTATTCTTCCTAAGATTATTGATATAATTGATTCTACTAATCCTGTTTCTGTGGGAATTGCAATTCCGATTTATCTCTCTTCTAGAAAAGCAAAAACCAAAAAGATTGATACAATTTTTTCAGGTCTTGGTTCTGATGAGCTGTTTGCTGGCTATAGCAGATTTACTACTTATAATCAAAAGACCGAAACAAAAAAATGCCTTGATAATATTCAAAAGGACAATCTCGATAGAGATGAGGCAATTGTAAAACATTTTAAATTAGCAATTAAATGCCCATATCTTGATAAAGCAGTTATTGATTATGCTTTAACTTTGCCTCCAAGGCTTTTTATTTCTTCAAAACAAAATAAAATAATTATTCGTAAAATTGCAAAAAACTTAGGGCTCTCTACAGGGCTTGCAGAAAGAAAAAAACTTGCTTGTCAATACGGTAGTAATTCTGATAGAACACTTAAAAAACTTGCAAAAGCTAAAAAATTTAAAACAAAAAGCGAATATCTTTCTTCTTTTAAAAAAGAAAAAGTTGGCGTGCTTTTCTCCGGAGGTAAAGACTCTAATCTTTCATTATGGCTTGCACAAAAGGACAGAAAAGAGATCTCTTGTCTTATCTCTTTAATTCCAGAGAATGTTGACTCCTATATGTTTCAAACACCAGAAGTTAATTTCCTAAAAATGCAGGCTTTTGCTTTAGATATACCTCTTCTTGTTACTAAAACAAAAGGACAAAAAGAAAAAGAACTTGTTGATCTCAGAAAAGCAATAGTTTTTGCTAAAGCAAAATTTGGATTAAATGGAATTGTTGCTGGAGCTCTTTATAGCAATTATCAAAAGGACAGAATAGAAAAGATCTGTAAAGATCTGAATTTAAAATTGATTGCGCCTCTTTGGCATATGAAAGAAGAAGATGAAATAAAATTGCTTTTAGATAATAATTTTAAATTTATTATATGTAAGATTGCTGCTTTTGGTTTTTCTAAAGAAATGCTTGGTAAAGTAATTGATTACAAAGATTTAGAGGAATTAAAAAAACTAAATAGAAAATACCAAACAAATATTGCAGGAGAAGGGGGAGAATATGAAACTCTTGTTCTTGATACTCCGATATTTAAAAAAAGAATTATCATTTTAGAAAGCCAGAAAACCATGCAAAATGAATTTACAGGAAACCTAATTATTAAAAAGATAAAACTAGAAAAAAAATAAATTTATAAACTATTTGAGCTTAATTTTGATAGAATATGGCAGCAATTTTAGCACACATGCAATTTGTAAGAGATGCAGTTAAAGAAAACCCTAAACTTTTTTCAAAATCTGATTTAAAATATCTACTACAGGGTGCTACATATCCTGATATTTATTATATTACTGGCCTTAGAAGCATAACTAAAAAACCTAATTTTAGTAAATTTGTTCACGAAACCATGGATGAAGATTATAGCTTTGCAAAATTATTACTTGAAAGAGCAAAAAATCAACAAGAAAAACTTTTTGCATTAGGCTTTATATCTCATTTTGTTCTGGATAAACACATTCATAATTATATTAATAGTACAGAACTCGCGCATAGTGTAAAACATCTGGTTTCAGAATATTATTTAGATACAAAATTTAAAAATCAAAAAATACCTATCCCTAGATATCCTTTAAAATTAATTAAAACTTGTTTTAAAGAATATTATCCTATGGATTATGAGAAGTTTAAAAAAAGAATAAAGCTATCAATAAACAGCATAATTTTCTATGATTTTGCAAATAGATTTCTAATTAAGAAAATAGTAAATGCAAGATATAGAAAAGGAAAATATAAAACAAGATTATCTCTTCTAAATGTCCCTTTTAAACTCGCAAGACTATCTAAATATCAAAAATTCGGATATGATTATAGGGCTTTATTAAACCCAGATATTTCTATTAAAATAGAACACACAGAAAAAATGTATAAATTATTTTTAAAAGCAAAAGAAGAGTTTATAGATTTGGTTATTGATTATGAACTTCACATCTCGGATTATACTTCTAAACAAAAGAGAATTATAGATTTCGGATAAATCAGAAATCAGAAAACGCATTTTTAGAATTCTGTTTATCATCAAGTTGATAATATTTTTTTGTAATTCTACTATTTCTTTTTTTAGTTCAGAAATCTTTTTTTATCTAATTTTGATTCTGAAATTAAGCGCTTAATATCTATCTGTAAAATTAAAGTCTGTCTTTAAATCTTTTTTATTATTTTTTAACTATCTTTTAAGTTTGGTGGAGCTAATATATCTAGAAGTACTAGATAGATACCTGACTGGCTTTTTAGGATTTATAGGCATTTAGATCACAGTTATTGTAACCGTAGTTTCGGTCTTATTGTCTATAACATTATAGTCGTTATTGTGTTCTCCGACTCTTATCTTTATTTTTTTTGTTCCGGGATATATACCTACCGCTGGATAAATAGAATATCTTATTTCCTTTACTTGCCCAGGATTAAATTCGCCAATTCTTTTGTAATCTGTGTTAATTGGCTTAACAGAATTAAAACTTAAATCTTCGTCAATAACTAAATCAATACTTAACATCTTCTTGATCTGGCTATTTGTTAATTTAATATAAAGCTCTAAAGGCTCTTTACTTTTAGAATCTAATCTATAAGGGTATGTTCTAGTATTTATTCCAATCATCTTATTACCACCATTTTAATTATAATAATACAATAGATAAAAGAAAATATAAATGTTTTCTAGATGGTTATTTTTTAAAAAGCTTTTTGAGTTTTGCTTTAGACATCTTTTTAAGACCGTATTTTTTTAAATGATCTAATTCAAGGGTTTCTAATTTTTCAAGGTATAATTTATTTATATACATATTCCCCACTCTTTTTCATTTATATTTTGTTCCGTATTTTTCTTTGTCATCAATAATGTCGTTCTTTTTCCAATCTTCTACCCAATCATTTACTTCAAATGATTTATATTTGCCATCTGCTGTTGAACACACTACTCTTTTGATTCCAGCATTTATTATCATCTTCTTACAGATAAAGCAGGGAAATGCGTCAATTGGTTTTTCTAATCCCTGATATATCTTTTTTCCATAAAGATATAACACCCCATCAAATATTGAAACTCCATCTCTTGCTGCATTTATTATTGCGTTCTGTTCAGCATGAACACTAACACAAAGCTCATATTGCTGACCTGAAGGCACTCCTAACTTTCTTCTAAGACAATAGCCTTTCTCAAAACAATCTGTTGTGCCTCTTGGTGCTCCCACATATCCTGTTGATTTTATTACATTGTCTTTTACAATAACAGAACCAAACCTTGCAGAAAGGCAATTACCTCTTAAAGAAACAACTTCTGCAATCTTTAAAAAATATTGATCCCAAGATGGTTTGTTTCTATTTTTTATTTGTATTTTTAATAATAAATCATCTACTTGTTTTTCTAAGTCTTTTAGACTTCCATTATTATTTATTGTAAATTCTGCAAGTTTCTTACAGCTTTCTAGATTTTGAGAATTTGGATCTTTACTGTTTAGTTCTTTCTTTTCTGAATTTTTAAAGTCTTCAAAACTTGAGATGTGTTCTTTCTCTTTTAGTCTTTCTTTTGCTCTTTGGTATCTAGTCATTGCTTCAGCATCTATAAAAACTAGATTAAAATTGGGAAGTTTTTTTAATTCTTCTATTTCTCCTTCTGTTCTTATTGATTCTACTACATAATTCTTGTCAAAACCTTGAAGAGTAATTCTTTCAGCAAGTCTTTTTGCAAGTATATTTGCCCCAAACTTCTGTCTTAGTTCATTTCCTACTCTTTGAAGATTGTCTCTTGTTATCTCTATATTGTCTTTCTTACATTCTTCTCTAATCTCATCAGAACAAGAATAGACAATAAAACCTTTTTGTTTTAAAATCTCTGAAACTGCTCCTTTTCCTGAAGCTAAAAAACCGGTTATACCAATTATCATGTTTTTCACCATTTATTTTCTTAAATATGTTATAAAAGAATAGCCATCTTTCTTTTCTTCAGCAACAATCGTCCAAGTATTTGTGTTTATTTCTGGAAAAAATGTATCTCCTTCGTATTCTTTATCCAGTTGTGTAATTTCTAGTTTATCTGCTAAGTTTTGTTCCATTGCTTGTTTGTAAATGCTTGCTCCTCCAATAATATAAACTTGATTATCTATAGTGTGTGCATAATCTATTGCTTCATTTAGACTATTTTTTATAGTTATTCCTTCTTCTTTCCAAGAATCATCAGGAAAAGTTAAAACTATATTGGTTCTTCCAGGAAGTGGTTTAATTGGAAGAGAAAGATATGTGTTTTTTCCCATAATCACCGGATGCCCGGTTGTTAGTCTTTTAAATCTTTTAAAGTCTTCTGATATATGCCAAGGAATCTTGTTGTCTTTACCTATTGCATAATTCTTTGCAATTGCTACAATAATTATTGTTTCTTTTTCCATTATTTCTCTTTTCCTTTATATTTAAACTGCGATTTCAAATTTTATGGTTGGCTGTGGTTTATAGTCAATAATCTTAGTATCTGTATATTTCCAATCAAAAATAGAAGTAAAATTTTCTGTTTCAATTTTTGGAAGAACCCCTGGCGTTCTTGAAATTTGTTCTTTTAAGCCGTCAACATGATTTACATAAATGTGTGTGTCTCCTAAAAAACCAATTAGCTTTCCTTCTTTAAGGTTAGCTTCTTTTGCTAAAAGATGTAATAGCAATCCGTAGCTTGCTATATTAAATGGAAGACCTAAAGCAGAATCAACTGATCTTTGGTTCCATAAAAGATTTAATTTTCCATTTATTACTGTTACTTGAAAGCCATAATGACATGGTGGCAAAGCCATGTGTTTAATATCTAAAGGGTTCCAGGCAGAAACAATCATTCGTCTGTCTGTCGGGTTGGTTTTTAGAGTATCAACTAGTTTTTTTAGTTGATCAACCCCCTCACCAGTTGGCTCTTTATCAAATGATTGATATTTTTTTCCAAAGTTTCGCCATTGATAGCCATAGATTGGACCTAGTTCTCTTTCTTCAAGCATTTTCTTTTTTGTTTCTTCGTCATTACCATAAGGCACAACATCTGGAGAACACCATTCGTCCCAGATATGATTATTTTCATTTCTTAGCCAATTTTTATCAGTTATTCCTTTTATAAAAAATTCAAGTTCGCTTGCAATTAATCTAAAAGGAACTTTTTTAGTTGTTAAAAGCGGAAACCCTTCTGACATATAGTGTTCAAACATACAACCAGCAACAGCAATTGTGTCAATTCCTGTTCTATTGTGTTTTAGTTCTCCTTTTTCCACAATGTTTCTTATAATATCAAGATATGCTCTCATATTTTTTCACTCCTTTTATTTTGCAAAACTCTTTCTTCTTGTTGCTCTTCTTTTCTTATCTCCTTTCTCTCTTATTCTTTCTTTCGGTATTTCTTCTTTAATATAATAATCCATTAATCTTTGATATGCTTCTCTAACCATTTCTATTTTATTCAAATGATCTTGTATTCTGTTATTTAATAGTATTTTGTTTTTTCTTCCTATTCCTGAATTTTTTATTTTTTCAATAATATCATTTAGTGCTTTATTTAATGATTCTATTCTTCTGGCTTTTGATTTTTTTTCATCTATAGTTGTGCTAACATATACTTCACTTAATGTATCCAATATACTTTTTCCTATAAAATCAATCATTCTTTCTTGTTCTTTAATATAAACTGTTAATGTTTTTGATTTGTTTTTATTAACTTCTGCTTTTGCTTTCTGAAAATCAATTATCTTTGCCATATTTATCTTAAATTTGCTTTTCTTTTAATTATTCTTCTAACTTTTCTTTTTTTATCCCCTTTTTCTTTAAGCCTTTCTTTTGGTATTTCTTCTTTAAGATGATAAGTTAAAGCTTCTTCATAGCCTTGTCTTGTTGCATTAACTTTTTTTAACTCAAAACTAATTTTTTCAAGTAATTTTCTTTTATTTCTATCACCAATACCTGCGCCTTGTATTTTTTTTGTAAGGGCATCTAAAGATTTACCTAAAAAAACTAAATAATCTAGTTGCTTTTTTATTTCTTTTTCTGTTTGAGCACTCAATAAATCTTTTAGCCCTCTTTGCATAGATTTTGAGATAGTTTCAATATCTTTTTCGCGTTCGCGGATATATTCTGCTAATGTTTTTGCCAAATCTTTCACCTTTTTATTTTGCAATAGATTTTCTTACTGTTCTTTTTTTGTATAATTCTTGCTTTCTTATTATCTTTCTATCCAAATATGTTGGTTTTGCTTCTCTGTCTGCAAAGGTATTATTAATACTATAATTAAAAAGAATATTTTTTTTCTTAACATTAAATCCTTTTTTAATTAATTTCTCATTTGCATATCCTAACCAAGCCGAAACACAAGCATTTCCATATTCTCCAAAGGAAGAAATTTTTAAATCCTTATTTAGTTTTGAATATAATGCTGGTTTTATATATTCTGTGTGGCCTGCATATTCTGGATGAAAATCAGTTACAACTGCCCTTTCTCCAAGTGTTTCCTTTGAGTGCTCAATTAGCTGTTTTATGACTTTATTATAAGCTGCAACAGGTTCTTTACCACTAAATTTATCCTCTTCTGCCGGGAGAACCATAACAAATAATGCAGTAGGTCTTTTTTCTTTAATAACATTAATTGCTCTTTTATATGCTTTTAATGTAGTGTTAATAGCAATCAATTCATCTTTGTTATTGTTTATGTGATTTAAAAGATCTTGGTGTGTTCTAAATTTTATACCATAATCTCTTGCGAAAAATGTATCAAACAATGGATGAACTAACTGTATTATTTCAGTATATTTTTGAGTCATATTTTATCTATTGGATATGCTTTTAACATTTCAATTACTTTTACTTTTAGATTTACTTTTAACTCTTGGTTTTCTGGTTTCGAAATTACTTGATTAATATAATCTGCAATGACTTTTATTTGCTGTTCTTTAAAGCCACGGGTGGTTATTGCGG
>ENA-UOWO01006525-UOWO01006525.1-activated-sludge-metagenome-genome-assembly--contig:-NODE-6525-length-11899-cov-4.797535_pt1 | contig 11899 bp, 8 predicted proteins | sample MGYA00238148_ERZ761564 | MGnify/ENA primary metagenome ERZ761564 (study PRJEB28885, sample SAMN05720194) | activated sludge metagenome | isolation source: Anaerobic digester | place: USA...
TACGACGGCGTGCCGGTGCGGCGTTTGGATTTGAGCCACGCGTTGGTGACAATCAACGTCAGCAGCGTCGCCGCACCCGCGTAGAACCGCCACGACACGCGCTCCTCACCGGGAAAGAAGAAGTAGGCAACAACGCACCGGGTATTCAAAACAAAATCGGGATTGGACAAACAGACATTGACCTGTTCGGCATACCGGCTAAAAGCAAGCTTGCAAACAGCCGTACAAAACAAGCTTTATCCGGTCAGGAACTTACCGAATATTCGTTGGCTCGTGATGTTAGTCTTGCCTGGTACAATGCAGTCCATGCCAAACAGCAATGGCAACTATTTAAAGACCTTGACACCTTGTACACCGATTTTCAGAAAGCTGCGGAGTTGCGTTACAATACACAGGCAACTTCAAAAATCGAATATCTTTCGGCATCGGCCAAATACAAAGAATTGCAGGTAAATTTAAAGAAAGCTGAAAGCAACTATTTGGCAAACTTGCAAATTCTGAATCAATACCTATTATACCCGATTGCGGTAGATGTTAACATACAGGATTTGGGGCAGTATGCTTTCAATATAGTTTCCGAAATTGATTCATTGAGCGAAAGCCCGCTGCTGAATTACTATTCAACCGGAATTGATGTAGCAGAATCGGCGTGGAAAGCTGAAAAGGCCAATTTCCTTCCAAAGTTAGACTTGGGTTATAAATGGCAATCGGTTGACGGCAATTCAGGATTTTATGGATGGGAAGTAGGTATTTCTGTCCCGCTGGCTTTCTTTTCACAATCGGGCAAAACCAAAGCTTCAAAAATTGACTTCCAAATTGCAAACCAACAGTACGAGCAAAAGGAACTGGAACTGAAAGCCGTGTACAACCAGCAAATCAGCCGTTACCTTACTTTGCAACAGGTTATCAACTATTATCAAAAAGAAGCATTGCCTCTGGCCGACGAACAAATTCAGGCTTCCAACCTGGCGTACCGTTTAGGCAGTATCGACTATGTCCAGTTTATTCAGAACACAGAAGCAGCCATACGGACAAAACAAGACTTTTTAATGCAACAGGCAGAATACTTCGAATTGTCTGCCCAATTAAAATTCATAACAGGTAAATAATCAACAAAATATAGTAACGATGAATACAAAAATAATTATAGCATTGATGGCAATCGCCACATTAATATCGTGCAACACAAAAAACAAAACAGCCGGAGAAGGCGAAGAACACGAAGAACATAGCCCCGAAGGCATTGTGATATTAAATAAAAACCAACGGGAAGCCCTGAAATTAAAATTGGGGTCTTTTCAAATGCGCAACCTAACCACGGTAGTAAAGTCAAACGGGCAACTCGAAGTACCTCCTGCAAACAGCGCCGATATTACAGCTGTTATTGGCGGGAATGTAAAAGAGATAAAAGTATTCCATGGCGACCGGGTAAGCAAGGGTCAATTATTGGCAGTACTTGAACATCCGGATTACATTGCCTTACAGGAAAGTTTTGCCGAAGTTGCCAACAGGCTTGAATTTCTGGAACAGGAATTTGAACGCCAAAAAGAATTGTTTGAAAACAATGTTGGTGCAGGCCGAGACTTCCAACAGGCAAAAGCGGAATACAATACGGCAAAAGCAAAATACGAAGGATTAAAATCACGCCTGCAATTGCTGAATCTTTCGCCCGATAAAATTATGCAGGGCAATATTTCAAATACCATAAACATTAATTCACCAATAAACGGTTTTGTAAATGAAGTTAATATAAAAGTAGGCTCTTATGTTGATGCAAAAGACATACTGCTTGAAATAACTGACAACACCGCAATTCATGCCGATTTTATGGTTTATGAAAAAGATGTGCATTTGGTAAAAGAAGGCCAGAAAGTTCATTTTACGGTTTCGAACCGCCCCGATGAAGAATTAACAGCAACCGTTTTTGCCATTGGAAAAGAGTTTGAGGCCAATTCAAGGGCAGTTCATATCCATGCAAAAATCAATGAAAAAGTTTCTGGGCTTATACCCGGCATGTACATTTCGGGGCATTTGCATACAGATGAAAAATATACCAGGGCTTTGCCCAACGATGCCATTGTTTCCGAAGGGACAAAATCCTTCATTTTTATTTTGGACAATGAAGCTATTGAAGAACAAGGGCACAGCGAAACCGAACATGCCGGACACGATGAGGATAAAGAAGCACAAGTTGAAGAAGGAAATCATGAGGGGCATGAACATGGCGATGCAGACGATGATGATGCAACTCAAGAAAAGATGGCTTTCAGAATGGTAGAGGTCATTCCCGGTTTAAAAGACGAAGGTTATACAGAAATACAACTGATTAACTCCTTACCTGAAAACACACAGGTGGTTTTAAATGCGGCTTACTATCTATTGGCCGATATGAAAAAAGAAGAAACTGAACACGAACATTAAAATTTTATGAGATGAAAAAACTGAAATTAGAAATACCACTCATTTTACCCGAAGTGCCGGACGAAAAAGACCAATGCGTTCAGGAGCTTATCTCAATGCTTCAGGAGCAAAAAGGACTGGAAAAAGTGCACGTATCAGAAGCTGCTGATAATGGTGTACCCCAGCTTTGTTTTCATTACGACCCGGAATTGATTTCCATGGACCGCGTACGTTCAATTGCCCGGCAAACCGGGGCATCCATTACCGAAAAAATCGGGCACAAGCTCATCGGCGTAGAAGGTATCCGCCACCCGCGCCATGCGCGCGGCATCGAGCGTAACCTGCGCGACTTAAACGGTATGATTGAAGTATCGGTTTCTGCCTCGGGAATGGTACGGGCTGAGTTCGACACAAGCCAGATGGATGAAGCGGCAATCGTTAAAGCCTTACGAAAAGAAGACCTCGGAATAACTGATACTGCCTTAAAAGCCGGGGAATATCTTCGCGGCATCAAAGAAACAGAGAAAGCACCGAAAGACAAGAAGCCTGAACACAAAGAAAAAGAAAGAGAAGAACATGAACATACCCATGGCGGCCTGTTTGGTAAAAATACGGAGTTGGTTTTCTCTATCCTTTCGGGAATATTGCTGACCATTGGTTTTGGCCTTTCTTTCGTAGATGCAGTCTCTTCATGGGTAAGCCTATCGTTGTACATCGGAGCTTATTTCTTTGGCGGTTTCTACACTACCAAAGAAGCGTTCGAAGCCGTACGTAAAGGTGGATTTGAAATTGATTTTTTGATGCTGGTTGCCGCTATTGGTGCAGCTATACTGGGTGCATGGGCCGAAGGCGCTTTGCTGCTGTTCTTATTCAGTATGGGCCATGCCCTCGAACAATATGCCATGAACAAAGCCCGTAAATCTATTGCTGCTTTGGCTGAACTTGCCCCTAAAACCGCCTTTCTAAAAAAGAACGGGAGGATTGAAGAAGTAGGTGTTGAAAAACTGTGTATAGGCGATATCATCGTGGTGAAGCCACACAGCAAAATCCCGTCAGATGGCGTCGTGGTTAGCGGCGAAGGCAGTGTGAACCAGGCCCCCATCACGGGCGAAAGTATTCCTGTGGATAAAATACCGGTTGAAGATCCCGAAAAAGACTATTCCAACGAAAAAAACATCAGTGACGAAAACAGGGTTTATTCGGGCACAATCAATGGTAACAACACATTAGATGTTAAGGTTATTAAGGAAGCTAAAGATTCTACCCTCTCCCGTTTGGTAAAGCTTGTAAATGAAGCTCAAACGCAGAAATCACCCACCCAGCGGTTTACCGATAAATTCGAGAAATACTTCGTTCCCGCTGTTTTGGGATTGGTGGTTGTATTGCTCGGTGCTTTTTTGGTCATAGACGAAAATTTTAGCGACAGCTTTTACAGGGCCATGGCAGTCCTGGTAGCCGCCAGCCCTTGTGCTCTGGCCATTTCCACGCCCAGTGCGGTATTGAGCGGGGTGGCCAGGGCCGCAAAAAGCGGGGTGCTTATCAAGGGCGGGCGACCGTTGGAAGACCTGGGGGTTTTGACCGCCCTGGCTTTCGATAAAACCGGGACACTTACCGAAGGCAAACCAAAACTCACTAAAGTAGTTCCGCTGAACAATACCGATGAGAATGAATTGCTGATAATGGCAATTGCCGTGGAAAACCTGAGCGACCACCCCTTGGCAAAGGCGGTGGTAAGGGACGGTAAAAAACGTTTGGAAGGAAATAGTATTCCCGAGGCCACAGATTTGGAAGCCGTTTTGGGTAAAGGCATAAAGGCAGCACTGGGGAATGATAAAGTATATATAGGCAACCTGGAACTGTATGAAGCCCTCGATGATAAAAAACCTTCCAAAAACATTGTAGAAGAAGTAAAAGCCCTCGAAGCCGAAGGGAACACCACCATGCTTATTCGCCGGAATGACGATTATGTAGGCATCATCGCCTTAATGGACACCCCGAGGGCAGAAGCAAAAAGTACGCTGGTGCAATTAAAGAAAATCGGAATCAAACGGATGGTCATGCTCACGGGCGACAACCAGAAAGTGGCCGATGCCGTTGCCAAAGAAATAGGCTTGACCGATGCATGGGGCAGCCTGTTGCCAGAGGAAAAAGTAGATGCCATAAAGAAACTGCAAGAGCAGGAATCGAAGGTGGCAATGGTAGGCGATGGCGTAAACGATGCCCCCGCAATGGCCAATAGCACCGTGGGCATAGCCATGGGCGCGGCCGGTTCTGATGTGGCACTCGAAACCGCTGATATTGCCCTAATGGGCGACAAACTGGAAACCCTTCCCTTTGCTATCGGCCTGAGCAGAAAAGCAACAAGTATTATAAAACAGAACCTCTGGATTAGCCTGGGTATCGTTACTTTACTTATTCCGGCAACCATCTTTGGGCTGGCCGGCATAGGCCTTGCCGTAGTTATTCACGAAGGTTCAACCCTTGTTGTGGTATTTAATGCCTTGAGGTTGTTGGCCTACAAAAAATAACTATATGCAAAAGAGTACATTTCACATTTCCAAAATGGACTGCCCTTCCGAGGAAACCCTTATCAGGATGAAACTCGAAGGGCTTTCCATGATTAAAAGTTTGGTGTTCGATATTGAAAACCGAAAACTTACTGTCTTTCATTCTGAAGAAAGCTCTGAAATTGAGAATCACCTGAAAGAACTCAATTTAGGGTCGCAACTCCAAGAAACAATTGTTGTCCAAGCGGATGAATTCAAGGACAATTCATCGGTACAATCGAAACTCCTTTGGACGGTTTTGATTATCAACTTTGCATTTTTTATTATTGAAATTACCACGGGTTTTATTTCTAAATCTATGGGTTTGGTTGCCGATTCGTTGGATATGCTGGCAGATGCACTTGTTTATGGTCTTAGCCTTTGGGCTGTCGGTTCAACTGTGTTCCGTAAGAAAAAAGTGGCAAAGCTGAGTGGCTATTTTCAACTGGCTTTAGCATTGATTGGGCTTATAGAAGTAATACGCAGATTTATCAGTTTCGAAGCTGTGCCGGATTTCAAAACCATGATTATTGTTTCCATATTGGCATTAATTGCCAATTCCGTTTGCCTTTATTTATTACAAAAATCAAAAAGTGAAGAAGCACACATGAAAGCTACCATGATTTTTACATCAAACGATATAATTATCAATACGGGCGTTATCGCAGCAGGAGTATTGGTTTTGTTGACCCAATCAAAGTATCCTGATTTAATCATTGGTGCAATTGTTTTTTTAATTGTGGTCAGGGGGGCTTTCAGGATATTAAAACTTGGAAAATAGATATGGAAGTAATTTTAGAGTCAATAATAAGCTGTCCAAATTGTGACTTTCAGAAGAAAGAAACCATGCCCATGGATTCTTGCCAATTCTTTTATAAATGTGAAAATTGCCATACCATTCTGAAACCAAAACAGGGAGATTGCTGTGTGTATTGTTCGTATGGTTCGGCAAAATGCCCTTCCATTCAAAAGAATGAAAGTTGCTGCTGATTATTTTTAACAAATGGAAGTACAACTGAGTTCTAACAAAAAATATTTTCGTTATATTTAACATTTAGTTTTACAAACACAAAATCAAGTTGAAAAATAGCAGGTGTAAGTTTGGAAAATGCAATAGTAGAAAGGAAAAATAGACTTGCAAGTAAGGAAAATATTGCAGTACGTTCGGAAAATACAATTCCAAATAAGAAAAGAGAAAATGTGAGTGGGGAAAACGCAATTGTAAAACTGAAAAACAAAATTGTAAAAGCGAAAAAACCAAATGTAATTAATTATAAAATTGAATGTCCGTAATTAGTCACAACCAGACCGTCACCCTGGACTTATTTCAGGGTCTTTTTTGCAAATAGCTGATTATTAGTGGCGAAAGATGCTGAAACAAGTTCAGCATGACGTGCTAAATATTAATTATGACATAGAACGGATATTCAAAAATTATAAACCTTTAAAAATTAAATTATGGCATCACGCACAAAACTTACAGACACAGCAACCTTGGAATTGTACCGGGTAGCTTTGGAAAATGCAGAAACCCAACCTGAAATTTCAGCAATCATGGCAGATTTAGGCTAAGATTCAACAGTTATCGCAGACGGCAAAGCATTGCTAACAAAAACCCGAACTGCATACGATGCAAACAAAACCGAAGACGATGAAACATCTGCCGCTTACGCCGATTTTTCAAGTAAAAAGGAACAATTGGAGGATACATTCAACATTCACCGCAAGAAAGCAAAAGTTGTATTCCGTAACGATTCATTAACCGCTGACAAATTGGCAATTTCTGGAACAATGCCACGGACTTATATCAAATGGTTAGAAGCTGCAAAGAAATTTTATTCCGTGGCATCAGCCGATACAGCGGTTCAAGGTAAATTATCCCGTTTAAAAATCTCCGTTGACGACTTGACAGCGGCAAACACATTGATTTCTGAATTAGAAACGGCAAGAGCAGTTTACCTGAAAGAAAAAGGGGAATCACAAGATGCAACCAAAGGCAAAGATGCAGCATTTGCAAAGATAGATGATTGGATGAGTGAGTTCTATGCCGTAGCAAAGATTGGTTTAGAGGACAATCCACAACTATTAGAAGCATTGGGCAAAACCATAAGAGGATAGTGGAATTGCCCTCCCTATTTGTAAGCACATTGGCAAGCCCCACGAGCCAACGCACGACCAAAACTTGCCAAAGAGCTTACAAAGCCTGCCCAAGTAACCGCCTTTAAGGGCGGTTTTAGGGTTGCCCTCCCACAAAAAAACAAAATAAATTTGCGCTCCGTTGACAGTTTTGTGCAGATTGAAAAGACAATTAAAGAAACCTTAAATGACTGAAAAACAGACTGGAAGAATCAACGCCCAGTTGCTAACAAAGTGTATAAATCATTGGGCGGATAGTGCTAATTTCAAGGGCGTTACATTTAATAAACTTTGTAGCGGTTTGGCAGTAAAGTGCTTCGAAATGCCCAACGCTTCATACACCAACCGTTACGTTGGCAACAAGTGTAAAAAGACAGACAACCAGTCAGATACGATAGTGATAAATAATAACAAAAGAAAGGATTTAGCTTTTTGATAGGACAGTGCAAATTTGATGGAAATTTATTTTGTTTTTTTCTTCCCCCCCCGCAAAAAAAGAAGAAACCCCACCCACATTGCACACATTGCCAAAGCCCCACAAGCCAACGCTGCAACCAAAGCTTTGCCAAAAAGTGCAATTTTGCCTACGCACCATAACAGTAAATTACGAATTAAGCAGTTACTACTGTTTGATTTTCAAATAAATAATTCTCAGAATTCATGTCAGGATTAAAAAAATGTACGACAAATTGAAAGTGAATGAAAACAATTTTAGTAATTTTGCGTTTAACTAAATGATGAAACAGATTTTTTCCATATTATTATCTTTTATTCTCTTGGCAAGCCATATGAACTTGACCATGGGTACACACTTTTGCGGTGGCGAAGCTGTAGAGACTAAGGTATTATTAGGAGAAACACATTTGGGCTGTGAAATGATGGATTTGGTAGAACCCTGCGATGGTTCTGAACATTCTAATCAGAATCAGGTTCGTTTTAATAATGTTCCTTGCTGCCAAAATGAATTTCAAACTATTCAAGGTACAGCTGATTTTGTAAAAGAAGCCGCTCAAACTGTTTTTAATGTTGATTTTGCTTTAGCCTATATTTATACCACCTTGAACTTGGATTTATTTCCAAAATCATCACATCAGGTATATACTGAATACATTTCCCCTCCTCTTGAAAAAGACATTCAAGTACTTTTTCAAACTTTCCTGATTTGATTTTTGCGTGAACTTATGATTCCATATTACAATTTGTAGTGTGGTTGTCGTGTATTGTATTAAAAGCTAATTTTTTCATGTGAAAATCATTGTATCATGCTAAATAAAATAATCAAATATTTCTTAGAGAACAAGTTGGTAACAGTACTTGTTCTAACCGGATTTGTCGCATGGGGCATTGTTACCGCTCCCTTTGGCTGGCAAGTGGGTGGATTGCCGTCAGACCCTGTTCCGGTGGATGCCATACCCGATATTGGCGAAAATCAACAGATAGTTTTTACTCCCTGGAACGGACGGTCGCCACAAGATATTGAAGACCAGATATCTTATCCGTTAACTACTTATCTTTTAGGAATTCCCGGAGTTAAAACCATTCGTAGTTCTTCAATTTTTGGATTTTCCAGTATCTATATCATTTTTGATGAAGATATAGAATTTTACTGGTCACGCTCACGAATATTGGAAAAGTTAAGTTCACTCCCCTCCGGACTATTGCCCGATGGTGTGCAACCCACATTGGGCCCCGATGCAACTGCTTTGGGGCAGGTTTACTGGTACACGCTCGAAGGGCGTGATAAGGATGGAAACCCGACTGGGGGCTGGGATTTACACGAAATACGCACCGTTCAGGATTTTTATGTAAAATATGGACTAAATGCAACCGAAGGCGTATCGGAAGTAGCATCCATTGGTGGGTATGTGCAAGAATACCAAATAGATGTAAATCCCGATGCCTTAAAAGCCTTCAATATCCCTTTACACAAGGTGATGCAGGCGGTTCAGAAATCGAATCGCGATGTGGGGGCTAAAACCATCGAGATAAATCAGGCTGAATACCTTGTGCGTGGTTTAGGTTATGTAAAAAAGACCGAAGATATTGAGAAAGCCGTAGTGGCTGTTCAGGAAAACGTTCCCATTCGGATTAAAGACATAGGTGTAGTAACACTTGGCCCTGCAACACGAAGGGGTGCACTCGATAAAGACGGTGCAGAAGTAGTTGGTGGTGCGGTGGTAGCACGGTATGGAGCTAATCCATTGCAGGTGATTAATAATGTAAAAGAAAAAATTACGGAGATTTCACCCGGTTTGCCGAAAAAGACCTTGGCTAATGGAGTCGAAAGTCAATTGACCATTGTCCCGTTTTACGACCGCTCGGAATTGATTTATGAGACACTTGGCACATTGGAAGAAGCTCTTTCACTTCAAATTCTCATAACCATACTGGTCATCATCGTAATGATTTATAACCTGAGGGCATCTTTTTTAATATCAAGCTTATTGCCCATTGCAGTACTCATGGTTTTTATCGCCATGCGGTATTTTGGCGTTGATGCCAATATTGTAGCTCTTTCCGGTATTGCCATTGCTATTGGTACAATGGTCGATTTAGGTATTATTCTCTCGGAGAATATTGTCAAACATGTAGATGAAGCCCCACCCGGGCAAAAGCTGATAACAACAATATACAACGGCTCGGCAGAGGTTAGCTCTGCTATCCTTACTGCCGTTTCTACCACTATCGTAAGTTTTATCCCTGTTTTTACCATGCAGGCTGCCGAGGGTAAATTATTCGGCCCGTTGGCATTTACTAAAACCTTTGCTTTGGTTGCGGCACTTATCGTTTCGCTTATCATTTTACCTACACTGGCTCACTGGTTTTTTGGTTTTAAAATTAAAAATCCCCGCCATAACAAGTGGGTGAATATGCTGCTTATTGCGTTTGGTTTAATTGGTCTGTTCAGCAATGTTGCATGGGCTGGTATTTTGTTGATTTTATTTGGAGGTATTCCTTTTATAAAACCATTTATTAAAGACAAAAAGCTATTTAAAAAACCTATTCTTAGCAAAATACTGGAAAATATTGAATTGATTCTTGTAGTAGTTGGGGTTGTTTGGCTTTTGGCAAAGTACTGGTTGCCTTTGGGAGCAGGGAAAAGTGTGCTTATTAACTTTGTTTTTGTTGCCTTGCTGGTTGGTATTATTTTAGGTGCATTTACCTTATTACAGGTTTCATACAGAAGGATTTTGCGATGGTGTTTGAATAATAAAGTTAAATTTCTTCTGATTCCTGTTTCTTGATGTTGCTGGGTGTAAATATCTGGATGGGTTTCTCAAACATTTTTGGATTTTTGGCAAATGGAGCTGACAAATTGGGTTGGAACATTCGCACCACTGCTGTTTGGTCGGGACTTAACCATTCATTTCCCGGTATGGGTAAAGAATTTATGCCCTCGCTTGATGAAGGCAGTTTTTTGCTTATGCCCACCTCAATGCCGCACTCAGGAGTTGAATACAACAGAAAAGTTGTTGGGCAGTTAGATATGCTGTTGACAAACATACCTGAAGTGGAGCTTAGTGTGGGTAAATTAGGCAGGGTGGAATCGGCACTTGACCCAGCACCTGTTTCGATGTACGAAAATGTTATCAATTACAAGTCTGAATATGCTCTCAATGACAAAGGGCATCGTAAACGTTTTAAAACTGACAGCGATGGTCGATTTGTTACGAAAAATGGAGAAGCCTTTAGTAATGAAGAATTGCTGACTAAAAACATTTCTATAGACGAACTGGTGCCGAATGTTAAGGGAAACTATTTTAGAAACTGGCGTGAACATATAAAATCATCCGATGATATTTGGAAAGAGATAGTTGCGGTTACTAAAATACCGGGCGTTACTTCTGCCCCGAAACTTCAACCCATCGAAACCCGTTTGGTTATGTTGCAAACCGGCATGAGAGCACCCATGGGCATCAAGGTTTATGGTTCTGACCTTCAAACCATCGAAGAGTTTGGTTTGAAACTGGAAGGTATTCTAAAACAAGTACCCTCAGTAAAAGCCGAAGCAGCCTTTGCCGACCGTATTGTAGGAAAGCCTTACATCCATCTAAACATCAACCGTGATGAAATTTCGCGTTATGGATTGAACGTGGAAGACGTGCAACAGACCATAGAAACAGCAATCGGGGGCATGAAAGTATCGTCAACGGTTGAAGGACGTGAGCGTTTTCCCATACGAGTCCGTTATCCGAGAGAGCTAAGGGACGACCCGGAATCGCTTGGAAAAATTCTTATTCCAACACCCACGGGGGCTCAAATTCCACTTAGTCAGTTAGTTGATATGGAGTATGTGCGTGGGCCACAAGCCATTAAAAGTGAGAATACCTTTCTTGTAGGTTATGTGCTGTTTGATAAAAAGGAAGGTTTTGCTGAAGTAGATGTTGTAAACGATGCACAGGAAATGATTCAGCAAAAAATTGATGCAGGAGAATTAATTGTTCCAAATGGTGTGAATTATAAATTTTCCGGAAGTTATGAAAATCAGGTGCGTGCCGAAAAACGATTAAGCATTATTGTTCCGTTGGTCTTTTTAATCATCTTCCTGATACTTTACTTTCAATTCAAATCGGTTACCACGTCACTCATGATTTTTACAGGGGTGGCGATGGCATTCAGTGGCGGGTTTATCATGCTCTGGCTATACGGGCAAGGCTGGTTTGCCGATTTTACCGTTTTTGGGACAAATATCCGAGAACTTTTCCAGATGAATACCGTGAATCTAAGTGTTGCCGTTTGGGTGGGCTTTATTGCTCTGTTCGGATTGGCAACTGATGATGGTGTATTGATGGGAACCTATCTCGACCAAAGCTTTG
>ENA-UOWO01006526-UOWO01006526.1-activated-sludge-metagenome-genome-assembly--contig:-NODE-6526-length-11899-cov-4.504559_pt1 | contig 11899 bp, 12 predicted proteins | sample MGYA00238148_ERZ761564 | MGnify/ENA primary metagenome ERZ761564 (study PRJEB28885, sample SAMN05720194) | activated sludge metagenome | isolation source: Anaerobic digester | place: USA...
ATCCCCAGCGCCGTCAGCGGCCGGACCGCATAGAAATCCCCGGCCCAGCAGGCGATGCCGTTGCGTCCCAGCTCTTCGGACACCGGCTCGGCGGGGCGGTTCAGTTCCACCGCCACCGTCGGCGCCCGCTTGTCGGCAGACCTTGGCCCCAGCAGCCGCAGGTCATTGCGCCCCGCCAGATAGTCCAGCAAGGGCTGGATCACCGCAACTTCCTGCACCCGCATAAGGTCATGCACCCCCCGGTTCCGCGCCGCCGCGTCGCCGCCGATCCCGTGCCGCGCGGCCAGAGCGTCGATGTAATCCGCCATCCCGGCACAGGCCGCGATCTGGGCATGGTCCGGCCCGGCGGGGGTGTGCCGCTTGTACAGCACGCCGTGGTTGAAGAAATGCGCCTGCCCCGGCAACTCGAAGCCGAACGCCTCGCGCAGGACCATGATCCCCTGATGCGGGCCATAGGTCTTGTAGGCCGAGAACAGATAGACGTCACACCCCAAGGCCGGGATATCCGGAAACCCGTGTGGCGCGTAGCTGACCCCGTCCACCACCGTCCGCGCGCCCGCGTCCCGCGCCATCGCGCAGATCGCCGCCACGTCGTTGATCTCGGCGATGACGTTGGAGCAATGCGGGAAACAGACCAGCTTGACCCGCCCGTCCGCCAGCAGGGCCGCCAGCGTCGCCGTCTCCAGCGCCCCGGTCTCGCGGTCCACCTGCCATTCACGCACTTCGATCCCGGCGTCCGCCAGCCGCCGCCACACGCCCGAATTCGCCTCGTGGTCCTGGTCCGTCACCACCACAGCGCCACCCGTGCCCGCCAGCCAGGCCCGCGCGGCCTGCGCCAGCACATAGGTGTTCGCACTGGTGGACGGCCCGAACGACACTTCCTCGCGCGCGACGCCCATCATCGCCGCCAGCCGGGTCCGTGCCTCGTCCATCTCGGCCCCGCCCGCCTGCGCCCCCGGATAGGGCCCATAGGGCTGCACCTTGCGGTCGCGGTAGAACCGGGTCAGCCGGTCCACCACCTGCACGCAAGGGTAGCTTCCGCCCGCATTTTCAAAGAAGGCATGCGACGACAGGACCGGCGACTGAAACGCCGGGAATTGCGAACGAACAAAGTCTAGATCAAGCGCCATCTGCGGCTCCATGTTCGGGCCGCGACACCGGATGCCCCACCCCGAAAACCTCACGCGAGGCGGGGGGATCCCGGTCCGCGGCAGGTCTTCCAGCCAGGCCTGCGGGATGTCTCTCCCCCGGCCAGAGCCGGGATCGTCCCGGCCTCGGCGGAAAATCTAGCGCCCCGGCCCGCTTGCCGCAACCCCGGCCTTTTGCCGCCGGCAGGCCCCGCCTTCCGCAACGGCACCCGCGCCCGCTGCCCGCTTCTGCAGCGGCTGGCGCAAAATTGTGCGCCCGGCCCCCGCTGGTCGGGCACTTTCCTCTTGTCCTTTGCGCGCCACCCGCCCACTTTCGATGCACCGGAATGCCAAGACTGGGGTCTGCATTCCTGAAAGGTAACAATCCGGCCGGTCGCACAGAACCGCCGCCGCCAAGAAGGAGCCGCCATGTCCCGCAAAGCCCTTGCCCTCTTCAGCGCCGCCTCGGTGCTGTCGCTGACCGTCGCCGCCCATGCCGCCGATCCCGATCTGACCATCCTTGACTGGGCCGGCTGGGAAATCGACGGCATGCTGCAGCCCTATGTCGACAAGCACGGGGCCAAGCCGTCCTATGTCTTCTTCGCCGACGATGACGAGGCGTTCCAGAAAATGTCCTCGGGCTTCCAGGCCGATGTCGTGCATCCCTGCGCCGCCTCGGTGCCGCGCTACAAGGACGCCGGGCTGATCGAACCCTGGGATGTCTCGAAGATCCCCGAATTCGCCAATATCCCGGCCCGCATGGCGGATGCCTTCAAGGATGACACCGGCGTCTGGTTCATCCCGACCGACTATGCCTACACCGCCACCGCCTACAACGCCGAGACGGTTCCCGTCGAAGACGTGGCCTCGCTGGCGGTCTTCACCAACCCGAAATACGCCGGTCGCATCTCGATCCCGGACAACACCGATGACGTCTGGTCGCTGGCCTTCCTGGCCACCGGCGTGACCTCGTGGGACAACGTGACGGACGAACAGTTCACCGCCGCCGCCGACTGGTTGCGCGCCGTCCATCCGAACGTCCGCGCCTATTGGGCCGACCCGTCCGAACTGTCGCAGCTCATGGCCTCGGGCGAAGTGCAGGTCGCCTGGTCCTGGAACGACCCGGTCGCGATCCTGCAGTCGGAAAACTTCCCCGTGGGCTTCAACCGCTCGCCGACCGAAGGGGCCGCGACCTGGTTCTGCGGCATGGTCAACGTCAAGGGCAGCGCCGGGAACGAAGACAAGGCCTATGACTACATCAACTCGCTTCTGGCCCACAGCTCGGCCCAGCCGCTGCTGGACGCGATCGGCTATTCGCTGTCCAACGACGCCGCCATGGCCGAAATCCCGGCCGAGACGCTGAAGGCGGCCTATGTCGATCCGGTCACCACGACCCTTTTCGTCCAGTCGCCCCCCAGCCAGGACCTGCGCGACCGCATGATCGAGGAATTCGAGCTGATCAAGTCGGGCTTCTGATCGCCCCAACACCACACCGACACCGCACCGACGCCCGGGGAAACCCCGGGCGTTTTTCATTGCCGCTCACCGATCCTGCGGACCTTGTGATGCCCGGGGCCAGACCCTAAAGCTTGGACACGCCAGCCAGGGGCCGCCACCGGTGATCGAGACCGTCTGCATCAGCTTTGCCTTCTTTTTCGGCCTCGCCGTGCGCCGCATCGGGCTGCCGCCGATGGTCGGCTTTCTGGCCGCCGGTTTTGCCCTTGCCGCCATCGGGCCGCGCATCGGTCTTCCGCCGGAAACCGGCAGCATCCTTGGCCATGTGTCGCATCTTGGCGTGCTGCTTTTGCTTTTTGCCGTCGGGCTGAAGTTGCGCCTGGAACAGATCGCGCAGCCGCAGGTCCTGTTTGGCGCGGCGATCCAGTCGGCGCTGACCACCGCGGTCTTCGGCACCGGTCTGGTCTTCCTCCTTGGCCTTGACTGGTCGACCGGGCTGCTGCTTGCGGTGGCGCTGTCGTTTTCCTCTACCGTCTTTTCCGCCAAGACGCTGGAGGCCAAGCGCGACCTCGGCACGCTCTACGGCCGCACCGCCATCGGCATCCTGATCGTGCAGGACATCATTGCCCTTGCGGTCATGGCGATCTGGGGCGGCCAGACCCCGACGCCCTGGGCGCTGGCGCTGGTGCTGGCCCTGCCCGTTCTGCGGCCGCTTCTCCACCGGCTTCTGGACCTTGCCGGCCATGACGAGCTTCTGGTCCTCGCCGGTCTCCTTCTTGCGCTGGTTGTCGGCGGGGCGGGCTTTGCGGCTGTCGGCCTCAGCTCTGAACTCGGGGCGCTGGCTGCGGGGCTGATCCTGTCGACCCACAAGCAGGCCAAAGAACTGTCGGACTCGCTCTGGGGCCTGAAAGAGGTCTTTCTTGTCGGGTTCTTCCTGCAGATCGGCCTGTCCGGCTTGCCGGATCTGGGTGACCTCGCCTTTGCCTCGGTGCTGATTCTGCTGCTTCCGGTGAAGGGGGCGGTGTTCTTCGCCCTGCTCATTGCGTTCCGGCTGCGCGCCCGGACCGCGTTTCTGGCAGCGATCAGCCTGACCGCCTACAGCGAATTTGCCCTGATCATCGCCGCGTCACTGGCCCCCGACTGGCTGGTTCCGCTGGCCCTGGCCGTCAGCCTGTCCTTTCTGGTGGCCGCGCCGCTTGACCGGCTGTCCCAGCAGCTTTTCGACAGGTTCGAGGATCGCCTCAGCCGCTACGAGCCGCGCCAGATCCACCGCGACGAGGTGCCGACCGACCTTGGCAATGCGCGCATCCTGATCCTTGGCATGGGGCGGACCGGAACCGCCGCCTATGACCGGCTTGCCGAAGGCGGCGAACGGATCGTCGGGATCGACGCCGACACCTACCGGGTGGACGGCCACCGCAAGGCAGGCCGCACGGTCCATTGCGCCGATGTCGAGGATGCGGGCGTCTGGCGGTCACTGGACATCGGGCGCCTGCAGGCCGTGATCCTGGCGATGGAGGGGATCGAGGCCAAGGAATACGCCGCCCGCGCCCTGCGGCAAAAGGGGTTCCAGGGGGCAATCATCTCGCACGCGCTGTATGAAGACTACCTTCCCCGCCTGCAGGCCGCCGGGGCCACCCATACCTATCTGACCATGACCCAGGCCGGGATCGGGCTTGCCGATGAAACCGCGCGCGCCGTGACCCTCGGCCAGCCAAAGGGCAGCGCGGAAAGCTTGCCAAAAGCTTAACACCCACGACCAAGCCCTTGATCTTCCTGTCACTCCGCCGATTGTCCACTGTGGACAGCCGCCCTTGCACCCCCCGGCCCGGCCCCCTATATTGACCCTTGTCGGGGGCAACTCCGACTATGGCGATAAACGCACCTGTAATAATCGGCTCGGACCCGGGGGCGGTACCCGGCGACTCCACCAACTTCCCGTTCGTTGCGGGGGCAAGGGGTCGAAATAGGATCGACGAACGACCAAAGAGGCCAGCTTTCGCTCGGTGAGGTACCACCGTTATCGGTCCATGATCACAGTTGCCAACGACAACCGTGCTCCGGTGGCGCTGGCCGCGTAAGCGGCTCGCAATACCAAAACTAAGCCCTTGCGGTTAGCCCCGTAAGGCGGGGTTCGCAGGTACCTGGCAACAGAAACCTGCACCTTCCTTTCCCTTGCCAGACCCCATCCGCGGCCCCATCGTCTGGGGATGCTTCGCGTTCTGACCCTTGCCTGCCTGATCACCCACCCCGCCCTCTCCTGCGAGACGGCGCTGATCCTGTCCATCGACGTCTCCGGCTCCATCGACGCGGGCGACTACCGGCTGCAAGCGGATGGCCTTGCCGCCGCCCTCTCCGACCCCGCCGTCGCCGACGCGCTGGTCGAAGGCCAGGTGGCACTTGCCGTCGTGCAATGGTCCGGCCCCGACCAGCAGGCCCTGTCCCTGCCCTGGCAGCGCATGCTGACCCCCGACGCCGTCGCACGCTTTGCCGACCGCGCCCGCACGATGCCCCGCGCCTTCAGCGGATCGGACACGGCGGTCGGGCAGGCCATCCGCTTTGCCCTTGCCCAGGTCCCCGCCGTTTCCGACTGCGCGCGCCACGTGATCGACATTTCCGGCGACGGGCAGGAAAACGCCGGTTTCACCGACGCCCTCGCCCGCAGCGAGGCCGTCGCCGCAGGCCTGACGATCAACGCCATCGCCATCGAAGAGCCCGGCCCCGCCGCGCCGATCACCAGCTATTACCGGCGCTGGATCATCACCCCCGGCGGCTTTGTCGTCACCGCGCGCGGCCTGCAGGACTATGCCGAAACCCTGCGGCTCAAGCTCTTGCGTGAGCTTGCCAAACCCATCGGCTGACCCCCCGTGACCCCCCTTGACCCCCCTTGACCCCGGCAGCCCAAGCCCCTACCCCTTGCGTAATGGGGTCCGCGTCCACCCCGTGAGGCTTCGGCCCAAGCGTCGCATCCCTGACCCTTTGCCACGGATGCACCCCATGCCCCAATTCGGCCAGATCACCCCCGCACAGGCCTTTCGCCTGATCGGCACGCCCGACGCCCCGGCTGTCTTCGACGTCCGCACCGCCGAAGACATCGCCGCCCTGCCTCGCGTCGTCCCCACCTCCCGCCTGATGCCGCACGGCGCGATTGCCACCCTGACCGACCCGTCCGGCCGGGCCATCGTGGTCTGCACCAGGGGCCGCAAGCTGTCCGAAGGCGCCGCCGCCTGGCTGCGGACCCTTGGCTGGCAGGCCGAGGTCCTTGAAGGCGGCTCCCTGGCCTGGGAGGCGGCAAGCCTGCCGATGACCCCGCTGGCCACCCTGCCCGCCCCCGGCACCCCTTGGGTGACGCGGCACCGCCCCAAGATCGACCGCATCGCCTGTCCCTGGCTGATCCGCCGCTTCATCGACCCGACCGCCCGGTTCCTGTTCGTCGCCCCGACCGAGGTCGCCGACGTCGCCGCCCGCTTCGACGCCATCCCCTTTGATGTCGAGGGCGTGCCCTTCAGCCACCGGGGCGACCGCTGCACATTCGACGCCCTTCTGGACGACTTCGACCTGCACTGTGATCCGCTGGACCGCATGGCCACCGTCATTCGCGGCGCGGATACCGACCGGCACGACCTTGCGCCGCAGGCGGCGGGGCTTTTGGCGCTGTCGGTCGGCCTGTCACGGATGTTTCGCGATGACCTGCAACAGCTTGACGCGGGCCTCGCCCTTTACGACGCGCTGTACCGCTGGGCGCGGGACGGCCATGACGAAGGCCACGACTGGCCCGCAGGACGCCCCGAATGACCGACAGCATGACCAAAGCCAACAGGGCCGACCCCAGCCTCGCCGACCTGACCCGCACCTTTGCCCGGATCGGCGTCCTTTCGTTCGGCGGCCCCGCCGCGCAGATCGCGCTGATGCACCGGGTGATCCTGGACGAACGGCGCTGGGTCTCGGAACCCGACTACCTGCGGGCGCTCAGCTTCTGCATGCTTCTCCCGGGGCCCGAGGCGATGCAGCTGGCCACCTGGATCGGCTGGCGCCTGCACGGGGTAAAGGGCGGGCTGATCGCCGGGGGCCTGTTCGTCCTGCCCGGCGCGGCGGTCGTCCTGACCCTGTCACTGATCTACGCCGCCTTCGGGCAGGTGCCGCTGATCGCCGCCCTTTTCACCGGGGTGCAGGCCGCCGTCATCGCCATCGTGATCGAGGCGCTGATCCGCGTCTCGCGCCGCGCGCTGAAATCGCGCGAGGCCTATGTGATCGCCGCGCTGGCCTTCGCCGGGCTGTTCCTTTTGCAACTGCCCTTCCCGCTGATCATCCTTGCTGCGGGTCTCTGGGGCTTTGCCCGCACGCCCGGCACCGCCCGGGACCCCGCCGCCCCCGCCCCGCCCGCCGCCCTTGCCCGCTCGCTCCGGGCCGCAGCGGTTTGGCTGGCGGTCTGGCTCATTCCCCTGGCCGCTCTGGTCCTTGCCGCCCCCGGTCGCCTTGCCGAGATCGGCATCTTCTTTTCCAAACTCGCGGTCCTGACCTTTGGCGGGGCCTATGCCGTCCTGGCCTGGATGGCGCAGGACGTGGTGCAGCAAAAGGGCTGGCTGACCCTGCCGCAGATGATCGACGGCCTTGGCCTGGCCGAAACCACCCCAGGCCCGCTGATCCTGGTGAACCAGTTCGTCGGCTTCATGGCCGCGCATCAGCAGGGCGGCTGGACGCTGGGCCTGGCCGGGGCGGCCATCGCGCTTTGGATGACCTTCATCCCGTCGTTCCTGTTCATCTTCACCGGCGCCCCCTTCATCGAAAGGCTGACCCACATGCCCCGCCTGTCGGGGGCGCTGGCCGCCATCACCGCCGCCGTCGTCGGCGTCATCGCGAACCTGTCGCTGTGGTTCGCGCTGCATGTGCTGTTCGCCAGCGTGCCGGAAACCGTGATCGGTCCCTTGCACCTGACCTGGCCCGACCCCGCCACCCTGCGCCCGATTCCCGCGCTGATCGCAGGGCTGGCCGCCTATGCCCTGCTTTTGCGGCACTGGGCCCTGGGCTGGGTGCTGCTGCTTTCGGCAGCACTTTCCGCGCTTGCAACGCTTCTGTGACGGAACGCGGACAATCCGCCCGCCGCCCCTTCCCTTGGCATCCAAATTCCCTATGCTGCACCCAACCGGGAAAGGATGGTTCATGGCGCGCAGCATCGACTATGGCAATCTCATGCACCGGGCGATGCGCGGGCTGATCCAGACCGTGCTGGCCGATGTGGCCCGCGACGGCCTGCCGGGCGCGCACCATTTCTTCATCACCTTCGATACCATGCATCCCGATGTGCAGATCGCCGACTGGCTGCGCGAACGCTATCCCACGGAAATGACCGTGGTGATCCAGCACTGGTACGAAAACCTGGTGGTGACCGACGAAGGCTTCACCATTACCCTGAATTTCGGCAACAATCCCGAGCCGATGGTGATCCCCTTCGATGCGGTCCGCACCTTTGTCGACCCGTCCGTCGAATTCGGCCTGCGCTTTGAAAGCCAGGGCAGCGATGACGAAGACGAAGAGGACGACGAAGAAGACATCGAGGTCGAGGAACCCGAGGTCCGCCGCGACGCCGAAGTCGTGTCGCTGGACCAGTTCCGCAAGCATTGATGAGCGACCTTGCCCTTTTTCGCCGCCGCTTGCTGAAGAACCCGCGGCAGGTCTCGGCCATCGCGCCCTCGTCGCGCACCTTGGCCCGCGCAATGACGCTGGGTCTGGGGCCCACCTCTGGCCCGGTGGTCGAATTCGGCCCCGGCACCGGCCGCTTCACCGAGGCGATCCTGGCCCGCGGCGTGCGCCCGCAAGACCTTACCCTGTTCGAGCTGGACGAGGAATTCGTCGCCTACCTGCGGCAGAAATTCCCCGGCGTGACCGTCCACCAGCGCCCCGCGCAAGAGGCGGTGGATCTGGTCCCGGCGGGCGTGTCCGTGGTGATCTCGGGCCTGCCGCTCCTGTCGATGCCCGAAGAGGTGCGCCACGGCATCGTCGGCGCCGCGTTCCAGATCCTTGCCCCGCGCGGGCGCTATGTGCAGTTCACCTACGGCAACACGCCGCCGCTGCCGCCCGAAACCATCGCCGCGCTGGGGCTGACAGTGAACAAGGGCCACAAGGTCTGGGCCAACCTGCCCCCCGCCCGCGTCTTCCGCTTTCGCCGGGCCTGACGCGCCGCGACTCAAGCGCCCGCACTTCGGTATACGACTGTATGCCAATTGATTTAGCAGCCCCCCGGCGCTATGCGGAACACGACAGCTTGCGAGGAGACCGCGATGACCGCCACCCGTACCGAAACCGACAGCTTTGGCCCGCTCGAGGTTCCCAGCCACAAATACTGGGGCGCGCAGACCCAGCGGTCGATCATCAACTTCCCGATCGGCTGGGAACGCCAGCCGGTCCCGATCATCCGCGCGCTTGGCGTGATCAAGCAGGCCTGCGCCCGGGTGAACATGGCGCAAGGCGACATCGACGCGACGCTTGGCAACGCCATCGTGGCCGCCGCAGGTGAGGTCATCGACGGCAAATTCGACGACAACTTCCCGCTGGTCGTCTGGCAGACCGGCTCTGGCACCCAGTCGAACATGAACGCGAACGAGGTGATCAGCAATCGCGCGATCGAGATGCTGGGCGGCGTGATGGGGTCAAAGAAACCCGTCCACCCGAACGACCATGTGAACATGGGCCAGTCGTCGAACGACACGTTCCCGACCGCGATGCACGTCGCCATCGGCATGCACACCCGCGACGTGCTACTGCCGGGGCTGACGAAACTGTCCAAGGCGCTTTGGGCGAAGTCCAACGAATTCAAGGACATCATCAAGATCGGCCGCACCCATACCCAGGATGCGACACCCCTGACCCTGGGGCAGGAATTCAGCGGCTACGCGACCCAGGTCGACAAGGGCATCGCGCGGGTGAAGGCCTGCCTGCCCGACATCTATGAACTGGCGCAGGGCGGCACCGCTGTCGGCACGGGCCTCAACACCCGCGTCGGCTTTGACGTGCGGGTCGCGACCGAGATCGCCGCGATCACCGGCCTGCCCTTCGTCACCGCCCCGAACAAGTTCGAGGCGCTGGCCGCCCACGATGCGATGGTCATGTTCAGTGGCGCGCTGAAGACCGTCGCCGCCAGCCTGTACAAGATCGCCAGCGACCTGCGGCTTTTGGGCTCTGGCCCCCGCTCGGGGCTTGGGGAACTGATCCTGCCGGAAAACGAGCCCGGATCGTCGATCATGCCCGGCAAGGTCAACCCGACCCAGGCCGAAGCGCTGACCATGGTCTGCGCGCATGTGATGGGCAACGACGCCGCCGTGGGCTTTGCCGGCAGCCAGGGCCATTTCGAGCTGAACGTCTACAACCCGATGATGTCCTACAACGTGCTGCAATCGATCCAGCTTCTCGGCGATGCCGCCGCCAGCTTCACCGACAACATGGTGGTGGGGACCCAGGCCAACCTGCCCCGGATCGACAAGCTGATGAAGGAATCGCTGATGCTGGTGACGGCGCTGGCCCCGACCATCGGCTATGACAACGCGACCAAGGTCGCCAAGACCGCGCACAAGAACGGCACGACCCTGCGGGAAGAGGCGATTGCGCTTGGCTTTGTCGACGGCGAAACCTTCGACCGCGTGGTCCGCCCCGAAGACATGGTCGGCCCGAAAGGCTGATGGCCACGATCGTCAACCTTGCCCGCGCGAAAAAGCAGGCGGCCCGCAAGGCCGCCCGCGTGACCGCAGATGCAAACGCCGCAAAATTCGGCCGCACGAAAGCCGAGCGTGCGCTTGACCAGGCGCAGGCCGACAAGGCCGCCCGCGATCTGGACAGCCACCGGCGCGAGACGGATTAAGCGTCGATTAACCCTGTCATGCCAGCCTCCGCCCCCAGGAGGTGCGCCATGACCAGTCTTCCCGACTATCTGTCAGCGGACCATTGGGTCTCGCATCTGTTCACGTCACAGGCCGCGCGCGAGGGTGGTGTGATCCGGCGCAAGGTTCGCGACGTCGAACGGTTTGTCGGCCGCGATCCGTTCCTGGACGAAATGAAGCGCCGTGGCTTTCCCGTGGTCGAAAACGCCGGGCAGTTCGTCATCTTCTGCAACCGCGAGCCGATCCGCCGGGTGGTGTAGGCGATTTCTTCAAAGAAATCGCACCGGACCCTTTGAAGGGTCCGAACCGGAGTTTTCGAAAACTCCGGTGACAACGCCGACCGTTGCGCGCTATGCCTGCGCCATGTCCGCCCGCCCCGTCAAACGCTCGCTTACGCTGCACGGCCACCGCACCAGCGTCTCGCTGGAGGCCGCGTTCTGGGACGCGTTCCGCCGGCTTGCCTCGGACCGTGGCATCCCGCTCAACCAGCTTGCCGCAGAGATCGACGATGCGCGCACCGGCGACGAAGGGCTGGCCTCGGCGATCCGCGTTCACATTCTGGGCCAGTTGCAGGCCGGGCACGGGCAAAAGGTCAGCGGGCAGAACTAGCGGACAGGGAGTCCCAAAGCCAGTCCCGGCCCCGGTGTCGCGCCGTGGCAACAGCGCCAGAAGATCTGGATTTGCCGCCCTTGCGGACCGGATCGCCGGGTGCCACGCTGGCGTGGTTATTAGAACGCAAGGTGAATTGAAATGCGAACTCCCTCTCTCTTTCTTCCTTTGGCGCTGATCTTCGCGGCCCCGCTGGCCGCGTCGGCGCAGGACGCGTCGGCCTGGGCTGGCGCCTATGGCGGTGTGCAACTGTCCTATGGTGACGGCTTCCAGGACTACGGTGGCGGCACCACCTACGACATCTACGGCGAATCCTACGGGCTGTTCGCCGGATACATGTGGACCACGGGCGCCTGGGCCTATGGTGCGGAACTGGCCTACGCCAATGCCAGCTTCCACGAATATGACGGCCCGGACGAATACCCCGACTACCAGTTCAACCACACGCTCGACCTGAAGGCGCGCGCCGGCTATGCGATGGGTCCGGCGCTGGTCTACGGCACCCTCGGCTACGGCTTTTCAGAGTGGGAAGAGGGCGGCACCGATCCGGGCGACCTGTACGATGTCGACGGCGTGCTTGTGGGCGTCGGGGTCGACTATCTGGTGACCGATCAGATCTTCCTTGGGGCCGAGGTCCTGCGGCGCGGCATGGACAGCGACTATCCGTTTGACGCCGATCTGACCACGTTCACCCTTCGGGCGGGCATGACGTTCTGATGCCGGTTCAGGTGCCGCCCTGCGCGACACCTGACCAGTTTCGCGGCGGCCAGGCTGCAGGCCCACGCCCGACATGGCAGAAAGCTCTGGCGACAGGGCGGGCGGCCCACACTCTCCGCC
>ENA-UOWO01006528-UOWO01006528.1-activated-sludge-metagenome-genome-assembly--contig:-NODE-6528-length-11898-cov-7.234231_pt1 | contig 11898 bp, 10 predicted proteins | sample MGYA00238148_ERZ761564 | MGnify/ENA primary metagenome ERZ761564 (study PRJEB28885, sample SAMN05720194) | activated sludge metagenome | isolation source: Anaerobic digester | place: USA...
TCGCGACCTGACCGGCATCAGCGCCTTCGCCTGACCGCGCGGATCAACGACCGCCGCGCGGATCATCCGGCCCCGGATGTGACGCATGGGCCTTGAGTCAACGACTTCATCCGCGCAGTCCTGATCTCCCGACCGATCCCCCGACCGATCCCCGACCGGTCCCCCGACCGATCGGCCCGACCACACGATCAGCCCGACCGACGATCAGCCCGACAAAGGAGTCCCGTCATGATCAGCTCCACCGCCAACGATTCCCCGCTCACCCCCTTGCGTTTCCTGCAGCGCTCGGCCGAGGTGTATCCGACCAAACCGGCCATCGTCTACGGCGCCCGCCGCTACAGCTACGCCGAATTTGCCGACGCCGCCCAACGTCTCGCGCAGGCGCTGCGGGCCAGGATCGAGCCGGGCGACCGGGTGGTGTTCCTGGCCCCCAACGTGCCCGAGATGCTCATCGCGCACTTCGCGGTGCCGCTGGCCGGTGGAGTGCTGGTGGCCCTGAACTCCCGGCTGGCCAAGGCCGAGATCGACTACATCCTCAACCATTCCGAGGCCAAGTTGCTGTTCGTGGACGCCGAGCTGGTCGCCACGGTGGGCAACTCGCTGGCCGCCGCGCCCGCCCTGACCGGGGTGATCGAGATCGCCGACGCCGAATTCGGTCTGGCCGCCAGCGGCCTGGATGTCGGCCAGCAGTCGTACGCTTCGTTCCTGGCCGAGGCCGACCCGGCCGCCGCCCCGCTGCCGTGGACGGTGGCCGACGAACGGACCGTCATCTCGATCAACTACACCTCGGGGACCACCGGAAAACCCAAGGGCGTCATGTACACCCACCGCGGCGCCTACCTGAACTCGTTCGGCGAGATCGTGCACAACCAGTTCACCGGGGACTCGGTCTACCTGTGGACGCTGCCGATGTTCCACTGCAACGGCTGGTGCACCCCCTGGGCGGTCACCGGCGCCGGCGCCACTCACGTGTGCCTGCGCGCCGTCCGGGCGGACGCCGTCTGGTCGGCCCTGGACGGGCTCGGCGTGACCCACCTGTGTGGCGCTCCGACGGTGTGCAGCATCATCGCCGACGCCGGGCAGGCCCATCCGCTGGACCGGCCGATGCGGATCACCACCGCGGGGGCACCGCCGTCGCCGACGGTCATCGAAAAGCTCGACCGGTTGGGCGTGACCGTGGTGCACGTCTACGGGCTCACCGAGGTCTACGGGCCGTTCACCATCTGCGAGTACCAGCGGGAGTGGGACGACCTGCCGCCGGCCGACCGGGCCCGGCGACTGTCCCGGCAGGGCGTGGGCATGCTGCAGGCCGAGTCGGCCCGGGTGGTCGACGAGCAACTTCTCGACGTGCCCGCGGACGGCATCACCATCGGCGAGATCGTCCTGCGCGGCAACAACGTGATGGCCGGCTACTTCAAGGACGACGCAGCCACCGAGCAGGCGTTCCGCGGTGGCTGGTTCCACAGCGGCGACCTGGGCGTGATGCACCCCGACGGGTACATCGAGCTCAAGGACCGGGCCAAGGACATCATCATCTCCGGTGGCGAGAACATCTCGACCATTGAGGTCGAGAACGCCGTGCTCTCCCATCCGGCCGTGGCCGAGGCCGCGGTGATCGGCATGCCCAGCGTGAAGTGGGGCGAACGGCCGCGGGCGTTCGTCGTCGTGCGGCCGGGCGTCGAGGTCAGCTCGGCCGCGATCCTGGACCACGTCAAGGGATTGATCGCCAAGTTCAAGGTGCCGGACGAGGTGATCTTCGTCGACGTCCTGCCCCGGACCGCCACCGGCAAGATCCGCAAGAACGAGCTGCGGGCGACCGACCCGGCCGCTCGCGTGCTCGCCACCGCCCCGTAGCCGCTGCCGCGGCGCCCCAGCGGCGCCGCGGGCCGAACTCCGGCCGATCCGGCCCATCCACCGCATTGGCGGCGGCGCCGACAGACCCCCTGCGCGGATCAAGTCGTCGACTCCCGTCCCAGGCGTCACAAGCACTGCTGTTTCATCCGCGCAGCCGCAGTTGATCCGCGCGACACCCGAGCGCTCGCCAAGCCCGGCCCGATCCGGGCCGCACCCCATCCGCAGCTCCCCCCAACCCAGGAGTCAGCTCATGACCACGATCGTCGACCACCCCAATGCCGACCTGATGCCCGACCTCGCCGACCCGACCGCCGGACGGGTCGCCCAGGCCCGGGAGATGGCCTCGGCCCAGGTCCAACTGATCGCCGACCCCGCCCCGCTGGGGCTGGCCGCCTTCGCGCTCACCACGTTCCTGTTGAGCCTGGCCAATTCCGGCCTGATGCCGGTGGCCGCCGAACCGGTCGTGCTCGGCGTGGCCCTGGCCTACGGCGGCCTCGCCCAACTGCTGGCCGGCATGTGGGAATTCAAGAAGGGCAACGTCTTCGGCGCGACGGTGTTCACGTCCTACGGCGCCTTCTGGCTCTCGTTCTGGGCCTACCTGACCTTCTACGCCGGGGGCATCCCGGCCGAGCAGCACGGTGTCGCCGCCGGCTGGCTGCTGATCTGCTGGGGCATCTTCACCGTGCTGATGTTCCTGGGCTCGCTGCGGACCACCGCGGTGCTGGCCGCCCTGTTCGCGGTCGTCGTGGTGGCGTTCTTCCTGCTCGGATTCGGCGCGCTCAACGGCATCACCGGCCTGACCCGGGCCGGTGGCTTCGCCGGCCTGCTGGCCGGAGCGATGGCCTGGTACCTGTGCCTGGCCGGCGTGCTCAGCTCCACCTTCGGCCGGCCGGTCCTGCCCAACAAGTCACTGGTGGGCTGAGCGCACCATGGGCCCGGGCGGCGCACCGGAACCATCGGGGCGCCGCCCGGTCAGGCCGGACAGCCGGACTCGGCCCACAGGGCGCCGACCACGGTCACCGCACGGGCGTAGGCGGCCTGGTAGATCTCGCCGTTGGCCGACGGCGAGCTCTGCACCTTCTGGGCAACCTGCCAGGGCACCCCGGACGGCCAGTTCTCGATCCGCAGCAGCTTGTCGTAGAACAGGCCGGCCGCCGATGCCGGGTCGATCAGCTTCTCCGGCGCCCCCCACCCGGTGGTCGGGCGCTGCTGGAACAGGCCGATGGAGTCCAGGTTGTTGCCGACCTCGTCGTGCGGGTAGTCCAGTGACCGCCGCGCCACCTCCCGCTCGATGTCGGTCAGCGGACGGTTGATCTCCGAGGCGTACAGCTCGGAGGTGCCGTCGTTGGCGAAGTTGATCAGGCCGGTCTCGGCCAGGGCGGTCGCCACCGCGATCTCGGCGGCCGGCTGATCCAGTCCGCGTTCCCGGGCGACCCCGGTGACGATCCGCGCGTTGCGGCTCTGCACCGGGCTCAGGTCGGCTACCGGGTCGCTCGATTCGCACCGGACCGCACCGGCCTGCGCGGAGTCCGATGAGTCGTCCATCGTGCCGAGCAGCACGACGGCACCGACGGTGAGCAGCAGGGCGACCGTCAGCCGCAGTTTCTCGCCCCGGTTGCCCGGGCGGGCGGGCCGAGCCGCCGGCGCCGGATTCGCCGGCGATCGGGTGCTCGCCGGGGGCGTCGGACCGCGGTCGCCGCCAGCGCGGCGGGCGGTCTCGACGGGCGGGTACCCCATCAGGCCGTTCGCGTCGGTCGACCGGACGCCCGCGCCGGCCGCGCACGTCGAATCGACCTCGAATTCCCGGGTTGCCACCCGGCAGGCGAAATCCTGAGCACTTTCATTCCCTCCGTTGGGACCGTGGTGCACTGGTGCAGCGACGGCCACGGGGGCCGGCGGTGATGATATGCAATCCAATGCAGCCAGGTCGCCCATCCGGGAAGTCGCGTCGAACGGTTTCACGCTTTGGGGCCGGACGGGTTCGGCTCGGACCACGCGCAGTAATCGGCCATCGCCCATTGATCCCCGATCATCGGCGCCGGATGGGCTGTGGCCACCCGTTCGCCGATGCGCCTGTCGGGGACAAAAAAGAGGGGCGGATGCATTCTCGCGAATGCATCCGCCCCGCCGGCGATTGTGCCGGACCGTTGATCGGTGTTTCTCCGGCGATCAGCCGGTGGAGGTGAAGGTGACCACCACGGAGCGGTTCTCCGGATCACTGGCCGGCTGCACCAGCGGCGAGGAGTCGCCCAGGCCGACCACCGAGGTGATGTTCTCGCCCGGCACCCCGACCTCCTGCAGCAGCACGGCCACCTCGGTGGCCCGCTGGGTGGACAGGTCGATCGCGCCCTGGGGATCCCCACCGGGGACGGCCGCGGTGCGCCCCTCGACGCTGATCTTGGTGCTCGGGTCCACGGTGCCGACGCACTCGCTCAGCGCCGTCAGGGTGGCCGCCTTGTCGATGAGCGCGGCCTGGTTGGGCAGGAACAGCGCCGGGGTGGGCAGGGTGCAGGTCCGGGTCGGGCCGGAGCCCTCGGAGGAGATCTTGTCGGTCGGGTCCGGGGTGGCGACCGCGGGGATGGTCCCCGTCCCGGCACCGGTCCCGGTGCCGTCGTAGAAGGTGACGGTGGACGCGCCGGCGGCGGTCGCGATGCCCTCCCAGATGGCGTGCTGGTAGCCCACCTGGACGTCGGAGAGCGCGTTCTGCTGCCCGGCGACCGGGGTGACGACGAAGTTGACCTCACGGCCGGTCAGGTCGGGCAGAGCCCCGGACGCGGTCGCGGCGCTCACCACATCGGGCGGCGACTGGTCAAAGGCCAGCAGGTTCATGTCCAGCGCGCCCTGGGTGTCCAGCAGCGGCGAGAAGACCCAGACCGGGGAGCCGGCCGGCGAGGCCACGGCATCCAAGCCGGCCAGGGCATCCCGGCCCGGGGACGCGGCCTGCAGGGCGTTGAGCTGCGCGGTGAACGCCGAGGTGGCGTCCGCGTCCGCGACGGCCACCGGCGTGGTGCTGGTGGTGCCGTCACCGGCCACCGCGACCCACTCGACGCCGTTGCCCGAGCCCAGGGCCGCCCACTGGGCGGCCACCACCTCGGGCACCACGATCTGCGCCTCGTTCGAGGAGCCGGCGGTGCTGACCACACTGCCGGCCACCGTCACCGGCGCCGCGCTGGTCGGCGCCGCCGACGACTCGCCGGATCCGCTCGAGCCGCCCGAACTGCACGCGGTGAGCGTCAGCAAGGCGACCGCGGCGGCCAGGATGGGCAGGCGTACGGGCAGGGTCGGGGGCGTTCGTCTCCGGCTCATGGCCTCAGGCTAGCCACGAATGGGGGCCCGGAACCGGAGTTGAGAGATCCCTCAACCGCAATGAACCTTCCGTCAGCTGGCGTCCACGGGTGAGGCATTCCAGATCCGGTCGAGGTAATCCTGGATCGACCGGTCGCTGGAAAAGAAGCCGGAACGGGCCACATTGAGCACCGCGCTGCGGTTCCACGCCCGGGTGTCCCGGTAGGCCAGATCGACCCGATCCTGCGCCTCGATGTAGCTCTGGTAGTCGGCCAGGGCCAGGAACCGGTCCTCGTGCAACAGCGAGTCGACGATCGGCGCGAACGCCTCCCGATTGCCGTCGGAGAACGCGCCCGAGGCGATCGCCCCCAGGGCCTTGCGCAATTCCGGATTGTTCTGGAAATACTCGCGCGGCTGGTATCCGGATTCGTAGATGGCGTGCACCTGCGGCTCGGTCAGCCCGAAGAGGAAGAAGTTCTCCTCGCCGACCGCCTGCAGGATCTCCACGTTGGCGCCGTCCAGGGTGCCGATGGTCAGCGCCCCGTTCAGGGCCAGCTTCATGTTGCCGGTGCCGGAGGCCTCCTTGCCGGCCAGCGAGATCTGCTCGGACAGGTCGGCCGCCGGGATCAGCGTCTCGGCCAGCGTCACGTTGTAGTTCGCCGGGAAGGCGACCTTGAGCCGCCCGGCCACGATCGGGTCGTTGTCGATGACCCGGCCGACCGCGTTGATCAGCGCGATCGTCTGCTTGGCGATCCAGTACCCGGGGGCCGCCTTGGCCCCGAACAGGAACACCCGGGGCACGATGTCCAGGTCCGGATTCTCCTGCAGTCGCTGGTAGAGCGTGACGATGTGCAGCAGCTTGAGTGTCTGCCGCTTGTACTCGTGCAGTCGCTTGACCATCACGTCGTACATGGCGTCCTGCGGCAGCACGATGCCGTCCCGCCGCTCCAGCAGGCCGGCCAGCCGCTTGCGGTTGCCGACCTTGATGGCGGCGAAGGCGTCCAGGAAGGCCGGGTCGTCGGCGTGCGGCTCCAGCTCGCCGAGCCGGCCCAGATCGCGCAGCCAGCCGTCGCCGATGGTGTCGGTGATCAGCTCGGTCAGGGCCGGGTTGGCCAGGCCGATGAAGCGGCGCGGGGTGATCCCGTTGGTCACGTTGGTGAACTTGTCCGGCCAGTACGCCGAGAAGTCCGAGAGCACCTTGTCCCGCAGCAGCTGGCTGTGCAGCTCGGCCACGCCGTTGACCTTGGCGCCGACGACCGTGGCCAGGTAGGCCATCCGCACGGCCCGCTCCGGGTGCTCCTGGATGATCGACATGCTGCGGACCCGCAGCTCGTCGTCCGGGTACGCCTCGCGCAGCTCGGCCAGGAAGTCGTCGTTGATCCGGAAGATGATCTCCAGGTGCCGCGGCAGCAGCCGGCCCAGCAGCTCGACCGGCCAGACCTCCAGCGCCTCGGGCAGCAGGGTGTGGCAGGTGTAGGCGAAGCACTGGCGGCAGATGTCCAGCGCCTCGTCCCAGGGGATGTCCTTCTCGTCGACCAGGATGCGCATCAGCTCGGGGATGGCGATCACCGGGTGGGTGTCGTTGAGCTGGAAGATCACCCGCTCGGGCAGCTTGCGCGGGTCGAACCCGGGGCCCATGACGTTGGTCAGGAAGTCGCGCAGCGAACAGGCGACGAAGAAGTACTGCTGCTGCAGCCGCAGCTCCTTGCCCTGCGGGGTGGAGTCCTCCGGGTAGAGCACCTTGCTGATGTTCTCGGCGAAGGCCTGCGAGCGGACCGCCTGCAGGTAGTCACCGTTGTTGAACACGTGCAGGTCGAACGCCTGGGTGGCGCGTGCGCTCCACAGCCGCAACGTGTTGACGTTCCCGGTGCGGTAACCGGGGACCATGTAGTTGTAGGGGACCCCGATGACCTCCCAGTCGTTGACCCACCGGGTGCGCTCCCGGCCGTCCTCTCCCAGGTACTTCTCGGTGTGGCCGGCGAAGGGGACCTTGACGCCCATTTCCGGGTGCGGGAACTCCCAGGGCGAACCCAGGGTCAGCCACGAGTCGGGCTGCTCGACCTGGTGGCCGTCCTCGAAGGTCTGCCGGAAGATGCCGTACTCGTAGCGGATGCCGTAACCGATGGCCGGGATCCGCAGGGTGGCCAGCGAGTCGATGAAGCAGGCGGCCAGGCGGCCCAGGCCACCGTTGCCCAGGCCCGGCTCGACCTCGGTGTCCCGGATGGTCTGCATGTCCAGGCCCAGGCCGTCGATCGCCGCCTCGGCGGTGTCGGTGAGCCCGGAGGCCAGCAGGGCGTTGTCCAGCTGCCGGCCGAGCAGGTACTCGGCGGACAGGTAGACCACGACCTTGGCCTTGGCCTGCATCTGTCGCTGCACGGTCTCCAACCAGCGGGCCATCAGCTGCTGGCGAACCGTACGAGCGAGCGCGTAATAGAGATCGTTCTTGGTCGCCCGCGGCAGCGCGACGCCCTGCCCGAACTGCAGGCGCTTGAGGAACTCCTCCGTGAACCGCTCGACATCGTCGAGGTCGGACGGCACGATCGCGGGTCGACTCGATTTAGTCACGAGCGCGGATAGTAGCCATGGTTTGTGACGCGTGCGGTAACAACGACCCGATCCGGGCGTCGAATTCGGGTCGCCGGCGCGCGCACGTCGTCGTCACCGGCGACACTGGCCGGTCGACCGGGTGGTCGCGGGCCGGTCCCGCGCGCTGCGCCCCGGGTCGCCCGGTGGGTGGGGACACTCGTCGGTGTGACGAGGGCCACGGTTTTGGTCGGCGCGACCGGGTGAGCGGACGGGCTACCCGAGCGCCTTGGCCAGCTGGGGTGCCTGGCTGGACAGGCACTGGTCCAGACCGGTCACGAATTGCGCCCGGTCCTCGTAGTCGGGCGCCAACCCCACCTCGATGGCCGCCTGGCGCGCGGCCGGCGAGCCGGAGATCCCGGCGAAGCGCTCCCCGACGACCGGCACGTACCCGAGCACGGCCTCGGTGTCCTTCACCGCGAACACCCGCGGCACCCCCGCGATCATCAGCCCGGCCAGGCAGTCCGCGGCCAGCTCGACCTGCTGGGACGTAACCAGGGTGAGATCGGCCTGCTTCTCGGCGACCAACTCGCCGATGATGTTGTGTCCCCACTCGTGGGCGAGCAGGAAGTAGACCCCGACGTCGTCGGCCGGGTCGACGAACGTCCCGTCGGCCTGCAGGACCTGGGAAGCACCGAGGTCGGCCATGAACGTCGCCGAGACGACGATCTCATCCTGCGCCGCGCAATACGTGGGCCCGAAGTGGTCGGTGCCACTGAGGGCGACGCCGCCGCAGTCGAGCGTTTCCGATTCGGCCAGGAACGACATCGGCGCACTGACGCCGGCCGACGAGCCGGCCAGAGCGAGGATCTCCTCCCAGAAGTCGTCGGACTCGACCTGCATCGGCCGCAGGACGGAGGTCTCGACGACGCCGGCGTCCACCGCCACCCCCACCGCGGCACTCGTGGTCGGATCCGAGCTGCTCGTCGGGCCGGCCGACGACGACGTCGCGGGTGCACCGGCCGCGGGGGTTCCGGTCGTCGACTGGCTGCATCCGGCCAGGCCCACGATCGCCACCACGCTCAGCGCCAGCCCCCTCGGCAGCACTGTTGCCATCAGTCTGGGACGTACCACCGATGCACCCCCGATCGACCCGCACCGCTGCAATGAATGATCGGACAGTAGTGGTTCGCTGCGTCTGAACGTGGATTTTTCATCCGAACGAGTGGTGGTGATCGGCCCGCGAGGCCGTTCAGATCACCGTCACGACCATCGACAGCACCAGGCTCAGCGACAGGGACAACGACAAGGCGGTGACCGCGAGCTGCTCGTCGAGCTTCTCCAGGGAGGCGAAGGTGACGGTCGAGAACCCGATCGGGGCGATCCCGAGCAGCAGCATGATCGTGCGGTCCAGCCCCTGCAGGTCGAAGGCCAGGACCAGGCCGACCGCGACCAGCAGGCCGGCGGCCAGCCGGACGCCGACCATCACCGCCGCCTTGCCCACCTGACCGCCCGAGGGCTGGAACAGGATGCCGACGGCCAACGGGATGATGAACCCGGTCGCCGCCCCGAACACCGCCAGCGAGTCGTGGATCGGCGCGGGCACCGGCACCGCGATCAGGTTGACCGCCAGGCCCAGCGCGATCGCCCACAGGGCCGGGCTGCGGGCCAACCGGCCGATCATGGCCCCGCCGCCGCGGCGCCGGTTCGGGTTGCCGCGCACGGCCACCAGGTAGGCGAAGCTGAAGGTCAGGGCCGTATTCATCGCGTCGAAGGCGGCGATCCGGACGACCCCTTCGGCGCCGTAGAGGGCCTGGATGAACGGCAGTTCGAAGCCGCTGTTGGCGATCATGCAGCCGCACATCAGCACCGCCGACCGGGTCGGGTCCCAGTGCAGCCGGCGCGCGGTCAGCAGGGCCAGCACGAACCCGACCAGCGTGAACAGGGCCGACGACAGCGGGAACACGGCCAGCGCGGCGGTGATCTGCACCGTGGACAGCGAGGTGAACATCAGCGCCGGCACGCAGACGTAGAACACCAGCCGGAACAGGAAGTCACCGTCGCGCGGCTCGGCGACCCGGAATCGGCGCAGCAGGAAGCCCCCGACGAAGCCGAGCATGACCGGCAGGACCTTGAGCAGGGTCTCGCCCATTAGCGTGGACCCGTCCCGACCGTCACCGGTCGATCATCGTGGACGAGGCCGCCCGGACGCCGACCGAGTTCCGCTGGGTGGGCGATCCGGCCCGCCGATACGCTGAGTCATGGCGACCGACCCGCACATGGTGTTTCTCGGCTTCGGCAAGTACGCCCGATCGGACAAGATCTTCGCGCTCGAACCGATCCGCGGTGAGGACCGGGGCGAGGGCCGGCGCACGCAGGTCTGGGTCGACGGCCTGGGCAACCCGATCATCGCGTCCCGGACCGAGCGCACGATCCTGGGCGACATGGGCCAGGAACGCGCGGCCCAGTCGTACCTGCTGGACGAGGCCCTGGAGTTGGCCGAACGCCTGGCCAAGGCCGCCGAGGCCGGTCGGGTCGACCTCGGCGACCTGGGCCGGCGCGCCCGGCACCTGCTGGAGGCCGCCACCGCGGCCGGCGCGGAGCGTCCCGCCGACCCGGCCGAGAGCCAGCCCCGCCTGCTGTGACGGCCGGTCTCGGGTGAGCGCGGCGATGGCCGGCCGCTCGGTGCGCTCAGCCGCCGGCCATCGCACCGACGATCATGAACGGCTCCTGGCCCTGGGCGACGGCCGCCGGCAACGGATCGTCCGGCGGCTCGTGGGACAGATCCTCCTGGCAGGCGTAGAAGCGGACGAAGCCCCGACGCTGCTGGGTCTGGTGATCGCGCACCCGGCCGACCAGCACCGGCAGTTGCGCCTCCAACGCATCCAGCACGCTGCGCTGGGTGACCGGGCCGTCGACGTCGAGTTCGACCTCGCCGTGCACGTGGGCCAGCTCCCGCAGATGGGCGGGCAGGATCACTCTGATCGCGGTGGTGGTCATGGCAGCGTCTGCACCTCCACCGACAGCACCGCCGGCAGGTCGCGGACGATCGGGGCCCAGCTGTCGCCGGAGTCGGCCGAGGCGTAGACCTGCCCGCCGGTGGTGCCGAAGTACAGCCCGCACTCGTCCAGGGTGTCGACGGCCATCGCGTCCCGCAGCACGTTGACGTAGCAGTTCTGCTGGGGCAGCCCGGCGGTCAGCGGCTCCCACTCGTGGCCGCCGGTGCGGCTGCGGTAGACCCGCAGCTTGCCGTCCATCACGACGTGGTTGGCATCGCTGGTGATCGGCAGCACGTAGACGGTGTCCGGCTCGTGGGCGTGCACGGCGATCGGAAAGCCGAAGTCGGTCGGCAGGTTTCCGCTGATCTCGGTCCATGACTCACCGGAGTCATTGCTGCGCATGACGTCCCAGTGCTTTTGCATGTACAGCACGTCCGGCCGGTCGGGATGCTGGGCGACATGGTGCACGCAGTGGCCGACCTCGGCCTGCTGGTCCGGGATCCCCTCCGAATGCAGGCCCTGGTTGATGGGCCGCCAGCTCGCGCCGGCGTCGTCGCTGCGGAAGACCCCGGCCGCGGAGATCGCCGCGTAGATCCGATCCGCCTTCTTCGGGTCGAGAATGATCGTGTGCAAACACATCCCGCCGGCGCCGGGGGCCCAGTCGGGGCCGGTTCGGTGTTGTCGCAGGGCGGGTAGTTCCTGCCAGCTCGCGCCGCCGTCGGTGGTCCGGAACAGCGCGGCGTCCTCGACGCCGGCGTACACCGTGTCCGGGTCCTCCCGGGTGGGTTCGAAGTGCCAGACCCGGGTGAACGACCAGGGCCGGGGCGTGCCGTCGTAGTACTGGTGCGGGCCCACTTCGCCCTCGTAGCTGAAGGTGCCGGGCTGGGGGGCCCAGGTCCGGCCGCCGTCGTCGGAGCGTTGCACGACCTGGCCGAACCAGCCGCTGGACTGGGAGGCGTAGAGCCGGTTCGGGTCGGCCGGCGACCCGGCCACGTGATAGATCTCCCAGCCGGCGAAATGCGGCCCACTGACCTGCCAGTCGCGGCGCGACCCGTCGGCGGTCAGCACGAAGGCGCCCTTGCGGGTGCCGACCAGGACTCGTACTCCGGTCATCGGACTCTCCTTTACCGCCCGGGCCGAACCGGGCAGGCGTCGTTGTCCACGATCGAGGCTAGCTGTTGTATCCAGGGACATTGGTGACACGCCGGGTCGGCTGGTTGCGGGCATGAGGGAGGGT
>ENA-UOWO01006530-UOWO01006530.1-activated-sludge-metagenome-genome-assembly--contig:-NODE-6530-length-11896-cov-5.580019_pt1 | contig 11896 bp, 8 predicted proteins | sample MGYA00238148_ERZ761564 | MGnify/ENA primary metagenome ERZ761564 (study PRJEB28885, sample SAMN05720194) | activated sludge metagenome | isolation source: Anaerobic digester | place: USA...
AATTGCGGTGCTTATCTGGGAGTTTGGCAGGCTGCACCGCAGGTATGCCCTGGAAAAAATTGCAGCCCTGGACAATGACGCTGATGTCAGATTTGCCGCTCTTGGTCGCAGTGACGGCAGGTTTGTCGTTGCGCCGCCAGGATCGGATGAAAACCTTCTCAGACTTATGAAGGTTTCGGTCAATCGTCAGACAATACAGGCCGGCCAGGTCAGACTGAACAATCGCAATTTTGTGGTTGTGGCAATGCCGGGAAAGAATCTCAACCGTCTGATTCTTGCGGCAATGCTCCCTGCTGAAACCGTTAAAGCTCACGCAGATGAGATAATGCTCAAAGCAGCGCTGTTTACGGCGTTGCTTATGGTAATTGCGATTGCCGGGGTTTTTCTGCTGCAGAAGTGGATATTCAGACCCCTTTCTGCGATACGCGAAGGTATTGAAGCGATCGGCCGGCGCGATTTTAACGCGAGATTGCCACAGATAAGCAACAACGAGCTGGGTCGCCTGGTTGCCGCATTCAATCACTCTCTTGAGAATCTTCAGGAACTGGCGGTCGCGGGAGTCGTTCAGGAAAGCCTTGTTTCAGAGCCATGTCTTGCATGCGGTCGAATCGAGGCCGCAGCTTTATCACGCACCATGACCGATCTGGGTGGAGATTTTTTTTATTTTTCAAAGACCGAAGGCAGAAAGGTTCTGGCTTTTATCGGTGACGCTACCGGGCACGGTATTCCCGCAGCATTGAGCATGGCCATGGCGAGGGCGGTTATGCTGTTCGAAGAAAATCAGGGCTCAGTTACAGGGCCAGCGCTTATGGAACGTTTCAATTCGGTTTTCTGCAGCCTGAGAGCCCAGGGCAGCAAGGATTTTATGACCGCTCTATGCGCCGTTGTCGACGCAGAAACCGGTGAAGCAGAATTGATAAATGCCGGGCACCCCTTTCCGATGCTTTTGCGTGCAGGTGCAGACCGGGCTGAGCTGCTCAGCGACGTTTGCGGGCTTCCACCAGGTTTCGATCACCGCCGGGTTTTTACACCGGTCAGGATCAGGCTTTTTCCGGGCGACAGACTGATTCTTTTTACCGACGGCTTTGTGGAAAGCGTCAGCCGCGATGGCCTGCAGATCGGTTTTCAGGAACTGGCACATCTGATTGTGCAAGGCGCCGCTGAGAATTTAAGGGCTCATATTGAGCAGGTTTTCGCCAGCCTCGAAAGAAAAGTTGAAACGGCCCAGGACGACTGCACCATGCTGATGTTGAGGTATATGTGAAAAAGCATAAGACTGTTTCGGGCGGTTCAGGTCTGCTTGCCAGTGTTTATCTGGTGGTGGCCCTGATTGTCGTTCCGGCGTTCGGGCTGTATGAAGGGCTGAGTTATCTTGAGAGTAACCGTCGGAGCGTTGACCTCAGTATTGCCGGGCAGGAGCTGGTAAAGATCCGCAACGATCTGTTGCTCAATGCCAACGAAGACAGGTTCCTGAGCAACACATACACGGCATTCTGTACGAATTCTTCAACCACAGAAGACCTGGTCGCAAAGGTTGCCGAATTTCTTGAGAAAACCGGCAGTCGGGCGCAGTATGCAGTTTTTAATGAACATGGCAATCTTTGCGCCGATAATTTTAATCGGCAAAGTGATGAATACAACCTTTTACAGAAATCAGGCTCTGATCTGATGAAGGTTTTGACCGGTTATGAATCGCCGGCAAGGGATCAGGCGATCGACAGATTACGCGCCCTGACCGGCCCCGACTTTTATGCCGCCGGTTTTGGTCATAATGCTCAGGCAGTTTCAGGGATCTTTTATTATACAAATTTTGCCGCAGACAGCTCCAGGATATGGATTGGACGCGTCGAAGGGCGCATTCTCCTAATCAGAATTCCGACGAGCGAACTTAGGGGAAGACAGGGGCTGAAGTCGCTGTTCGAACGGGTTGACCGCCGCCGTCTGAGCTTTGCGATGATACGCAATGGTCGACTGCATGGCTCTGAAGTCCCGGTCAGGCAGGTTAAACTTGCAGCGGCGGGATTCTCTGCATCGCCGGGCAAGGAATTTCTGGAATTTAATGATTCCCTTTTCACCCTTGTCAGAACCCGCGCTGAAACAATTATACTGGTCAGATACCGCCTGCCGGGCTCTGCTTTCAGTCCGGGCAGGCTTTCTCTTATTATCGTGATGCTCTGCGGCTTTATGGTAACAACTCTGCTGCGGCGATGGGGGGCAGGCTTCAGAGTCGACAACCTGTCGGTGCTGACACAGATTGGTTTGCTGCTGATTATTTCTGCGGGTATTCCGATGCTGATTCTTGCCGGAGTTGCCGTTGATTACCTGTTGAACAAGAAGTCGATCCTTGTCAGAGAAAAGAATCAGCAGATGCACGAGTTCGTAAGAGAAGTTGACCAGAGTCTGCAGGGTGAATTTGCCCGCTATACCCGTCTGATTAAACAGATTGTTTACGATAAGTCAGACGGTTCATTCGATGCTGCTTTTGTTGAAAGAATTCTCAAGAAGATTCACGACCGGTTTAAAACAGTTTATACCGGATTCCACCTGGTTAACGCTGACTATGGCACTTTGGGATCAGAAAAAACGAAAAATGACTTTAAAATCGTTTCTACTGGCCGCGAAGGTGAACTTTATGAGCGTAACAACCCCGAGAGTGAAAACATTCTGGTTCTGGCCCAGCACCATCTTGCGGGGCTGAATTCGCTGCCGGCACCTGAGACTTCTGCAGACCGGTTATTTATGATCGAAACCTTTTTTCAGAAGCCGATTTATATGGTTCTGCATGACCTTGCTCAGGTTGAGGGTTCTATCGGTCCTGCAGGTTGGGGGAGCATGAATTTTCTGCTTTTTGTCCAATCTTTCCGTATTTTTCAGCCGCAGCTGTTTGACATTTTTGCCCTCATCGCTCTGGATATGAATTCGTTTCAGGACAAATATTTTGAAACGGCCATGACGGCAATCACGCGTAACCCCCATGGTTTTAAGGTTTTTGTGGCACGCGAACGTCGTCTTTACGGCGAATCAGCCTGGGAACTGCTTTTAAGACCAGATATTCATGCGCTGTTTTTGCGTGTAACTGAATATCCTTTACCGGAACCTGAAATTGTTGAATTTCAGGGGCAGAGTCAGCTGTTCGTTGGCCTGCAGGGTAACCGGGCGGAAAAGGTGCGCTTCTGTGTTCTGTACCCGCTTGCAGAAATTGAGAAGCTGATAAGACAGGAAGCGTTCGACATGCTTTATCTGGCTTTTCTGGCAGTTGCACTGATTGTTCTGATGATTACCATTCTCTACTTCAATCTTCTGAAGCCGGTCGACAGGCTGCATCAGGCCGCTATGGCTCTGGAAAACCGCGATGCCTCGTTTCGCCTTCCCCATGACGGCAGCGATGAGTTTGCCGAAATGGCTGCTATTTTTAACGCCAGCATGGCCGAGTTCGAAGAACTCAGGATTGCCAGCATAGTTCAGGCCAGACTGCTGCCGGCAAAGCCCCTCACGGTAGAGGGCTACAGTATTTATGGACGCAGTCAGCCGATGATCGAGCTGGGTGGCGATTATTTCGACTATTTCAGCATCGATGATGCGCATTTTGCTCTGCTGCTGGGCGATGTCGCCGGTCATGGAGTGGGGGCCTCCCTGATCATGGCAATGGCAAAGGCAGGTGTAATTTGTGGCCGGGCTTTGCATAAAGACCCCGCTGCGCTGATGTTGCGACTGCACCAGATAATTTTTGGCATTAAAACCAAGGTGCAGCGCAAGGTCATGACCTTTCAGTATCTGGGTGTGGAGAGGGCTTCGGGCCGACTGACCTATGCCAATGCCGGCGGTTGTTCGCCTATGATTTTTGACCCGGCCACCGGTAAAATTCAGGAAATCAGCCATGCCGGTGCGGTGCTTGGCGGGTTCAAAAAAAACAGCTACACGAATATGACGCTGCAGATCGAGCCTGGTCAGGCGATGATTTTCTATACCGACGGTTTTGTCGAGGCCAGAAACGAAACCGGGCAGGAACTTGGCTATGAAGGGCTTTTCAATCTGGTTGCAGACTGTTACCATGTTGATGCGTCAGAGTATTATGCAGAAATCATGCGTGCCTGGCAAAAATGGCTGGGATCGGCGCAACCCGGCGACGATCTGACCATGATCGTTCTGGTGCGCAGATAAGGGGATAAAAGTAATGACAGAGTTCAGTACAGATGAAAAGTTCGATATCCGCAAGCTGCCACGGCTTGAAATCATTAAGCCGATCGACAGCATGTTGCGCTGGTTCATTTTTCTGATTTTCGGTTTTGTTCCGGTAGCCTTTGTTGCGAGAGCGTTGACCGAGGGCAAAATGCAGACCCTGCAGGGGTTGATCGGGCTGCTGGTTTATTTTACGCTGTTCGGGGCGATTTATTATGGCATCAAGCGCTATTACGTTCTTGACCGAACGCGTAATGCCCTGTTCAGGACCACCCGCATCTTCGGGTCGCTGCACGAGAAATATGTCTGTGCCCTTGGCGATATTGCCTGTGTGGCCATTGATTCACATGAACGCACTACTAAAAATGGCGGTTCAACAGGGCAGTTCTGGTATGAGACCTGTCTGATTCTCAAAAACCAGAAAGTTATCAGATTGCATCGAACGTTTGAAGATTCCTATGACGAAATTCAGGATGCCGAGCAATATGCAGAATATCTTGGAATAAGCTGTTTTAACCCAAAACCAGGCCTTGAAATGAAGGTTGTTAAGATGCCCGACGGAAAAACCGGTGTGGAATTCTGCCGCTAGAATGCAGAACCCGTTGATCAAAAACATTCGTGCGCTTATTGATGCTGAGCTGCCGCCTGCTGTTGCCAAATCCCGCAAAAGTATTCTTACTGCCTACGAAGAGGCGCTTGTTGCTGTCGACCCTTTTTTGATCACAAAAAGGCAGTTGCAGACAGATGGCAGCATGCTTCGCGTTGCAGGCAGCACTTTTAATCTTGACAGATTCAGGCGCGTCAGTGTTGTCGGTGCCGGTAAAGCCGGGGCTGGTATGGCCGCTGCGGTTGAAGATCTGCTGGGCGAGCGTATTTTTGAAGGCTGTGTGAATGTTTCAGACAGATGCGGCTATTGCTTAAAAAAGCTTGAGATCAGGGTGGCGGGGCACCCGCTGCCTGATACGGCAGGCGTTGACGGTGCAATCAGAATCAGCGAAATAGCCGAAAGAGCAGAGAGTGATGATCTGCTGATCTGTCTTATTTCTGGCGGCGGTTCGAGCCTTCTGCCTTTGCCGGCAATCCCGTTGACTCTCTCAGACAAGCAGCAGGTCACCAGTCTGCTTTTGCGCAGCGGGGCTTCTATAGATGAGATAAACACGGTGCGCAAGCACTTGTCTGCGATCAAGGGCGGCTGGCTGGCAAGAAAGGCCTGGCCTGCAACCATGCTGAACCTTATTCTTTCAGATGTGTTGAATGACCCTCTTGATTTTATCGCTTCGGGGCCGACGGTTGCCGATTCAACCACCTTTGCCGACGCGTTGCTGGTGATCGAAAAATATGGTCTTTCTGAACTTGTTCCGGCCGCGGTTCTTTGTCGTCTTCAGCAGGGTGTTGCCGGCGATATTGAAGAAACGCCCAAACCTGGTGACAGTTGTTTCGGCAGGGTATTTAACCAGGTAATTGCCAATAATTTTATGGTGAAGCGTGCGTTTAAAGAGAATCTTCAAAGGCAGGGCTTTGAGGTGAGCCTGATTAACGTCCCTGTTGCCGGCCCGATAGATGTGGCCAGGGATTTTTTTGTCGAAGAATTGCGAAAATTGGCTGCAAGGCGCTCAGAAGGCAGTCGGATGGCGATAGTTGCCGGTGGCGAGCTGACGCTCAAAGTGCACGGAACAGGCATGGGCGGGCGAAATCAGCATCTGGCACTGGCATTGTTCGAATCGATGCGTGCATATGAAGGCGCATTTTTTGCGGCTTTAAGCACTGACGGTATCGATGGCCCGACCGATGCTTCGGGAGCTTTTGTCGATGCCTCGGTAATCGCGACTGCCGATCGGCTGGGCCTTAGTCAGAGCGATTATCTGCGGCGCTGTGATTCTTATGAATTTTTCAGGCAGGCAGGCGGTCTTGTGTGCACGGGCTACACTGGCGGCAACCTTAACGATCTTTTTGTGATTATGCTTACCTGAGCCGATAATGCCCGGTGAGAGGAAACATCTGCAGGCAGTCTTCCTCGCGGGCGCCCTGACCGATGTTATGAATCACCAGCGGAATACCGGCCGGGCTTTTTTTATCGCTCACGAGCATTATATGAGGCAAATTGCCAGGCAAAATACAGGTAACAATGTCACCGGGCTCGAAAGCGGCCGTGTCTGAGGCAACCTTCAGCTGCCGGGCGTGGCGGCTGAAATATTTCTGCAGATTTGGCACTCGCCGGTGATCGATATTTCGATCCGGCTTCTTCAGCCCCCATTTCTTCGGGTAAAGGGAAAAGTTGCGGCGCATGTCGTCGTGCACCAGTTTCTGCAGATCGAGCGCAAGCGCCTGGCGCATCGCTCTGATAATTACATCGGTGCAGACACCGCGTTCTGGCGCAACGTCGCCGCCCGGGTAAGCAAGCCTGACATAGGCCGGGTCATAAAACGTGGTTACGCCAACCTGCCTGCGGGCGGCCTCTATCAAGGCGCTGGCGCTGGCGGGCGACAGCGCGTAGACTGCGGTTGCGTGCAGAAAGACGGCGACAATGGCCAATAAGGCAAATGCGCTGACTGGTCTGAAATTATTCAAATTTTTATTCCGATCCGTTGCTGTTTAAACTTCAATCGCGGGTTTTGCTTTCTTTTACTGCCCGGCTTGCCTCAACCAGAGCTGAGAATAAACGGTTGCGGTGGTCTGGATCTGCATCTTTATGACTTTCTGGGTGCCACTGTACAAACAGGCCAAAGTTACCGTCGCGTCTTTCTATGGCCTCGACGATGCCGTCACTGCTTCTGGCTACAACGAAGAAGGGTTCGGCAATTCTTTCGAGAGCCTGATGGTGGCGGGAAATGACAGAAACAGTCGAGCGACCCAGAATCGAGGCCAGCCTGCTTCCCTTAGCCAGACCGACCTGATGAAAGTTGGTGTACATTTCGCCGTTTCTGTGTCTGACAGTTTTTCCGACCATGGATGGAATATCCTGAAGCATGCTGCCGCCATAAACGGTATTGCTGAACTGCATGCCGAGACAGATGCCAAAAACCGGCTTGCCTGAATCTATGAAGGCTCTGATAAAACGTTTTTCGAATTCGAAACGCAGCGATTCCATTGGCTGGGTGGTCGGGTGAGGCAGCTGGCCGTAAAATTCAGGCGGGATATCCGGCCCGCCAGAGAAGACTGCCGCATCGAGCATTTTTACATAGCTTTCGATAATTTCATCGCTGCTTGTCGGTGGCAGTATGATTGCGAGGCCGCCATTTTCGTTTATTGCCGCAACATAATCGTAATTGAGCTGAATCGAGTTACTGGCAAAAGAGGGCGTGATACCGATCAAGGGGCGATTCTGCGTCTCGGCTGACGCTGTCAGGCACGCAAAGCAAAGCACAAGAGACATGATGATTGCAAGACGTTTCATGAAAAGCTCACTTTCAGAGTTTAAGGGTATTTTAATACAGGCGGCGGAGAAAATTCCATAAATCCTTAAAATTGCAGCAGACAATCACATGGGAAACGTAAACTTTTTTCTTTCCAATAGCGTGTTACGGCATGTCAGTCGTTGCAACGCTCTGCGATCTTCGCACCCTCATAGTTCCATCTGCTCCCTCTGCTCGCACGACCGGAACACGGGCTCTAAGCCGCATCCTGCGGCAATCGCCCGCGTTTTGCCCTCCAGGCAAAACGTCCGGTCTTAGCGGCATCGTTCGCAGGGAACTATGGGGTGCTCGACAAGCTCGCTTATGCAATCGCCTGACCTGCCGAAAGCAGCGTCTAGAGTTAATTAAGTTTACGTTTACCCTGCAGACAATCATTTTGATTTGCCCGGTTAAATCTGGTGTGGTAGAATTCTCTCATATAAAGAAAAAGAGAGAGCTGTGGCTGAAATATCTGGCCTGGTGGGTCTTGAAGTCTTGTTTATTGAGGCAAGAGGTGCCCGATGAAAAATTTGTGGCTGAGAGCGGCCTTTGTTCTGGTATTTCTCTTTTGTACCCTTTCTTTGATTTTTGCGGCAGAGCAACAGCTGCCTTACCGGGTCGGAGTTCTTTACTGGTCGATGAATATTCCCGGTCAGGTGGCGATGCGCAAGGGGCTCGAAGAGCGGGCCGAAAGGCTTAATAAACAGGCGATTGCCTCTGGAACATGTCAGATCGAACTTGTCTGCCGGGTTGCTGGTGACGGTGAGGAAGGCATTTTCAGGCAGATCGAACAGATGAATGAGCTTGTTGCCATGAATGTCGATCTGATAATAGTTCAACCGACCGACAACGCGGCGTTATCTGATTGTCTGCTCAGGGCGAATCAGCAGAACATACCGGTTGTGGCCTACGATCAGTACATTCATCCGGGTCGGCTCGCCGCCTTTCGAACCTCAGATAATCATCAGGCCGGCTGGCTTAACGGTGAGTACATTGCGGCAAAATTTGAAAACGGCCGAAAGCTTCGATTGATTCTGGTTGATTACCCGCACGTTTCTTCGACGGTCGAACGGTTGAATGGTTTTCTGGCGGCATTGTCAGAAGCAAAGATCGATCATGAGATTCTTCAGACGTATCAGGCGGTCGAGCCTGTCTCCGGCAGCCAGGTAGCTGGCAGAATTCTCGAGGATTTTCCTGAAAAGAATTCGGTCGATGTGGTCTTTACGGTTAACGATGGCGGCGGTCTGGCGATTGCTGAAGAGATTTTTCGGGCCGGCCGGACTGAAATCATGCACGCTACTATCGATGGTGACCCGCTCTCGGTTGAGAATATACGCAACGGCCATGTAACCGTAATTGACTCGGCCCAGTTTTGCGGCCCTCTGGGCGAAGAGGCCATGCAGGCCGGTTACGATATTCTGATTGGTAAGAAGGTGCCATACCATGCTCTGGTTCCGGTTTTTCCGGTTACCCGTGAGACGCTTTCGCAATACCCCGGCTGGAGTGGCCCGGTTCCGGCCAGTCTTGCGAAAAGCTGGAAATCTCTGGGCGAAGAATGGTCTGGCAGCCTGAAAATTATCAAAAACGAATTGAGGCAGGAATGAAATGACAGCATCTCATCAGGTTTCTGATGCGGTTGCGACCGGCAGGGGCAGGCAGAGGTTAAAATCAGAAGACCAGAAACTTGCCCTGCTGATGGGTCTGATGCTTCTCGTCCTGATGATAGTGGTGCTGGCTGCTTCAAGCAGCCTTTTCAGCAGATTACAGGATGAATACAACCGGCGCCTTTCGGTTGCCATTGCTGAAACCATAAGTGAATCGATTACCCGGGTAAGTTTTGCCGGCAAATTTCATACCCGAAAGCTGGTTGGTGAGCTGGCAGCAGGGGTAAAAGAACTCTCTTACATATCTGTGGAAACCGTAAAGAATCGTGTTTTTGCGCACAGTGACCCAAAACTCAACGATACTGAACTTTTAGAACTGGCACAGAGCGAAAACAGGCGCTGCTTAAATGAAAAGACGCCGTTTGTGACCGAAAAAATGGTTTATGACCGTATTGTCAACGAAGTCATAATTCCATATTCCGGCGGGATTGACGACGAAGTAATGGGAACAGTCAGAATAGGCATCGATTTTACTGATCTACGCAAGGTTCAGGCTGAAAACTTTTCAAAGCTGCTGTTTTTGATTGCAGCCCTGACATTTTTGTCTATCTGGATAGCCTACAGGCTCAGCCGGCATTTTGGGCGCAGCATGCGAACGCTTGCATCGCAGTTACAGGCGATTCTTGACCACGCACCCATGGGTCTGGTAATCAGCAGGTCAGACGGCAGCATCGTTCTTTCGAGCAGAGAGACCGAGAGCTTTTTCCCCGGTGCGGGTTCGGCGGAGAAAATCGAGGAATTGCATGGCTCTCTAGGTGATGAGCATTGCCGGGCGCGTATCGATGAGCTTGAGAAGCTTGCATTTGCGGGCGAATTGCTGGTGGAAAAGGACATGGTCTGTGATGAGGCCGGCAACCAGAAGATGTGGCAGGTGAGCAAGTTTCCCATCGAGAAGAATGAAATGGGCGACAATACGCTTATCTGTTCGTTTTTTCGCGATGCTACCGGTAAGTTTGTTGCCGAGCAGGAAAGGGAAAAGTTGCGTGAGCAGCTTCTGCATTCGCAGAAAATGGATGCGATAGGGCAGCTGGCTGGCGGTGTGGCGCACGATTTTAATAATCTGTTATCTGGAATTATGGGCGCTGCCGAAATGCTCAAAGATCTCGAACCGGGTTCGCCAAAACATGCAAAGTTTGTCGACATGATTCTCGGAGCAACCGCCAAAGCTGCCGATCTGACGCGAAAACTGCTTACTTTTGCCCGCAAGCGTGAGGCCGAAAGAAAACCGGTTGATATGCTGCGTGTGGTCAGTGAGTCTTTTGAAATTTTTAAACGTACTCTTGACCGCAAAATTGTTCTGGTGCTTAAAAATTTGTCGCGGCAGAGTGTGGTGTCGGGTGACGAAACCCTTTTGCAGAATATGGTTATGAACCTCGGAATTAACGCCAGCCATGCCATGCCCGACGGTGGTACGCTGTCGCTGATTCTGAAAAATGTTTCGATAGATGCTGAAAACTGCCGTGTGGGTGAGTTTGATCTCGTGCCTGGCAGCTATCTTGAGCTTGAGCTCACTGATACCGGCATCGGAATGACTCCGGAGATTCAAAAGCGCATATTTGAACCATTTTTTACGACAAAGGAACGTGGCAAGGGCACGGGGCTGGGTCTGGCGATGATTTATGGGTCGATCAGGGCACATTGCGGCTCAATTACTGTCGAGAGCGAGCCAGGAAAAGGCACTACCTTCAGAATACTGTTGCCGGTGGCTCATGATGCCGTGATCAAGGATGCATCGGTTGAAGAAGTTGTCAGCGGCAGCGGCCGAATTCTGATCGTCGATGACGAGGAAATTCTCAGAACTCTTGGCAGGGCGATGCTTGAATCGCTCGGATATGAGGTTCTTCTGGCTGCAAATGGCCGGGATGCACTGGAATCTTTCAGAAAGATGCCAGAAGAAATAGACCTGATCATTCTTGATATGATTATGCCGGTAATGGGTGGCAAAGAGGCCCTGGCAGAGCTGAAAAAAATCAGACCAGACTGTCGCGTTCTTGTGGCTTCAGGCTTTGCAAAAGAGAGCGATCTGCATGAAATGGAAGCGCTTGGAATAAGCGGCTCAATCAGAAAACCTTTCAGGCTTGCAGAGCTGAGCCGGGCGGTTGCCATGGCACTTGAGAAGAGCGTTGGGTAACGCCTGTTCAGGCAGAATTGCCACTTCTGGCCGTACGATTGAAAATGATTGCTGCGACAAGAAGCTGCAAAAGCGGAAAAACCAGAGACAGCAACTGCGCCCTGGATGATCCGACCAGAAAAAATGCGCTCATTGCCCCGGGCAGTGCCAACCAGTTGGTGTAGTAAATTGCTTTGTCGGCAGCGGGCAGCAGGCTCGCATCTTTTCTGGCGCGCATCTGCAGAAACACGAAGTAGAGGTATGGTGCATTAAAAAAGGCCCAGAGAATGTAAATCTGTGTCTGCCAGTCGCCGGCAACCCCGTCAACAACGGCCATTGAAGCCCCGCCAATGGCAATCAGCATGAAAAACACCAGGTTTACTGGTATCAGCCCAGACATTTTTTCTAAATTCATAGGTTAATAAAGGTGTCTTTTGAGCCAGGCCAGAACCGCTTCGGTTTTGACTGTGCAGGCATCTTTATCATAGATACCGATACTGTCGTGAACTTTTCTTATTATGGCTTCAAGAGCCTCTTCTTCATCAAGCTCG
>ENA-UOWO01006531-UOWO01006531.1-activated-sludge-metagenome-genome-assembly--contig:-NODE-6531-length-11891-cov-4.829672_pt1 | contig 11891 bp, 12 predicted proteins | sample MGYA00238148_ERZ761564 | MGnify/ENA primary metagenome ERZ761564 (study PRJEB28885, sample SAMN05720194) | activated sludge metagenome | isolation source: Anaerobic digester | place: USA...
GGTTGTCAAAAGCAAAGAATTGCAATTGCCCGTGCATTTTTGAAAGATTCGCCAATTTTAATATTGGACGAGGCAACCAGTGCATTGGATTCAGAAACCGAGGCTGTAATTCAGAAATCATTCGAAGAATTGTCCCGTGGGCGCACAACAATTGCAATTGCACACCGTTTATCAACCCTGCGTAATATGGACAGAATCGTTGTGATAGATCAAGGTAAAATCGTAGAATCTGGGTCTCATAATTCATTGATACGCAAAAAAGGCGGAATTTACGCGAAATTATGGAAAATGCAGAGCGGCGGTTTCTTGAAAGAAGATGTCTAAAAACAGATAGTTGTCCTAGGTTGTTATTTTCTTGATTTGTGATTGAATATACGCAACAATGTAGATAAGGTTCTTGTACTACATAAGGATCGTAACAAGCATAACAAAGGAATAAGATTATGCGTACAGGTAAAGTAAAATGGTACAACGGTAAGAAATGTTTCGGATTTATTACACCAGATTCCGCTAACGAAGCAGGAAATAAAGAAGATGTATTTGTTCATTCCAGCGCTTTGAAAGCAGCTGATATCAGATTCTTGAACGAAAATGACCAAGTAGAATTTGAAGATGAAATTCGTGGAGATGGCAAATTGTCCGTCACTACATTGAAATTGGTTAAGCGTGATGAAGAATCCGCAAAAAGATTCCAAGAAAGACGCTCTCAGTTTCGTGGTGGTCGCGGTGATGATCGCGGTGGCAGAAACGAAGAACGCAGCGAACGTCGTGGATTTGCTTTCTGGAAAAAATAATAAAATCCCGCAATTGCGGGATTTTTTATAAATATAATTTGCAAATTTACAGGCTTGTGAATTTTGTGCCTGTTGTATTTGCATTTATTTTTTTAAAGATGTAGAATTCCTGTATAAAAAGAAGGAGTCTTAGATGTGGACAACGATTGCGATTGTTGCAGTTATTTTGTTGTATTTTGTTTCGGTTTATAATGGGTTGATTGCACGCAGAACCCAGGTTCGTGAAGCATGGGCAACCATTGACACCCAATTAAAACGCAGATACGATTTGATACCAAATTTGGTTAATGCAGTCAAAGGCGCAGCAAAACACGAAAAAGAAACTTTGGATGCAGTAATTTCTGCACGTAATAGTGCAATTTCTGCAAATGGCGTGGAAGATAAATCAGTTGCCGAAAATCAATTAACAGGCGCATTAAAAAGTATTTTTGCATTGGCGGAAAGTTATCCAACATTACGTGCCAATGAAAACTTTTTGGATTTACAACGCGAATTGACAGATACAGAAACCAAGATACAGGCTGCTCGTCAGTTTTATAACACAGTAGTGATGAGTTTGAATATGTCTGTACAGCAGTTTCCAACAAACTTGATAGCAAACATGTTTAATATCGGAACAGAAAAGTTTTTTGAAATAAACGAATCGGAAAAAGCCACTCCGAAAGTTGAATTCTAAAAAAACCGCCAAATGGCGGTTTTTTTATTTTTCATTTATAATAAATTTTTTAGCTTCGATATCATTTTTTATTTTTTTCATTTCTTTCAAAGCTTTTATAAAAGCTGAATTTCCAGCAAAACTATAATAATAATTATCAAAATCATTTGTATAAAGCGTGTTACCTGATATGTCTATTTTTATTGCTATACCATTAATATAATCAAAACTAGTTTTGTTTTTTAATAATTCCTCGGCTTCTTCAGTCGTCATAGGACTTTTGTGTGCCCCGATAAAAACACCAACTAATCCACCATTTGCTCTAACTTTTCCGATGTTGTAGAAATTCTTCAAAATTATAGCTTTGTTCAAACCTGTAATATCAAATGTAGGCATTGTAGTATCCTTTTTTATAATGTTACTACATTGTAGTACAAAAATATATTTAGTCAATAAAAATTATTTCTTAGCACGTGGGTGGGCGTTTGCATAAATATTGTTGATTTCTGCCATGTTAACCTTGGTATACAATTGGGTTGTGGACAGTGATGAATGCCCCAACAATTCTTGTAATGTTCGCAGGTCTGCACCATCTGCCAACAGAACCGTTGCAAATGTATGACGCAGTGCGTGCGGAGTTACATAATCAGGCAACTGTAAATAATTGCGTACTTTTTCAATTACTTTTTCAGCCATGCGCGCTGACATAGGTAATCCGCGAATGCTTCTAAATAGCGGGTCATTTACATCGTTTCCAAATGGACGCAACGATACATATTTTTCAATTGCATCATTAACAGCGGGCAGAACAGGGACCAATCTTTCTTTGCCACCTTTACCCAAAATTCGTAAAACGTTTGGACGATTCCGCATATCCATATTTGTCAGTCCCAATGCTTCGGAAATACGAAGCCCACATCCGAAAATTAAAACCACCAATGCCCAATCACGCGCGGCAATCCAGGGCTCGTCGGCGTCCAATTCATGTATTGCATCTTGCATATTTTCAACGTCACGCGCTTCGATTGCTTTGGATAATTTGCGTGGAACTTTGGGCGAACTTATCAAGCTAATCGCATCATTTTTTACACTGTGTGATTTTTCTAAAAATTTATAAAAACTTCGCACAGATGACAATGCCCGAGCAGTTGATTTATGGGCTAGATTTCTTTTTTGGCGGTCAGCTAGCCAAGAACGAAATCCAATTGTATCAACACTGGATAAATCTTTTATATAAATATCCGTGCCCCTGAATTTTTCACAAAAATTTACAAAGTCACGGATATCATTTTCATAAGCAATCGCAGTATGCGCAGAATAATTTTTTGTGCGCAATAAATAATTTATAAATTCTGCGATAATTTCGTTCATTTTATTTCAAATACAGCGCCAACACCGACAGAAATTTCAGTATCTTTGGATACTAATCCGCCGCCAAACGATGCTGATTCCATTTTTGTTGCACGATTCATAAAATTTGCAACCTGTACATCATTATCAGAACTGCTGGAAAAATATTGTGCAGATAAAAGTTTACCGATTTTTCTGTTCTCGGATTTTGCCATTGCGTTTGCACGTTCACGTGCATTTTTAATAGCAGTCCCCAGGCATTTTTCCATTATTGGTTTCATTGTTTCAGTACTGGTAAACATGTGCAAATTTTCAGAATAAACATCTGCTGTTCCTGCAAACTTGGCCAATATTGCTTCGATTGTTTCTGTTTTTTTTGCTGATACTTCTATTGCAATTGTTGTTTCAATACCCATTGTTACTGATTTTTGCAGCGTATTATTCCATTCTGTTTTTTCATAAGAATCAAATCGTGTTGTTTGGACTTTTACATCTTGGGTTTTCAAAAATTTTGTAATTTCTTCCATTTTGCCGGATGCGCGTTTCATTGAAACAGCAGCATTCTTATCCAGTACTTGCACACGTATAGTAATAGCTGTTCTATCCTTGGGGGCGGTGGTCAAACATTCACCAGATACGGTAATTGTGCGATTAGAATCTAATTTATAAAAATATTCCAAACCCAAAGTTAATACAGCCGCAGTACCGATTACAGATGCAATCCAAATTAAAGTTTTTTTCATTTTTTCTCTCCTGATATAATTTTATTCAAAATAGTTTAGTTTCATCGCACGTTTGACGCGGTCAGTTGTTTTTGCAGCGACACGACGTGCAGCTGCGGAACCTTCTTTTAACATTTGCATTATGTATTCAGGATTCTTTTCAAACATTTGTCTGCGTTCGCGTATTGGTCGCAGTGTTTCCTGTAATACTTCGTTTAAGAATTTTTTTACCTTCACGTCACCCAGTCCACCACGTTCATAGTGTGCAGCCAGTTCAGCATAGTTTTTATAATCTGGTAAAAACTTTGAAAAGTGTTCAGGTTTAGCAAAAACCGACAAATAAATAAAAACAGGATTATCAGTTGTGTTTCCTGGATCTTCTACGCGAAGATGGTTTGGATCTGTGAACATAGTTTTTACCTTGGCTGCAATTGTATTTTCATCATCTGATAAATATATTGCATTGTTCAAAGATTTTCCCATTTTTGCATTTCCATCAATGCCGGGCAGGCGGGCCTCGGTTGCATTTTCTGGTACCATTGCATTTGGCATAACCAATGTTTCGCCATAAATGGAATTGAATTTATGAACGATTTCACGGGTTTGTTCAATCATTGGAAGTTGGTCTTCGCCAACAGGTACAACGGTTGCATTGAATGCAGTTATATCGGCAGCTTGGGATATTGGATATGTGAAAAAACCAACAGGAACACCGTTTTTGAATTTTTCTTTTTGTTCAATTTCTGTTTTAACAGTTGGATTTCTTTGCAGACGTGCAACAGTTACCAAATTTGAATAGAAAAAAGTCAACTCTGTCAGTTCTGGAATTTGTGATTGAATAAAAATTGTCGATTTTTTTGGATCCAATCCAACGGCCAAATAATCCAATGCAACATTTAAAACATTTTCGCGAACTTTTTCCGGTGTTTCCGCATTATCAGTTAAACCCTGGGCATCGGCAATCATGATAAATGTTTCATATTTGCCACTGTTCTGCAGTTCAACACGTTTGCGCAGACTGCCTACATAGTGCCCAATATGCAGATTTCCGGTTGGTCTGTCACCGGTCAAAATAATATTTGTAGACATAATAAAATACCTTTACTTATTGTTTAGATTTTAGATTGTTTGTATAAAAAATAAAAGCGTAAAATTACGCATGAAAACAGTTAGGCGTCAATGCGCCAAGTAAAGATAGAAAAAATACAATTTTTTGTTGTCATAAGGATAATTTTATCAAATAAAATATCAAAGTCAAATTACAATAAAAAAACCGCACAGAAGTGCGGTTAGAATATTCCGTTTTACAATTAACGAGAATAAAATTCGACGACCAATTCAGGTGACATTTGAACCTGATATGGAACATCTTCAAATAAAGGAATGCGAACATATGTTGCAACGAAATTAGCGCTGTCAACTTTTACATAATCGCAAAAATCACGTTCAGCAGATTCAAGTGCCAATACTACTAATGGCATCTGTTTTGCTTTTTCGCTGACTGTAATTTCATCACCTGGTTTTACCTGGTATGATGCAATCTTTACGCGTTTACCGTTAACATAAATGTGACCATGGCTGATTAACTGACGAGAACTGAATACGGTTGGTGCCAATTTTGCGCGATATACAACTGCGTCCAAACGGCGTTCCAACAAACCAATCATGTTCTGAGGTGTGTCGCCTTTCATATTTGAAGCTTCTAAATAATATGCGCGGAATTTCTTTTCACCGATGTTGCCATAGTAACCTTTCAAGGTTTGTTTTGCCTTCATCTGTTTTGCGTAATCGCTGCTGTTTCCACCACGGGAAGTTGGACCATGTTGTCCAGGTTTATATTTACGTTTGTTAAATGGGGATTTTGCCTGACCCCACAAATTCAGACCCAATGTGCGTCCGATTTTCAGTTTACGTGTGCTACGTTTTGCACCCAATCTTGCCATAATTTAATCCTTTTGGTTTTTATGGTGCCAAGTTTTTATACAGAATCCTTATCTCTTGCAATGCCAAAAGCCGTTGCAGATTATTCAGTTCTGATTACCCAGCAGGGGACAGTTTATACGGAATTATTTGAAAAATCAAGAAAAATCGCAGGAAAACCCGCGATTTTTTATTTCAGCACAAAATGAACATTGTATTGTGGTTTTTTATCATCACCCAATGAAGCACGTACAACTTTATTTGATGCAATTTGAACAGTCTTCCGCAGGTTTTCTTGGTTTTTTCTTTCTGCTTTGGACATACCATTTATTGCCTTGGTTATTTCAATTTGAATCTGGCGTTTCATAAATCCAGTTGTATCAGATTCAAATATTCCGGCACTGGACACTTCTGGAACACCCTTCAAGAATCCGCGTTTATCCACAGGCAAAGTTACAAATATCGCACCGCTGATAGCGATTTTTTTACGATTTTTATAAACCTGGTCATCTGTGCTGCGCTCGGTTTCACCTTCCATAACAACCAACCCAGCAGGAAATGTTTCTGTAACGTATGGTTCTTCACCATCTTTCAGTGCAACAATTTCACCGTTATGAACCAACATCATGTGTTTTGCGCCACCACGTTCCATTGCCATTTTACCATTCAGCATTTCTGTTATATATTCACCATGCATCGGGATAATTGTTTGTGGATGAACAATGTCATAAAAGCGTTCAAATTCTGGACGGCCTGCATGTCCGCTGGCATGAACGTGGTCAGTGTCATATATTGTATGAGTGTGAATACCCATGCGTGCCAGTTTGTTATATAAAAAAGAAACTTCTTGTTCACGTCCTGGAATAACAATTGCAGAAAATACAACAGTATCTGTTGGTTGCAATTTTAATTCTTTTACATGTCCACGACAAAGACGCGTCAACATTGCATATTTTTCGCCCTGTGATCCGGTCAAATATATTGCCTGTTTTTCGGCTGGCAAATCTTTTATATCCGTGTGAAGATATGTATCATCTTTTTCTAAATATCCAAACTCTATTCCGATTTCGCGAAATTCTGGCAACCCAACATATGGCACTGGATTCGGATTGCTACGTTCTTTGATTGCAGCAACACGACCTGCATCACGGGCAGCCTGGGAAAACATTTTTATACGCGCAATACTGCGTGAATATCCGGTTACAAAAACGCGTCCAGGTGCATTTTTCATAATTTCAGTAAGTGTAGTGCGAACTTCTGTTTCTGTTGTTTGCCTTTCCTGACGGTCTGCAGATGTAGAATCACAAGCCACAGCCAATAATTTTGGATCAGATCCAATTTCACGCAGACGTGCCCAATCGGTTGGATTTTCAATTGGAATATCATCATTGAATGTCCAGTCCCCAGTATGCAAAATCTTTCCAGCAGGTGTTTTTATTACCAACATTTGTGCTTCGGGTAAACTGTGAGAAACATGGAAAGTTTCAATCTGAAAAGGCGCAATGTCAAAATTTGCACCATTATGGTCAAATATAACAATATCTTTGTTTTCGCTGAAATCTATTTCCAGACCCTTGAATGTTCTTTTTATAATCTCACCAGGAAAACGTGTGCAATAAATTGGTTTTCTGAATTTTGGCCAGATGAATTTTAATGCACCGATATGATCTTCGTGACCATGAGTAATTACAAATCCAACAACATCTTTTTTATGTTTTTCAAGCCAAGTTGTATCGCAATATTGAACATCACCGGCACCGATTTCTTCTTCTATAAAACCCATACCACAATCTACAACCAGGTATTTTCCTTTATACTTATAAACGTACATATTTTGACCGATGTGTTCCAAACCACCAATGGCCATAAAGTATATTTTTTCATCGTTTTTATCGTCTTCGGGATTTTTTCTTGGCACAGCTTTGTTAGCTGTTTTTTTTGTACCCGTTGTCTTTTTCACTTCGTTATTTTTTATTACATCATTATTTTTATATTTTTCTTCTATATTTTTTTCTCTTACTTTTACCATTTATAATCCTTTATTTCATGGTTATTGTTTATGCACAACCACAAAATCCATTGCGAATAAAGAAAAAATTCTTTATCTGTAGTGAATCTGCGATTGCGCGGCTTAAGGTTTTCCCCTTCAGCAGGTATTGTGCCATAAAAACGGTAAATACAACAAGGGGATTTTTTCCAAGACTATTTATTGTCTTGATTTTTTTGCTTGGGATTCAATTATGCCACTTCTAATAATTGTTTGCAAGATTTATTATTTTTTCGACCTTTCTTAATAATAAACCTTTTTCAGTATAAGTATTTTCAAAATAACCTTCAACTTTTCCGATTAATTTTCCATCTTGAAAGAAAATCAAAGCAGGTACTTCGGTTAATTCAAATTTTTTTAATAATTTGTCTGATGGGTTCATAACTTTTATATATTTCGATTTTTTTTCTTTCAGAATTTCTTTCACAGGAATTGAAATTATCAGGCAACGAATAAAATCTTCGGAATTTAACTCCATAACTACTAATCCAGAAGTTTTATTTGCAATTTCTAAGGCTTTTTCTGAATTCGTGTTTTTTATAAAAACAAAATCACCACCATATCTATCAATAAACAAATCTTCAGCGCATCTTGGGTCGGAGTCATATTCTGCTTGAATTTCTTTCTCTTCGTCGGGTGTTCTTGCAAGTCTTATTGCCATAGCAACCGGGCAAGCTTTTTCGCAGGCTCCACAACCGATACATTTTGATTCATTATGTCCAATGCGACCATTTTTTTTATCCCAAAATAACGCCCCTGTGGGACAAACATCTATTCCACCACATGATGGCGACATATCGCAGATTTTATGGTTTATTAATACTTTCATTTTTATTTTACCGTATCAATTTATATTTTAATAATTTGACCACGTTTAAGTATTCCGGCAAATCCATTTTCTTTTGCAGTTTTTTCAAATCCAGAATTAAGATGATTTTGTGAATTATGAATTAACCAAGTTTTTTCTTTAACTTCCTTTGGTGCAGAAATCAACTTGTCAAATAAAGTATGAAATGGTCCATCTTTTAAAGTGGCTTCATGAATAATTAATTTTACATTTTTTGCTTCGTCAGTATCTAATAACGAGTTATATGTATCACCAGAATACATAATATTATTAATAATAATACCACAAGCTGGAATTTCAGATCCATGATACACGTTTATTAATTTAAAATAGCTTTCAGAATTATCGTATTCATATAATCCAGGCGATCCTTTTAACGTAATATCAAAAAACGGTCGGACATCAATACCAATAAATTTTGTTGTTTCATTTTCACGGTTCAGTCTTTTTAATGCACTTTTTCTGAACATCGAAAATATTCCAGCAGATCCAACGTGATCGTCATGCATATGTGATATAAAAACGGTGCTTAATTTTGATATTACATCACGTCCTGATTTTTCTAAATCGCGAAGTGTTCCAAAGACTGTATAACCACAATCCATCAAGATTCCATCAGATTCATCGTCATTCCATAATATAAAAGAAGTATTGCCCAGATTATATTCAAATCCGTTACCACTTCCCAGTATTTCAATTTTCATATTTTTTCTTTATTTTATTAAGCCAGGTCGCCGACAGACATTGTTATTCTGCGGATGCCACTGCTGATAGATTTTTCTTTGTTAATCTTGGCCGCTTTGATTTCACCTGTGTGGGTTACGTGTGTTCCGCCACAAAGTTCACAAGAAATATCACCAGCAGTAATTACGCGAACTGTGTCACCATATTTTTCACTGAACAATGCCATTGCACCACGTGCCTTGGCTTCATCCATTGTCATTTCTTCGGTTGTGACGGGCAAGTCTGATGCAATCCATTCGTTGATAATTTTTTCCGTTCTTGCAATTTCATCAGCGGTCATTGCACGACCAAATGAAAAGTCAAAGCGAACTGAATCTGGAGAAACCTTGGACCCACGCTGTTCAACATCGTCATTCAGTACAATACGCAGTGCTGCCTGTAATAAATGTGCCGCTGTATGGGCGCGAGCAGTTTGTGTACGGGTAGTTGAATCGGGAACAGGAATAACATTATCACCAACTTTTACTTCACCTGTTAAAATTCCTTTATGGATAACAATATTTCCAACTCTAAATGTTTCAGATACAGTCATAAGAATTGTTTTATCAGGAGTTTGATTTACTAGAATAATAACACCAGTATCACCAACTTGACCGCCTTGTGTTCCGTAAAACTTTGTTTTATTTAATACGATTTCTATTTCGTCTCTATTTTCGCCAGAAGCATTTTTAACAAATTCGCCGTTCTTCAAAATAGACAAAACTTCTGAAGTTATAGAAAATTCTGGATTATATTTATGTGTGTCATCTGTTGCGGGCAGGTCAGTACGTGATTCCCATAATGTTTTTGTGCCCTTGGTATCTGCACGGGAACGTTCTTTTTGTTCACTCATACATTTTTCAAAACCGTTTACATCAACTTCGATTCCTCGGTCACGCAGAATCATTTGTGTCAAATCCAATGGAAATCCATAGGTGTCAAATAATTTGAAAGCGATGTCGCCTGGCAATGTTTTGCTGTTTAATTTTGGCAATTCAATTTCCAACAGTTTCATTCCGTTCTGCAACATATCTGCGAATGAATTTTCTTCGTTTTGAATTATTTCAATAACACGTTTTTCTTCGCTTATCAATTCTGGATATGCTTCGCCCATTTCGCGAACCAGTGCAGGGTACAGTTTTGATAGTAATGCACCACGATGTCCCAAAATTTGACCATGACGCATTGCGCGACGTAAAATTCTTCGTATTACATAACCACGGTCAGAATTGCTGGGAATAACACCATCAGCGATTGCAAATCCAACACTGCGCAGGTGGTCGGTTATAATTTTGAACGATGGTGTATTTTCCAGTGTCTTTTTTGTTCCGGTTAATTCTTCGACTGCTTTCATTAAATTTACAAACAGGTCTGTGTCATAATTATCAGTAACACCTTGTAAAACCGCGGCCCAGCGTTCCAATCCCGCACCTGTATCAACATTTTGATTTGGCAGAGGTGTTAAATTTCCATTAGCATCCCTGTCATATTGCATAAAAACATTGTTCCAGATTTCAACATATCTGCCAGCTTCGTCTGGTGCACCAGGTAAACCACCCGGAACAGTTGGTCCAAAATCCCAAAATATTTCAGTGCATGGTCCACAAGGTCCAGTATCCCCAGCCGCCCACCAGTTATCTTTGTCCAGACGGATTGCATCTTTACCGGTCAACTTTTTCCAAATTTCAGTTGATTCATCATCGCTTATATGTGTTGTAACAATTATGCGGTTTGGGTCCAGCTTTAATACATTTGTCAGTAAATCCCATGACATTTCAATTGCACCCTGTTTGAAATAATCACCAAACGACCAATTTCCCAGCATTTCAAAAAAAGTATGATGACGGCTGTCAAAACCAACATCTTCCAGGTCGTTATGTTTTCCACCTGCGCGAATACATTTTTGTACGTCTGCAACACGTGAACCATATTTTAATGGTTCAACACCCTGTAACATCCCTTTCCATGGAACCATACCGGCAACTGTGAACAACAAAGAAGGATCATTTGGTATCAATGAAGCACTGGGGACAATAGTGTGTCCACGTGATTCAAAATAATTCAAAAATAATTTACGGATTTCATTGTATGTCATTATTTGTTTCCCTTTTCCTTTAACGTATCTTCAAACAGTTTACAATACCTGCGCATTGCACCTTCGAAATATTTTTGCTGATTTTCCGGTGGTAGTAATCTTTTACCATATTTATGATTAACCGAGTCTAAATTCGTAGCGATATAGTTAACCCTGTCCATATAAATAGGTGCAGACATAATACTTTGATGTTTGGTGTACATATTCAAATATGACCACAACATCGCATCATCTGGTGCACGATATCCCAGACTGTCATCTATTTCGTGAATTTTATCTATAATAGTGTCAATCAGCTCGCCCAAATGTATCATTATACCGGTTCTTACCATTGTTCCAGAAATTCCGATATGCGGTCTTTCAAGAACTATGTTGTCATCATCAATAGTATAATTTTTATAATTATCCATTACTTTGAATAAATCCAACAATCGTCTTTTTATTATAGCCATATTCTGCATTATTGCAAAGTTGTTTGGTTGTACGACTGGAATATCGACATTGGTAATTATATCATCATCATCGACAAAGACCATCCAATCAGAAATTATTTTCAGGTCGTTTATTGTAAAAAGTATATTAAGTCTGGATTCCAATGGTCCAAAATTCTTTGAAGAATTTATTATATGCAGCGGTCCACGATATCCCAAACGCCTAATTTGATAATTTGTAACTTTTGCATTTGGATTATCATTATGGACTATCAGATATATTTTTTGCTTTAATTTTGCAATAGCA
>ENA-UOWO01006532-UOWO01006532.1-activated-sludge-metagenome-genome-assembly--contig:-NODE-6532-length-11889-cov-12.133345_pt1 | contig 11889 bp, 6 predicted proteins | sample MGYA00238148_ERZ761564 | MGnify/ENA primary metagenome ERZ761564 (study PRJEB28885, sample SAMN05720194) | activated sludge metagenome | isolation source: Anaerobic digester | place: USA...
AGGCTAAATTCACCGTACTGTCACAACCTTCTGTGGTTTGAAGAACCGTTGTAAAATCGCCACTTTCTGTAAATACATTATTTCCTACTGTAACGCTTTCACCGGCACATATTACGCGTATGATATCTGTCGTCTTAACTGGATTCACTGTCAAGGCTAAATTCACCGTACTGTCACAACCTTCTGTGGTTTGAAGAACCGTTGTAAAGTTGCCGCTTTCTGTAAACACATTATTACCTATTGTAACGCTTTCGCCGGCACAAATTACACTTGTGATATCTGTTGTCTTAACCGGATTAACATTCACCAAAACAGAATCTAATGACGAACAACTATTATTTGTTACTTCGACAGCATAATAAGTTGCTTGAGTTGGTGCAACAGTAATCGTTGTATTAGAAGAACCGGTACTCCAAACACAAGTAGCACCAGCAATATATTCCGCAGTAATATTAATTGGTTCACCTGCACAGGTTATAGGTGCTGTTGGATTAAAAATAATAGTTGGTTTTGGTTTTACTTCGATATTTGTTGATGATATATTATTTGCAGCACCAGCTTTGTATGCAGTAAGGCTAATGGTATAATTACCAGGCGAATTAAACGTAGATTGAACGCTATTTACAGAATTGGAAGTTGTCGGCGAACCACCATTAATGGTCCATCTCACTGAATCAGGATTGCCTTGAGAAACATTAGTAAATGTAATTGCTTCACCTTCACAGACAGATGTAGTATTACTGGTAAATGCAGCCACTAAAGCCTGATTTATTTTAATCCAACCATCATTCAAATCAAAGAATACATTTCCACTTCCTTTAACTTTTATACGTGCTGATGGATTATTGGTTGCAACATTAGGAATCAAGACAGACTCTGTACCGTCATTCGGTGTGTTAGAAGCTAATAAATATGGAAATGTTCTGGCACTATCTAATGACAAATATATATTTACATTTGCACAAGATATTGGAGCAGCAGTTGTACCGGCAACATTCCACACAATAGTCTGGTTGGTATTGCCTGTAAATGTGGTTGCAGTAGCCTGACTGGTTACTCTGAATAGAGCACTGGTAGTAACAGACTTTACCGTTAAGTTATTGTCCGGTGCATTCACGGCACCATAGCCATCCGGATCTATATCTTTTACCGTACATCTGAATTTCACATCACGGGTAGTTTCCGGCAGTACTTCTCCTTTGTATTTAATAACATTATTAATCAAGCTATCCCAAACCGGAAAAACACGTGTTCCGGATGCTGATGGTTTAAACGAACGAAAAATGGGTGCTGTGGTATTATTGGCTGCATTCCAATTTCCGGAAGGTCCTAAATCCCATTCTTCCCAAAGGTAATTGATGGCATGTCCTTCTGCATCCGTTGCAGCGGCCGTTAATTCAAAGCTTGTTTTATATGGAATAGAAAAAGTGGCTGTATAGTTTGTAACGGCTGGTGGCGTGTTTCCTGTATTTGTTTGTACTTCACAAGAAGTAGAATTGATGTGATTATAAATTTCAACAATACTAACACGGTGAAAGAAATCTTCCGAATTAGAAAGAATATCGTTTGCATCACAAATACCTGCATAACCCATGATTGTGATTCCGCTACCAGGCTCATAAGCTGTAGATGAATTTCTGTTACCTGAACAAGCTCCTGAGCCTGCATTAAACGTATGGTTAGCGCCAAACTGGTGTCCCATTTCGTGAGCAACATAATCTATATCAAAACCATCACCTATCGGATTTGATGAACCAGTGACTCCTTTTGCTTTGTCATTTGTACTACATACACATCCTAAAAAAGCAACACCGCCTCCACCTGTACTGAAAACATGTCCGATATCATAATTAGCACTTCCAATTCTTGCATTACACACGGTTTGATTTTGACCAAGCATAGCACCACCATTATTATTAGAATAACTATCGCTTCCTATGAAAATCAACGTATCATTATTGGCAACCAGATTCATGTGTATGGAAAGGTCTTTTTCATACAATCCATTAATTCTGTTCATGGAAGTAACCATAGCACTTAGCACTGCTGCTTTTGTTGGTGTTGGACCAGCTACTGCCTGAGAATACTCTACTGTGCAGGCAAGTGCTAAACGATATGTTCGTCTAACACCATCTGCCAATAATGCTGTTGCTGCAGGATCCTGCATTGTTATCCGTTGTTGTTCTAAAATAGTTTCCTCTTGCTGATTTTCTGTGGCACAACCTGTAAATCCGGTGTTTGCTCTGGTATATCCTTTTTTGTAATAACAGTTATAGTATCCTGAATTTATGTTACTGTAAGGATCAATAAAATAAATACCTTTTTCACTAAATACCATTGCATGAAAACCAAATTCTGTATAATCCAGCTTTGCAGTCACTGAAGGATTCTCTATTGAAACTGCCTGATAGGTTCTTATGTTCGGATACTTATCCGCCAACGGTTTTTCCATGCAAGAACTTTCAAAAACACGGAACGACATTTCTGTTCCATCCGGTGTTGGTAATTGGATGATAAGATCCTGACTGTTTGCTGATAAAGGAATAGCAGGCTGTAGTGCTCTAAAAGATGCATCATCCAATCTTACTAAAGAAGTAATTTGCGGAATAATTTTCCGTTCTCCCTCAATTGATATATTCCTATTGGCTACTCTTTGCCATAAAGATGTGCCGGAAAATGCGTTCAGTATGGTTGTACTGAACATTAAGTAAAATAAATATTTCATTCGGTTGGTTTAAATTAATTTACGCAAAACAAATATAGTCATGTATCTACAAATAACATAAGCAATTCATCCACAATAAGTTCAATATATACATAAAAAAGGCCGAAGTTTTCACTTCGACCTTTAGAATAATCAACCGTCGCTGACTATTTTTTCTTCGCAGAAGCTTCTGCTTTTGCAGCATCTGTTGCAGCAGATTTCAACGCTCTTGTTATCTCAACAGATACCAATGGAATAGACATTGAGTTTAATATCTCAAAGTTTGGCTCCTTAATATCTCTTACTTTGAAAGACTGACCTAATTTCAGTGGTGTGATGTCTACTTCAATAACATCTTTCAGGTTTTCCGGTAAAGTTTTCACTTTTACCTTTCTTACTTTCACCAATAATTTACCACCTTCTTTTACACCTGGAGAAGAACCAACTACTTTGATTGGAATTTCAACGATAACTGGAATACCTGGTGTTAATTTATGAAAGTCGATGTGACGAATTTCTTCTGTTATCGGATGTGACTGTACATCTTTTAACAACGCTTCGTGCGTGGTGCCATCAATATTGATAATGGCTTTGAAAAATTTAGGTGTGTACAGGATTCCTCTCAACTCAGATAAAGTTGATGTGAAGTGCACCACCTCGTTTCCCGCATACATAACGCAAGGAATGTTGCCGGCAGCTCTGTCTGCTTTGGTAGCTACTTTTCCTACGCTTGGTCTTGCTTTTCCGCTAATGGTAATGGTTTGCATAATAAAATTACTTTTTTTGAATGAATAATGAATTAATAGATTTATACTCATGTGCATTTCTGATCGCTCTTGCAAACAAGGGCGCAACGGAAAGCACTTTAATTTTTGGACTTGGTTGTTTTAATGGAATGGTATCACAAACCACTAATTCTGTTAAAGCTGAAGCTTCAATTCTTTCATAAGCTTTGCCTGACAAAACAGGATGTGTTATTAAAGCGCGAACACTTTTTGCACCTTTTTCCATAATGAGGTTAGCTGCCGTACATAATGTTCCACCGGTATCAATAAGGTCGTCTACCAGAATAACATTTTTATCCGTAACATCGCCAATCAATCTCATGGATTCTATCTCATTTGCTTTTGCACGGTGTTTATCACAAATAACCAGCTCTGCATTAAATTGACGAGCATAGTTTCTGGCACGTTTAATACCACCTACATCCGGTGAAGCAAATACCATCTCATCGATGCCTAACTGTTTCATATAAGGAATAAAAATAGCATCGGCTTCCAAATGATCTACCGGAATATCAAAAAATCCCTGAATTTGAGGTGAATGCAAATCCATGGTCATTACACGCTGTGCACCTGCAGCAACAAGCATATTGGCTACCAGTTTAGCACCAATGGCCACACGTGGCTTATCTTTTCTGTCCTGACGTGCCAACCCAAAATAAGGCATAACAGCCACCACATATCCTGCAGAAGCTCTTTTTGCTGCATCGATCAATAATAATAATTCCATCAGGTTATCAGCCGGTGCAAAAGTGCTTTGCATACAAAACACGTAAGATCCACGAATACTTTCTGTAATAACCGGTTCAAACTCACCATCGCTGAATTGCATCACTTCCACAGGTGTCAAATCCTGCCCATAGCTTTCCGCAATTTTTGTAGAAAGATACTGCGTGCATCTGCCGGAAATGAGTTTTAAATCAGGAATTACCACTTTTTTTGTAGATTTTGAGGTGCAAAGATACTGCTTTATTTGTAATAGTAAAAATGAAATGCCGGAGATTTTAGCATTTACAGGTTAAGATATGGCTAAATTGAACTTGATTTTTCTGAATATAAATGAAAAACAGACAAAATTCAGGTCATTTAATTATTTTTCAGTCGAAAATACCTCATCTTAACATCAATATTTTTAGCAATGGAACATCCGGAACAATTTGAAAAAGAACAATTGACAATAAATCTGACGAAAGCTAATCTTATTGGTCTTTTTATAATTCTGCCAGTTGGCTTAATTTTCGGTTTGCCTTTCTATTTACTTTGGAAAGACATGCTTAGTATAACTTCTATAAAAACACTTACTGAAGAAATTATACCAGATTTTACCGGTAGTAGCTTTCTTTTATTGATTTTATTTATCCTGGGAATTATTGCACATGAATTGATACATGGAATTACCTGGTCGAGATTTGCCAGTAAAGGTTTTAACTCTATCAAATTTGGAGTTTTATGGAAAATGCTGACACCATACTGTCATTGCAAAGAACCATTAAAAGTGAAACATTATATTGCTGGTGCACTGATGCCGGCAATTATATTAGGAATTATTCCTTCTCTTATTTCAATTCTAACAGGCAATACGCTTTTGCTGTTCACAGGTATTTTTTTTACGGTAGTTGCGGCCGGAGATTTTATGATTGTTCAATTACTTTACAAAGAAGATATGAATGACTATGTAGAAGATCATCCATCCGAAGCAGGTTGTTATATCTATCGAAAAAGATCAACGTAAATACTTTACTTTAATTGGGTTTAATAATTCTTATCAAAAGAACTGGATCAGTTAAAATTGTGGCTTCAAAGGAAATAATTTTTCGCCTGTAATTTTCTTATCTGGCAATACCGATGCTACTTTCTCCATAATTTCATTTTTAAGAATTTGAAGAATTTTATTCTTCACAAAATGACGATGCACTACTAATCCAATGCTACGGTATGGAACAGGATTTGCAAAATGACTGATTAACTTTTTTTCACGCTCAGAAAAATCTATTATTGACAAATAAGGCAACAATGTTGAAGCCTGATTGGCTCTGACAAAACGCAATAGACTATCAATAGAACCTGCCTTAAATTCAAAATTAAGTTTGGAAAACAATTGCTTGTTATGGCGATCACAAAGATTAATAATTTGAGTGCGCATACAATGGCCTTCTTCCATTAAACATAAATTTCCCATATCAATCTTCTTAACGGATACAAGATTTTTGCCAGTATTTCCTGCATCGTAAAAAACAAAAGGTTCATCGTACAGCTTATGTTCCACAATATCCTTATCCTCTACCGGAATGGAAATAATACCTATATCCAGTTCTCTGGATTTCAGGTTCCTGATAATTTCATGGGTAGTTTGCTCTTTAACTTTTATATTCAAATCAGGAAATTTAGAAGCAAAACTCTGCATGAACAAAGGCAGCAAATAAGGTGCAATTGTTGGAATGACAGAAATACTCAAATTGCCTTTTATTTCACCTTTTATTTCTTTTACCAACTCGTTCAGTTGCTCAATATCATTGATTATATTTTTTAGTTGTTCAATTACGATTTGTCCTTCAGTTGTAATCGAAACCGGTTTATTTTTACGATCAAATATTTGCAATCCAATTTCATCTTCAAATTTTGAAATCATCGTACTTAGTGTGGATTGTGTAATAAAGCATTTTTGTGCAGCCAGCTCAAAATGTCTGTTTTCTGCAACAGCCAGTACGTATTGAAGTTGTTGTATATTCATCTATATCATCAATATTATCATCTAAAATATCGTTTTCATAAAACAAACTTAAGCATTAATATTGTATAGTCAAGTTTTATCACCCTAAAAAATAATATTTCATGAAAAAAATTATCGCATTTTATGGCATTCTGTTTTCACTCTCCCTGAGTGCAGAAGATGCCAAACAAAACGCTGCTAAATGTCCTTACATGGCAAGTGCTTCGGAAGACCCACACAAGACAGTAAAAGAAAACACACCTGCAGTTGTGCCACTCAAGAACTCAAATGTAACAGCGACAACGAATCGTGACTGGTGGCCAAACCAACTAAATCTAAGTGTATTACGTCAAAACAATCCGGCATCTAATCCATTAGGAAGTAATTTTGATTACACAAAAGAATTTAAGAGCCTGAATTTAACAGCACTTAAAAAAGATTTAAGTGATTTGATGACACAATCACAAGATTGGTGGCCTGCCGACTATGGTCATTATGGTCCACTATTTATAAGAATGGCATGGCACAGTGCAGGTACCTATAGAACCGGAGACGGTCGTGGCGGAGCACGTGCAGGACAACAGCGTTTCGCACCTTTAAATAGTTGGCCAGACAATGCTAATTTAGATAAAGCCAGACGATTATTGTGGCCGATTAAACAGAAATACGGCAGTAAAATTTCCTGGGCAGACTTAATGATTTTAACCGGAAATGTTGCCTTAGAATCCATGGGTTTCAAAACATTTGGTTTTGCAGGCGGCAGAGAAGATGTATGGGAACCGGAGTCTACTATTTACTGGGGCTCTGAAAAGAAATGGCTGGAAGACAAACGATATACTGAAAACCGAAAATTGGAAAATCCGTTGGCCGCTGTGCAAATGGGATTGATTTATGTAAATCCGGAAGGACCAAACAGCAATCCGGATCCGGTAGCTGCTGCAAAAGATATCCGTGAAACATTTGGCAGAATGGGCATGAATGACGAAGAAACGGTTGCTTTAATTGCAGGCGGACATACTTTCGGAAAAACACATGGAGCAGGTGATGCAAAATTGGTTGGCCCTGAACCGGAAGCAGCAGGTATAGAAGAACAAGGATTAGGCTGGAAAAGTAAATACGCAACAGGTAAAGGGAAAGATGCGATTACATCTGGTCTTGAAGTTACCTGGACACCTACACCTACAAAATGGGGACAAGGCTTCTTTAAAATGTTGTTTGGTTACGAATGGGAATTAACAAAAAGTCCGGCTGGCGCACATCAGTGGACAGCAAAAGACGGAGATTTAATTATTCCGGATGCATTTGACAGCACGAAGATGCATAAACCAACAATGTTAACTACAGATTTATCGCTTCGATTTGATCCTGCTTATGAAAAAATATCCAGAAACTTTTTTGAAAACCCGGATAAATTTACGGATGCATTTGCTCGTGCCTGGTTTAAACTTACGCATCGTGATATGGGACCACGCGCCTTGTATCTAGGACCTGAAGTTCCTAAAGAAGAATTAATCTGGCAAGATCCTATTCCTGCTGTAAATCACCCTTTAATTGACGCTAAAGATATTGCAAGTTTAAAAACGAACATCCTAAATTCAGGACTTTCTTTGAGTGAGCTGATTTCAACAGCATGGTCTTCAGCATCTACCTTCAGAGGAACAGATAAAAGAGGTGGTGCAAATGGTGCACGTATTCAACTGGCACCACAACGAAACTGGGAAGTAAATAATCCGGTTCAATTGGAAAAAGTTTTAAAAACTCTTGAGAAAATACAACAGGATTTCAACGCTAAATCTTCAACGAAGAAAGTGTCTATGGCTGATCTTATCGTATTATCAGGATGTGCTGCTATTGAAAAAGCAGTTAAAAATGCTGGTTATGATTACAAAGTTCCATTCACACCTGGACGTATGGATGCTACGAAAGAACAGACGGATGTAACTTCTGTGGCATTTCTGGAACCAATGGCTGATGGATTCCGCAATTACTTAAAAAACCAATACACTTTATCTACAGAGGAATTACTGGTTGACAAAGCACAATTGTTAACGTTAACAGCACCTGAAATGACCGTTTTAGTTGGCGGTCTGCGCGTGTTACAAACCAATTACAATCAGTCTAAACACGGAGTTTTCACCACTCAAAAAGATGTATTGAGCAATGATTTCTTTGTGAATCTATTGGATATGAATACGATTTGGAAAGCTACTTCTGACACGAAAGAAGAATTTGAAGGTCGTGACAGAAAAACCGGAAATTTAAAATGGACAGCTACACGTGCAGACCTTATTTTCGGCTCCAACTCTGAACTGAGAGCGATTGCTGAAGTATATGCAAGTAATGATTCTAAAGTAAAATTTATAACTGACTTTATTTCTGCCTGGAATAAAGTGATGAATCTGGATCGTTTTGATTTGAAATAATTCAAACAAAGGAAGTAGTTAATTGTAACAACAACCAGATAGAATCGCTAACAAATAATTGAAATTGAACTAAACTAAAAGAGGCATCATTTCTGATGCCTCTTATTCGTTACCAAAGATTTAATTTCTTATCCTTCCGTGCTGTTTCTGAAAGTTATTTCATTATTGAAACAATCTGCTATCACTGTTTTACTTTTGTCTATTTTATCAGCGAGAATCATTTTAGACAATTGATTGACTAATTCTCTGTTGATTAAGCGTTTCAAAGGTCGAGCTCCATATTGCGGTTCATAGCCTTCTTTAGCAAAATAATCTACCAGCTCGTCCGTATATTCCATTTGAATATCCATTTCAATTAATTGTTTTTTGAGATTATTTAATTGAATTTTCACGATTTCACTGATATCATGCTGCAACAAAGGTTTAAACATTATAACCTCATCAATACGGTTAAAGAACTCAGGTTTCACTACTCTTTTCAGTGCTTCAAAAATTTGCACTTTAGATGTTTCCGTTGCTGTAAATATTTCTGATTCCGTTTTTACATTTTCGAAATTTTGTTGTATCAAATGCGAACCGATATTCGATGTCATAATAATAATCGTATTTTTAAAATCGACTACTCTGCCTTTGTTATCCGTCAATCTTCCATCTTCCAAAACTTGCAACAATACATTAAATACATCAGGATGCGCTTTTTCAATTTCATCCAGTAAGACAACAGAATATGGATGATTTCTAACGGCTTCTGTCAACTGTCCACCTTCATCGTATCCAACATAACCCGGAGGCGAGCCAATGAGTCGTGAAACGGAATGTTTCTCCATATACTCACTCATATCAATTCGCACCATTGCTTTTTCATCGTCGAATAATAATTCTGCCAATGCTTTTGCTAATTCGGTTTTTCCTACACCGGTTGTTCCTATAAACAAGAAAGATCCTAATGGCTTTTTCGGGTCTTGCAAACCGGCGCGACTTCTTCGTATGGCATCCGAAACAGCTATAATGGCTTCGTCCTGACCGATGACACGATTGTGTAAATAATCTTCGAGATGCAGTAATTTATCTTTCTCTGCCTGCAGCATTTTATTCACCGGGATACCTGTCCATTTTGAAACAACTTCTGCAATATCTTCTGCCGTCACTTCTTCTTTCATTAAGCGACTTCCTTTTTTAATATCGTCTAGTTCTTTTTCAAAAGCTATTAATTTCTGTTCCGCTTCTTTAATTTTTCCATATCTGATTTCTGCTACTTTTGCATAGTCGCCGATACGTTCTGCTTTTTCTGCATCCGCTTTCAAATTTTCTATCGCTTCTTTCTCAGAGGAGATTCTGTCAACAATCGTTTTTTCGCTTTGCCATTTCGCTTTCATAGCATTTCTGCGTTCTGAAAGTTCTGAAATAGTCTCAGATAAATCCTTCACTTTAACGTCATCATTTTCACGCTTGATGGCTTCTCTTTCAATTTCGAGCTGGCGGATTTTTCTATCCAGTTCATCCAGTTCTTCCGGCACTGAATCCATCTCCAAACGCAATTTAGCAGCAGCTTCGTCAATTAAGTCTATAGCTTTATCCGGTAAAAAACGGTTGGTTATATAACGACTCGATAATTCTGCTGCTGCAATAATAGCTTCATCTTTAATGGTTACTTTATGATGTGTTTCGTAGCGTTCTTTTAATCCACGTAAAATGGAAACCGTATCTTCCACACTTGGCTCATTCACCATTACTTTCTGAAAGCGGCGTTCGAGTGCTTTATCTTTTTCAAAATATTTTTGGTATTCGTTGAGTGTTGTAGCACCAATGGCGCGCAATTCACCACGTGCTAAGGCTGGTTTTAAAATATTTGCCGCGTCCATAGCGCCATCACCACCGCCACCTGCACCTACTAAGGTATGGATTTCATCAATAAACAAAATAATTTGTCCGTTGGAGTCAATTACTTCTTTGATAACCGCTTTCAATCGTTCTTCAAATTCACCTTTATATTTTGCACCAGCAATTAATGCACCCATATCCAGTGAATAGATAATTTTTGATTTCAAATTTTCCGGAATGTCGCCGGCAATAATTCTATGTGCAATACCTTCTGCAATGGCTGTTTTACCAACACCTGGCTCACCTACTAAAATTGGATTATTTTTTGTTCTTCGCGATAAGATATGAAGTACTCTACGAATTTCTTCATCTCTGCCAATAACAGGATCCAGTTTATTGGATTGAGCCAAATCATTCAAATTCTTAGCATATTTATCTAATGAATTATAGGTGGTATCTGCGCTTGGATTATTCACGGTTTGTCCTTTTCTAAGTTCTTTAATAGCCAGTTTTAAATTGGGTTCTGTAATATTATTCTTCTTTAACAAATCTGCAGTAACATCTTTTGCACTTAATAAAGCCAGTAATAAATGTTCTATTGACACATATTCATCGTTAAATTCTTTCAGATAAGAATTTGCTTTGAGTAAGGTTTGCGATAATGCCTGAGAAGGATACTGCATGCTATCGCCGGAAACGGTTGGTTGTTTCTGTAACAACGATTCCAATTCAGCTTTTACTTTTCGGATATCTGCATTTACTTTCTTAAATAAGAAAGGTGTAACATCCTGATCTGATTCCAGAATGGATTTCAGTAAATGAAAGGTATCTAAAGAAGCATGTTTATGGTCGAATGCAATTTGTTGTGCACCGGCAATTGCTTCCTGTGATTTAATGGTATAGTTATTTGGATTCATATTGATAGTATTTAATTTTTTACCGGTAGTTGAACAGGCTATGCTATTTAATCTACTACTGGTATACTATCAAAAAGTATGCGAGATGACAAAATGTATGATTTATCTTTCTAAAGATGAAAGAATGACATAATTAAAATATAAAAACAGACTATTTGTCGGTACTATTCTTCATCTACGATGAATTTTTCGACAGTTGCGCTGATGAATGAGAAGGACAAGCTGAAAATCAGCGCAGCTATCCATCCACCAACCTGAAAACCATCTAGAATATTATCGGTAAGAACTACCATTGCAGCGCTAATTACCAAAGAGAATAATCCAAGTGTAATACAAGTTATCGGCAATGCGAATATTTTGATAATTGGTTTGATGAAGGTATTCAATACCGTAAGCACTAATGCCACTTTTACAGCATCTAAAGGTGAATTTACTATTGGATTACTGAAACCAGACCAAATTGCCGGCAACAAATACGACAAGCCAATTACTGTGGCGATTTTTATCAGGAAACGGATAATGAATTTCATAG
>ENA-UOWO01006538-UOWO01006538.1-activated-sludge-metagenome-genome-assembly--contig:-NODE-6538-length-11876-cov-4.077658_pt1 | contig 11876 bp, 8 predicted proteins | sample MGYA00238148_ERZ761564 | MGnify/ENA primary metagenome ERZ761564 (study PRJEB28885, sample SAMN05720194) | activated sludge metagenome | isolation source: Anaerobic digester | place: USA...
TCGTCGGAGTTCCGGCCATGCTGATCGGAACCGCCGTCCGTCGATACTGCCAGCTTGTCGAACATGAGCGGGCAAACGAGATCAAGCTGAATCTGCAACAGGTTCATAACGAAGCCAGTCTCGGCGTCAACATCGAGAATTATCTGGCACAGCTGGCAGATCGGCAGTTTGAATATTTTGACAACAATAACATCAGCAACGATGAAGTCGTAGCCTGGCTCGAAACTGAGCGCAAAACCTTTGAGAACCTCTTCGATTACCGCATCTGGGATCATGAGGGCAAAACTCTGGCTCACAATCTGACCGGCGACATTGACAGTCCGCAATGGCACGAGGTGTTCTTAGAACTTCGACAGTCCTGTTACTCCGGAAAAAGCATACACAAAAAGCTGATCGTGCAAAATCGGGTAAAAACCGATCTAAAAAAAGTCAGGCAGATTCTGGGCCCGCAATATGTAAGGCGAATGGCCGAAGATTCGGCACACCCGAAACAATATGCCTTTGGCTGGCCTGACAGTGCATTCAAATCGCCCCTGTTCTGGACCAACCTTTACAGAAAGCGGCTTTATCTGTTGTTGTTAGACCCGGCCATCATCCAATCCGACATCGGCGTCAAACGCCAGATTGATAACTTCGCCCGCAACCGGCCGCAGAACTTCGGTATTTTCAGGACTGACGCCGACATATCTGACATGTGGTCTACCCGCGAGAACTCGGGGCAACTTCTGGCGCCGCTCAAACAGATGTTGGCAGAAAACCAGACCTTTATCGAAACGCCCGACCAGTTTCTGGCTACAGCCTTTCTTACGCCTGAAATAAGCGTATTCGCGGCTGTCAGCAAGCCATACAGCTTCCATCAGCTTCTGCTTTACCCGCTCACCGCCATATTGCTCTTCACTCTGTTGATGACGCCTTTTCTTGTTTACACCTGGCGTATCACCATTGGCGGACAACCAGGCACCATTTCGATAAGACCTCGCATTGCCTTCATTTTTTTCTTCGCCAGCGCGATTCCGTTCATGGCCATTGCGATTTTTGCCCGGGAGCACTACAGCCAGAAGCATAACGCCAGCCTCAAAGAAGCACACCGAAGGTCAATGACCCTTCTGCAGAACTACGATGAGCGTATGCAATCGATGTGGAGCCGGACCGAACACAAAACCCGCAGATATCTTGAAGAATGGGCAAAAGGCATGCAGGGGCGCGAAATCGATGAGGCGAGCAACCGGCAATTAACCGCTGCCGGTCGCGAACTTCTGGTCGAGAGCTTTTTTATGATAGCCAGTTCGTCGGCGATTGCCGGTTCTTTCAGCGGCCCCGAACGCCTCAGCGAATCTCTTGAACAAAAGCCGCCCGAAACGGAAAGGCCTGAATACAACGAATCCGGCGAAAGGGTCTACCGCAGAACCGATACCCAGAATGCCCAGATCGCCAACATCATCGGCAAACGCATAATGAGTGAACTTAATGGCGAAGTTCGCAACACCAAAGAGGCTGATCGCCTGGAACTGCTGTTCGAATCACTGATGCAGAAGTCATTTTCCGAAATTACCCATAATTTCATCAAAGCCATGGGAGGCCTCACCCCATGGGGTTTTGGCCGCACCCTCAATCTGGCGCTGCTGAATTTTATTTCGGCGGGCAACCATGAAAAGATCGACTTCATGGCCCTGATGATCTGGAGCAGCCCTCAAGTCCAGGAAGAATATCTGCTCAAAACCATCGACGAAATCAACCGCAATCCTCTCGGCCTCAAAGTTATCCTCTGCAATCACTTCAACGGCAAGTTTCATCCTGCGAACGACCTGATTTCTGATAAACTGGCAGATTATTTCAAGCGTATCGTCGAACAGCCCACAGAAGAAATCGAAATCATCGAACTCGACGGTCAGGAATACATGGTAGTCGGCTTTATCGGCAAACATCTGTCGCGCTATAAAATCATGGGCCTCTACCCGATCGACCGCCTCGACAAGGCAATAGCAGGGCAACGGACCGATCTGTTTCTGTTCGCCCTGTTCTGCCTGATTCTGGCGGCCTGGCTTGCACAGATTCTCTCGCAAAGTTTTCTCAACCCGCTCAACAGCTTACAGGAAGCCGCCATTGCCATAGAAAAACGTGATTTCAGCCATAGAGTCGGCGATCTCGGCAAAGACGAGTTCGGCGAGACGGCAGCGATTTTTGACGAGGTCATGGTAGGCCTCGAAGAACTTGCTGTAGCGAAAATCGTTCAGGAGAGCCTTTTCCCGGCAGTGGCCCTGCAGCGTGGCAGTTTTCGAATATACGGCAAAAGTCTTGCCATGACCGAGCTTGGTGGAGACTATTTCGACTATTTCACTATCGATGACGATCATGTAGCTGCACTGCTTGGAGACGTCGCCGGACACGGAGTTGGGGCAGCTCTGATCATGGCCATGGCAAAAGCCGCAATCGTTAAATGTCGGGACCGCCTCAAAACACCAGTAAAGCTGCTTGAGAGTCTGCACGACCTCATTTACAGTTCCAAAACCCGCAAGCAGAAAAAAATCATGACTTTTCAATATCTGACGGCCGATTGTACAACCGGCAAAGTGGTTTATTCGAATGCTGGCGGATGCTCACCCATATTCTTCCAGAACGGTCGAGCAGAAGAGGTTACACTCGCCGGCGCCGCCCTCGGTTCTTTTAAAAAAGCAAAACTACAGCAGCTTGAGATTGAATTCAGACCTGGTGATCTGATGCTGTTTTACACCGACGGCATTATCGAGGCCAGAAACCGCGATGGCGTTGAATTCGGCTATCAGAATTTTGCCAGGCTCGTCGAAAAAAGCGCCGGCCCTGATCCTGAAACCGTTTACAACAAAATCTGCGAAGGTTATTACCAGCATATAGCCGGCATGGAAGCACAGGACGACCTTACTCTGGTCGTGATCTGCCATAACTGACTCGCCAATTTTCAGCTGCAGGCTGCAAAATCTTTTGATTTACAGTATACTGATGCTCTGGAACCGAATCACCATATCAGGACCCGGAAATGAAAATCGTAATAACCGACAAAAGCGGCAAAATACTGTATGAAGGCAGCCCGAGCCTGCATGACAACGGCATAAAAATCGGCACCGGCAACGACTGCGATATTCAGCTCAACAAAATGGGAATTGCGCGCAATCACCTGCAACTGCGCTACAACAGCGACGGGCACCTGACCCTGCAGGACCTGCAGAGCCCGTTCGGCATTCTGGTAAACCAGACCAGGCTGCAGCCCGGTTTTATAACCACAATCAAGCCGGGTTCTTTTCTCGAGCTGACGGACGACGTTTTTATCCACCTGCAGATCGAGGCGGGCGAGGCAATTCAGCCGGTGAGTGGCGAGAGAATTTTTCCGTTTTTTCTCAACAGCAATGAAAACTTTGTAAGACAGTGCTTCAACAACATGCGCACCAAGATTCCGCGCCAGCATTATGCGGCGCTCAGTTCTGCCGAAGGCGAACTGGTCAGCCGCATAAAAGAGCTGTCTGCGGTGCTTGAAGTCACCTATGCGCTTAACTCGATCAGCAGCTTTCCGCGCCTGCTCGACTTTACGCTGGAAATGGCGCTGGCGGTTACCGGTGGCGAACGTGCGATGATCATGCTTTTCAATGAAGAACTCAGCCGGCTCGAAACTGTTGCCATGCAGAATTTCGCTCAGGGCGAAATAACCAGCGACATGCAGGCTACTGCCGGGCTGGTAAGCCGCTGCTTCGAAAGCGGAGAGACGCTGATAGGCCCGTCTGTCAAATACAAACAGCCGGGGCGACGCGGCAAGAATCCTGAAGATGCCGGCATTGTATCGGTCGCCGTGGTTCCTCTCAAAGAAGGTACAACCAACGCCGGCGTACTTTACATCGATACCAAGCATACCGGCAATATATTAACCGCGCGCACCGACCAGCTGCTCAAGGTTTTTGCCGCCCAGGCCGGCGTGGCGATCAGTCGGGCCCGCATGTTCCACAACGCCACCAGCGACCCGACAACCGGTATTGCCAATCAGAATCTGTTTTTGAAAAGGCTGACCGAAGAATTCTGCAGGGCCCAGCGCTATCAGAAAGATATTTCACTGATACTGATGGATATCGACCATTTTTCGGCGCTCAACGAGACTCATGGCGAAAACAATGGCGACCGCATACTTAAAGAGGTCGGCCGCATTTTCCGGAATGCCACGCGCATCAACGATCTGGTGGCGCGTATTGGCTCTGATTCATTCGCCATGCTGCTGCCTGAAACGCCATTTGCCGGCGCCCAGACTGTCGCCAACAAGTTGCGCAGCACCCTGAGTTCGACCAGAATCAGGTCTGGCAGCCGCAGCATTCAGGTCAGTGGCAGCTTCGGCATCGCCAGCAGTTCTAAAAACACCGGCAGGCCGGGCGATCTTCTGAAAGTTGCAGAGAAAGCGCTTAAACAGGCACAGAAACGTGGCGGCAACCAGGTCGCCTGATGTTATTCTCCAATATAAATTCAGGAAAGAACTTATGATTAATCCGCTCGATGATCTTATCATGTCACGCAATAAGAAGAGCCTGGACGAACTTGAGAAGCTGGCGGGTTTTTCCCCTGGCAAAGACAACCGCGACAAATTCAGCGAAGTAGCCGGCAAAGTTGGCAAAAAGACTGAAACAACGGCTGACCCGGGCAAAGAGAACATTGATGACCGTCACTGGCAGATTCATAAGGAATTCGCCCGTATTTACGATAAGTCCGGCCGCTCTTTTGCGCTTTTCGTCGGAGACCTGCTCGATATCATTCTCAGTGGCCCGGTGCAGACCCGTCTGGTCAACGAAATGATCGAAGACAAGATTAACCGTATGCGCAAGGCAAGAGAGGCAGCTGCAGAGCCTTCCACTCAAAAAGTCAAGGTGCAGGCCAAACGCAGTTCAAAATACGAGGTTAATATCGGCGACGAAAAGAGGGTTTTTTCAAAACATTTTTTAAAGCGAAAAGGCTTTCTGGCCGCACTTTTTCTCGACAGTGAAGAATATCAGTCATACAAAAAGCTGATAAAGCAGCTCGAGATTGTCTGTCGAGAAAGTGTCGAAGAAGCTTTGCCTGTTGGCGACAGCGGGCGCCGTGAAGCTCTCGAAAAGATTGTCGGAGAGCTTCGCTACGAAATACACCAGCACGATGTGGTAAGGGCCTGGGCTCTGCTCGAAGCCGACAGTTTCAAGCATCTTGAATGGTTCTTCAGTCAGACGAAGGACCTGCACCTGGTCAGGCCGGATTTTTATGACGACCTCGACAAAGCATACCGTGACGCCAAAAAGCTGATCAAGCTGCTGATCCAGGATGTCCAGGAAGAATTTCCGCCTGAAGTTGAAAAACAGGACGCCTACGAAGACTACCTTAAAGACATTCTTGAGGTGTACACCCATCACCATTTCGTGCTGAAACGCTATCACCAGACCCGACCGGCGATATCGCTCAAGGATTTCGAGCTGACCAAAGAAGAAATGCAGGAAAAAATCGAAGAACTGCGTGATGAGAGCGATGAACTCAGGCGCCGTATCAACAGCCTTAACGTCGAAAAGGATCAGGCACAGGCAGAGGCGCGCGCGCTCAAGAACAATAATGACGAATTGAAACAGAAACTGGATCGTCTCGATCCGGCTGAAGTTCAGAAGCAGATCAGAGCTGCCGAAGCAAAGACAAACGCTGCCGAAAAAGAGCTGCAGGAAACGCTGGAAGAAGAAGCCGAACTGCGCAGCGACATGCGGAAACTTGACGAAGAAAACCAGGAACTGACGCGCAAACTGCAGCAACTGCACGCTATTCCTGATGAAAGCGCCTATTCAGTCGAGAACCTCATGGTTGGCAAGCGGGTAGCTATTTTCGGCGGAGTCGGCCGCGACCATTACTGGCCGATTCTCAAAGAAGCCGGCGTCGATAACGAGGATTATGAATGGTATGAAGGTTATCACACCATCAGTCAGGCACGCACAGCCGAGATAGTCGGGCGCTGCGACCTGGTGGTAGTAGTGACAGCTTACGCCGGTCATCTGCTGCTCTACCAGGTACGTCCGTGCATACAGCCGCACCAGCACTTTTTCAAAATTCACAAGAGTGGTGCCGGTTCATTGCGCAAAGAGATTCTTAAAACATTTAAAAAATAACTAAATCTTCTACCCGATCGACCCGTTTCTAATTATGACGATATCACCTGAAGAACTCTGGAAAGATGCGCGACGCGGCGACCAGTCGGCGTGGCAGCAGATTTACGGACTGTTCGGCGGACCGGTTTATCAGTTCTTTCTCAGAAATACCAGAAACGTCGAAATGGCGGCAGACAAAACGCAGGAAGTCTTTCTGCGCATCTTCAAAAACCGGGATGCCTTCGGCGGCGGGTCGTTGAAAAGCTGGATATTTCGCATCGCCCGCAATCTGTTGATCGATGAATGGCGCAGGTCAGGGCATCGTGAAGTATTGTCGGACAATCTGCCTGAGGTTGCAGACCAGTCGATGCAGGTCGAAGAGGAAGTCATCAACGCGATCGAACACGCACAGATGAAAGCGCTGATCGATGAATGCCTCGAACTTCTCGACGAAGACAGCCGGATGACTGTCTGTCTGGTATATCTGGCCGGACTCAGCATTCCAGAACTGGCCGAAGTAATGGAAATGCCTCTGGGCACAGCCAAGACTCGGGTGCGGCAGGCGAGACTCAAGCTTGACGCCATGCTCTGTGAAAAAATGCAGATAAAAAGGGTTGAACAAGGTCTATGAACTGCAACGAACTTAAAAATCTGATCGGAGAAGTCGAAGATCTGGCGGTATTCAGCCAGACCTCCGAGGCTGCCGCGCATCTTAAAACCTGCACAGAATGCCGGGCCCGGCTGACATTCGAAGAGAAACTGCGCCAGGGCTTTGCTGGTATTGCCAGTGAAGCTGCACCACCAGACCTTGCAGCAAAAATAATGGCAATTCAGGCAGAACAGTTGTCCCGGGCCGAAAACCGGATCGGGTCTTCTGAAACCGGGAGCTGGTTTGACCGGCTGCTGCTGTCGCTTCAGGGCTTTCCCTTCAAGGTAGCTTTTGCTGCCGGCTTTACCGGGTTTCTGGCGGCAGTGCTGATTCTGCGCCAACCGCAGACAACTCCGGTAAGCCAGCCATCAACTATTGCTTCCGGTCAGCGCCAGGATGTTCCGGCACCAGGTGGAGAAGATAGACTGCTCCTGGCAAAATCAGAAAACAAGAGCCTGCAGGCTCACCCTGAAGAATCTTCAGAGCTGGCTGGAGTATCTCCTCAAAAAGAATACGAATCAGACAGCAGTCCCATGCAGATGGCTATGGCACCGGAAAATCGTCAGCAGGACATTAAGAAGATCGACAGCAAGGCTGAAACATCAAGAACTTATGACGAAGAACGCATACCCGGAGCGATAACCTTTACTCTCGACAGCAGCGACGATGCTTTTATTGCAGACAAAGCTGCCGGTGCCGCCACTCTTGCCGACCAGCCTGCCGCCTCAGAAGCGGAAATGCAGCTGGCGATGGCGCCAGAACGGGAAAGTGCAAAGCTGAAGTCTGTCAGTCCGGCCGAAACATCGAGATTTTCAGCGCCACCACTGGCTGTGGCAGCGCCAGCACGCATCGCAGCTTCCAGAAAAGCGGCTCTGGATGAGACCGACCCGGTTGGCGAGGAACTGCGAGAAATACTGGAAAGCAGCGGCATCGACCTGCCTGAGGGTTTTATCAACCTTGAAGAGCTGGCAATGCGTGGTTACCTGCCCTCGGCAAAACTCCGACGCCTGCGACCGCCCGCGGGTAATGGCTGGTATTTACAGAAAACCGGTGACAAGCTCCGGGTTTTTCTGAAAAAACGCTGATTGAAGTAATAAAAAAATAATTTCCCCAAATGGTTTTTCGGCTGATCTAACTGGTGAAACAAAATCAGAACCAGGAGGTCGGTATGAAAAATTATATGGGGCTTCTTCTTTTAGCAGGTTTTATGGTGACCGCATCGGCATGGCAGCATCTCGAAAAAGACAGCCGCAAAAGCAGTGAAATATTCAGAACCAGGCAGATGCTTATTGCAAGCTTTGCACAACTCGATCTTCAGCACATTCTCGCGCAGAACGCCGAGTATCTTGAAAGACTTGAAGCCGGGTATGATCACGACAACAGAAGGTTTTTCATCGAGCAGCCAATTGTCGGCTACAGTTGTGAAGATGACAGCAGCATGCTTATTCTGATAAGCTATCCTCGTCCGGATGAAGCCGAAATCTGCCTCTACGCCCCGGAACAATTGTCGTGGCAGTGGTTGCGCAGCCGGGTCAGGCGCAATGGTTCGTGCATAAACGCGCCGATGGTGTTCGAACCCATGTTGCAACCTGAAGATCTGCAATTTTACAGCGTAACCGAACTCTCTCAGCCGTACACTAAGAAGTTGTAATATCGGGTTAAAGAGTGTATTCTTTTGTGGTTATTACACCTGAAGCAGGAGGCTTTTATTATGGCGATGGAACTTAGCAGCAGCAGTTTTCAAACCGAGATAGCTGATTATAAAGGTGCAGCAGTAGTAGATTTCTGGGCACCCTGGTGTGGCCCGTGCCGTATGATGACGCCTATTATCGACAATCTTTCCGTCAAACTGGCCGGCAAGGTTAAGATCGCCAAGGTCAACGTCGATGACAGCCCCGAAATTGCAGCCAAATTCAATGTTTCCACCATTCCTACCATTATTTTCTTCAAGGATGGCAAAGCGGTACATACCACAATTGGTGTAGTTCCAGAAGCTGAACTCGAAAACCAGATCAAGGCCAATCTGCTCTGATCATCAGAGCCTAACATAATCAGGAGCAGTACATGAACCAGATCATTAACAAAGACGCCGTAGACTCGATCATCAGAACTGATAATCATGACCCGTTTCAGGTTCTCGGCGCCCATATTGCCGATTTTAAAGGCAAAAAGTGCGTGGCCGTAAGAGCTTTTCTGCCAGACGCAGAAAGAGTCGAGATAATCGATATCAGCAACGGGCAGGCTTTTGCAGCAAACAAACTGCATGCCGCCGGTTTTTTTGAAGCGATAATCAGCGATCGCAGCGAAATCTTCGCCTACCGCATTAAAAGCCATTACCCGAATGGCGCCAGCGCCGAATTCTATGATTCATACGCTTTTATGCCAAGCATCGGCGAAACCGACCAGTATCTGTTCAATGAAGGCAACCATCACGAGCTGTATGAGAAGATGGGCGCGCACATTCGTTACATGGATTACTATGAGGACAAGCTTGGCGGTATCTCTTTCTGCGTCTGGGCACCAAATGCCCGCCGCGTCAGTGTCATCGGTGATTTCAACTGCTGGGATGGCCGACGCCATGTCATGCGCTCACTTGGTAATTCCGGTGTCTGGGAAATCTTCGTGCCGGGTCTCAGTGTGGGCCAGAACTACAAGTTCGAAGTAAAGACCAAAGAAGGGCATCTGCTCGAAAAGATCGACCCGTTTGCATTCTACGCCGAAGTGCGCCCGAAAACGGCCAGCAAGATCTACGATATCGCAGGTTACGAATGGGGCGACAAAGACTGGATGCAGCATCGCCCGCACTGTGACTGGAAACGCGAACCAGTCTCGATTTACGAATGCCATCTCGGTTCGTTCATGCGCAACCCTGAAGAGGGCAACCGCTTCATGACCTATCGCGAACTGGCGCCGATCATTGCTGACTACGTAAAAAAAGTCGGCTACACCCACATTGAACTTATGCCGATTACCGAGCATCCCCTCGACATGTCATGGGGCTATCAGGTAACCGGTTATTTTGCCCCGACCAGCCGCTTCGGCAGCCCGAAAGATTTCATGTATTTCGTAGATTACATGCATCAGCAGGGAATCGGCGTATTACTCGACTGGGTGCCGGCACATTTTCCCAAAGATGCACACGGCCTGGCAAAGTTCGACGGCACCGCGCTCTACGAACACGCCGACCCGCGGCAGGGCGAGCACAAAGACTGGTCTACACTGATCTTCAACTTCGGCCGCAACGAGGTCAAGAACTTTCTGATCAGCAGTGCCCTGTTCTGGATGGAAAAGTATCATATCGATGGCCTGCGCGTTGATGCTGTCGCCTCGATGCTCTATCTCGACTACTCTCGCAAAGACGGCGAGTGGATTCCCAACCGCTACGGCGGCCGGGAAAATATCGAAGCTATCGAATTTCTCAAGTATCTCAACAGTATCTGCCAGATCAAACACCCTGGCACCATGAACATAGCCGAAGAATCGACCGCCTGGCCTGGAGTTTCCAAGCCCTGCAATGAAGACGGTCTCGGTTTTACCTTCAAATGGAACATGGGCTGGATGAACGATACGCTGTCATACTTTCAGAAAGACCCGATTTACCGCAAGTTCCATCACAACAACCTGACTTTCCCGCTGATTTACGCCTTCCACGAACATTTCATCTACGTCCTTTCACACGATGAAGTCGTGCATGGCAAGGGCAATCTGATCAACAAGATGCCCGGCGATTTCTGGCAGAAATTCGCCAACATGCGCCTGCTTTTCTGCATGATGTGGGCGATGCCGGCCAAAAAACTGCTCTTCCAGGGCAGCGACTTCGGTCAGTGGAACGAATGGAACAGCAACCAGAGTGTAGACTGGCATCTGCTGGAGTATGATTCACACATGGGCCTGCAGAGGCTGCTCGCACATCTCAATCACCTCTATCGCAGCGAACCCTGTCTGCATCTGAAAGACTGCGATTACACCGGTTTTGAATGGATCAACTTCGACGACAGCGCCAGCAGCATGATCAGCTGGGTTCGCAAGGGTGACAACCCTGACGACCTGATGGTATTCGTCGCCAACTTCACACCGGTACCGCGCACTGACTACCGCCTCGGCGTGCCGCGCGAAGGCTATTACAAAGAAATTCTCAATTCCGACTCCGAAATGTATTTCGGCTCGAACATCGGCAACTACGGCGGCCGCTGGACAGAAAAATACGGCTGGCACTACCGCGACCAGTCGATTCTGATCGACATTCCGCCGCTGGCCATGGTGGGCTTCAAACTTTCGGTGTAAAAACTTGATATCTGCATCTGGCTGTTTCGTAAGTTGAGAAAACTCGCGAAACAGCCACTTTTTTTAAGCATGAACACACAACAACAGACTCTGCTGAAACGCTTTCCGGTATTTACCGGCCTTGCGCTGTTCATCTGTTTTGCTCTTTTTCCGCTGTTTCTGGTTGACTCGGCGCTTAACCGGATACTGCAGATGCAGCGGGAAAAAAGCATGGAGAATGCCCGGAAAAAACTCGATGGCGCTCTCAATACCCTTGAAAAATTCAGTAATGACAGCCATTTTGCTCACCTGTTGCTCAATCATGCCTTTACCCTGGCGGTCAAAAGCAGATCTCCGCAGACCGAACTGCATCGACAGCTGCAACAGCTCAAAAAGCGGCATCCCGGAGTCTTCTTTTTCATAGCCTGGGATGAAAAAGGGCAGATCATTCAAGAAATCGCCGACGAAAAGGCTTTTGCCTACATTCTGCGCGAAGTTTACAAGCTGCTGCATGATCTCGCTGAGAACTGCCGGCGCTATTACCCCGGTTCACCTGAAAAAATACCGGGTATTGACCGGCGCCTCAAGATGGTGCGCCACTACATCGGGCGGGTCGTAGCCAGAGACTGGCTGCAACGCCCTCTGCATTCAGAACGCCTCGCCAGCTCTATTATCGCCGAGGCTACCGGTGCAAAAAACCAGCTGTGGTATGGAGTCGATAAGCGCATAACCATGCTGGCCTTCATTCACAGCGATTTTTTCGTCGGCAACCCCGGTCTTGAATTTGCAGTGCGGAGACTCCAGGCCAATAACCCTGCTCTAAAAGCAGGTTATGCAAAATATCCAGTCGACCCCGAAAC
>ENA-UOWO01006539-UOWO01006539.1-activated-sludge-metagenome-genome-assembly--contig:-NODE-6539-length-11874-cov-5.266182_pt1 | contig 11874 bp, 23 predicted proteins | sample MGYA00238148_ERZ761564 | MGnify/ENA primary metagenome ERZ761564 (study PRJEB28885, sample SAMN05720194) | activated sludge metagenome | isolation source: Anaerobic digester | place: USA...
TGTGGTGGACAAGGCTTAGGAGTGCAAGTCGCAGTTGTTGCGAGTGATCGCGGGCGGTGGTTATGCGCTTGCGGCGGTCTTTTTTTGCTGTTGTCGGTTGTCGTTAATTACATTGAGTACGAGCTGTTCGGCGCGGCCTTTTTCGCGGTCGTCAAGGTTGTGCCATTCGTCCGGCTGGATGTGTACGAATGGCCACGGTGCTGGCGGTTGTCCGTAGGGGGTTGTCGCTTCGGCGGCGTGGTGATCGCTGAGCGATGCTACGGGGTAGGGTGCGCTGGGTTCTTCTGGTGTGGTGCCGTCGGCTAGCCATTCCGGGCGGCAACCTAAATAGTGCGCGGCACCAAATACGTTGCAGGCCAAAATTTCTTTAGTGGTGCCAGAGATCCATTTGCTGACGGCAGGTCGGCTAACGCCAGCGGCGATGGCCAGCCCGGCTTTGTTAGTTCCGGTCTGCTTTTGCAGGCGTAGGGTGATGCGTTCGGCGAGTGTGCTCATGGGTGACGCAACGCTATAGCGCCCGGCTGTTCCTATGGTTTCCATTGCTTGACCTCGTCGTTAACTATGGTTAACATGCGGCATGGCAAAGAAAAAAACGCTGCATTCCGACAGCAAATTGATCGACCAAATGGGCGGTACGAGCGTCGTGGCGCGAGAGTGCACGGGTTCGGCGACGCGCCCGATTTCCAAGGCGGCCGTATCGAAGTGGCGACGCACGGGGATACCGAGCGCGCGTTTGGATTATTTGCGGGTGAAGTTCCCGGCGGTGTTTGCGCCACAAAAGGCCGCAGCATGAAGCGCTGGCTATTCGATCTGGTGTATCGACGCGTTTTTGTTCCGATGTATTCGCGTCGTCGGGCTGAGCTTGATGCTATTCCGATTGATTGGTCGGAAGTATTCCCCTCTCGCGAAGCATGCCGCGAAGCTCGCGAGCATTCTTCGGCGACATCGATTCCATCGCCGCAAGCAAGTCGGCCAGATAGCGCGGCGCGTCCACGCTCGGCTGCTGAGTGATGGCGATGATGTTTGCTGCAAAAAACTGCAACAACATGCGGTCGGCTTCGGAGAGGTCGGATTTGTTCATGGGAGTTTCTGGTTTGAGTGAGTGGAATCTTCATTCTAGAAACTCCCGCCCCGTGATTTGGGGGTGTGCATGAAGCGCGCGCTCATTTCTCTGTTGGCACGCGTGCTACGGCCCGTGGTGGCTGAGGCGGTGCGGCTTGAGATCGAACGGCGCGATGCGGGGCTTCCGCCGGTGGATACGCGCAACACGGCGGTTGCGCTGATGCGCGAGCTGAACGCTATTGAGGCGCGTCGAGGTAGCCGGTGAGCATTAGAAATAAGTCGGAGTTGGCTGCGTGCGGGTCGATGGCTTCGAGCGCGGTCTGTAGGTCGCTGGCAAACGCGGCGCGGTTGATGTGCGGCTGTTTGACGAGTGCGACCAGTGCGGCAACAAGCACTGATTTTGTGGTGTCGTTTTCCATGAGCGGGGGCTCCGTATGAATCGTTGTGTGGAAGCTCGATTCTATGGATGCTCCTGCTCGCCATTTTTAGGTGAGGCCACGCTATGAGCGCCGGCGGGCATTCGATGGAAATTCGGATCGTGATGGTGAATGCCGACCAGTTGCGGCAAATACTGCGCGAGGAAGTTGTCGCGGCGTTGGCGAGCGAGCGCGCTGCGCTGGCGTTGACGCGTAGGCCGTCGCTGTGGCGGCGGTTTTGGTTGTGGTGGGGTGCGCCGGTATGAGCGCGCCTAAACCGTGTTTCTTGTCGCGGGTGGCCCGCCCCGTGCATACCTATCGCACACGTAGTCAAGGCGTTGAGATGTGCGTTAGCCCCGGTGTTCGTTGGCCGCTTGCGGGGTTTGGCCCCCACCCGCAAGACGCGAGCGCCATGCTCCTTATCAACGGTCGCACCCGGCGTCCGTACCAAGCGCCTGTCCGGGTTCCCTTTTTCGAGTTTCAGCGCGTTGTCCGTGCGCTTTACGGTGCGCTGATCTTCGCCCTTGCGCAAGCCCTGCGCGGGGCGTTTTCTATTGTCGGTGGAGTGGTGTGGGGTGCGGCGTTTGTGTTGCATGCCGCCACTCTATTTTTTTGGCCATTTTTTGTATGTCGTTGTGTGTCTGTGATTCGTGGACACGTAAGGACAGACAGTTCTGAGGGGGCGCGATGAACGCGACACAACCGCTGTTTTTTGAAGATTTGAATGATGTGCTTCGCCATACGGTGCAGGTGTCGGGCGGGGTTAAGGAGGTTGCGTCGCGCTTGCGCGGCGATAAGTCGGTCGATGCGGCGGCGACGTGGTTGCGCGCGTGTTTGAGCCACAACGAGCGCGAGCGTTTTAGCCCCGAGCAAGTCGAGGCGTTGGTGCGCATCGGACGCGAGGCCGGGTGTCATGCGTACATGCATTACATGGCGTCGACGCTGGGGTATTCGGTGCCGACGCCGTTGTCTCCGGAAGATGTGAAGGCGCGCGCGTCGGCGGAAGTGATGAAGGCGCTGACCGAAATCGCGGCGATCACGACGCGGCTGCAGCGCCAGGGCATTCGCCTCGAAGACCTCGCGCAAGGGGTCGCGCCGTGATCGGCGTCGCGGGCATGTCGGCGTATTCGTACGTCGCGCCGCCGGTGCGGTCGCGTGCGCTGCGGCTCGGGCGGTTTCGCGGGTTGTGTGAGTTGTTAGAGGCGCGGACGTATTGCCTCGATGCGCCAGGCGAGATGCCGGCGGGCAGCGTGCGGGAGAGCGGGATGTTTCTCGGCACGCACCATTTTGTTTTTCAGTCAACTTTTTTTAGGGAGTAGTGGGCTATGCGTAAGGCTTGGGTTTATCCGTGTGTGGCGTACGTGTCGAGCGGCGCGGGTGCGACGGATTGCAATTTTTTGACGGCGGCGGCGCAGCAACAGTTGATTGTGGCGATTCGCATGGGTGCGGCGTTGGGTTGGCTCGGGCGCGTGGGTCAAGCGCGTAGCGTGCGCTGATGGGGCGTCGCGATGTAGGCGACGACTTGGCGTCGCTCTCCCGTGACCTAAGCGCGGCCAAGTCCGCGCCTACAAGTGCGGGTGCCGCGGCCACGCGCACAAGCTCCGACTGTAGGCGACGACTTGGCGTCGCTTCGTTGACGTCAAAGATACGGGTCACAAGCGCGGCCAAGTCCGCGCCTACAACCTTGGGTATGCCGCCCAGCTTGTTGGGTGGGCAGAAGCACGCGAAGGCTGGGCGACTGTTGGCTATGCGTGCCGATCGCTTGTTGTCGTTGACGATTGGGACGGCGCACCATGACCCGGACACGGGGCGGTTGCCGGCGATCGCGGGTGAGCTGCGGATGATTCGCGCGGCGATGCACCTTGCGTGCGCGGAGGCGGCCGGCGTCGGCGCGGAAGCCGATCAGTCGACAGCGCAGAAGTTTTTGAAGCAGGTCGCGCCGCAGCTCCTTACGGATCTGGCGGGGATTGTTTCGCATCCTGATTTTGTGAGGGGTTGAGCATGATTGAGCGAGGTTTTGCGACACGGCAGTGGATATGGGGCGCGGCGTTGTCGGTGGTGATCGAGCAAGTGACGACCGGCAAGGGCGAAGAGCGCCACGGGGGCGGTAAGTCGTTCATGGCGCAGCCGTGGGTTGCGTTGGCGAAGAAGCACGGCGTTGGGTTTTTGACCGGGCAGGCCGAGAAGAAGTGGATCGAGGCTGAGACGTCGATGATCGCGACCGATGACGCGCGATATGTGCGCGAGGTGGCGGGGGCGATTGCTTATTCGTTGATGGCGTTGTTGTGGTTGACGATGCCGAGCGGGACGTTTGCGAAGCCGAACAGTCAATTTACGTCGCCGGCGACGTTGTTGCGCGGGGCGTGGCCGTTGGTGCAGCCGCCAACAACCCCGAAAACGTTGCTGTGGCCGTCGCCCGACACGATGCGAAATCATGAGTTAGTCGTGAGTATTCAAAACACGGTGCTGCACATGGCTCAAAAGCTGTGCGCGCGCCTCGTGAAAATGGGCGTTGTGCCGCCGGTGCCGGAGTTTTACAAATGAGCGCCGCGACCGCTGAGACGGTGGAATACGCGCTTAAACCGGGTACGCACGCGCATCGGTTGGCGCGGTACATGGACGGGCGGTGGGTGAGCGCGCTGCGGGCGGCGATCGAGCTGCATATCGTGGAGATTCACCCGCGGTTGCCTGAAATCGAGCGCGCCGGCGGGCAGTACCGCAAACGCGAATTCGGGATCGGGGCGGATAAGTGGGCGGAGTACACGTTGATTCGTGCGCCGCGCGTTGTGGGCAAGTCGGAAGAGCTTCGTCTAGCGTATCGGCCCAACGTGCCAGGCGACAACGACGACAGCGGTTTTATTCCACCACCACGGGTAGACGCAGCATGATTCCGATGTCACGCGAGGCGCATGCGTGCCATGTGCAGATTTTGGCGGCGATGGCGGCGCTCGGGGATGGGGAGCGACTTCGTACTCGTGCGGTGTTCGCGATGTTTCCCGGTGTGAAGCGTTCGCTGATCGAGGCGCGTTTGACGAGTCTTGAAAAGTTGGGGTGCATCGTGCGCGACGGCGGGGTGAGTATTGAACACGGTGGGCGGGGCTTTGTGCTCGGTCCGAAGTCGTTGCCGGCGTTTGATGATTCAGCAGCGCGATCGGCGTATGAGACGGCGCGCTCGGCTTACTTGTGGCTGGCGACGGCTTCCGATGGGTTGCAGGCTTCGCAGTTGTTGGTGCTGTCCGGTGAGTCGGTTAAGTTGGTGGTGATGGCGAGTCGGCTCGGGGCGTGGGAGCGCGCGGGCAAGGTGTCGTGCGACCGTACGGTGTACCCGCACGTGTGGCGTGCGCTGCGGCCCGCGTTGCGGGATTTTGACGCGATGTGTGCGGCGGAGATGGCGAGGCGATCTAGTCAGCCGCGACCATTGGTCACGCGACGCATGCGTCGCGTTCGGCCTTGGTTGGTGGGGTTGATGCCGGTGGGTTCGACTTCGTTGGGCGGTGCTCGATGAATCATTACCCGCACCACATAGGCGACTTCAACAGTGCAACACGACATCTAACGCGTGTTGAGCGGTCGTTGTACCGCGATCTGATTGATTTGTATTACGACACGGAAAAGCCGCTTATGGCCGACTTCGGGAAGCTGGCGCGGCGCATTGTGTGCGACGAATCGGACGTTCCGGCGCTGCGCGAAGTGCTCAATGAGTTCTTTGTTCTCGAAGATGACGGGTATCACAACGAGCGTTGCGATGCGGAGATTGCTAAGTACCACGGGCTTCTTGAGAGGGCTTCGCGTGCAGGCAAGGCGTCGGCTCAACAACGCGCCAACGGAAAAGCAACACCCGTTGAACGTCCGTTGGATTCCGGTACAACCAACCAAGAACCAAGAACCAAGAACCATATATCTCCAAAGACTACGTCTTTGAAGATAGTTCACGCTGAGCGTCCGCCCGATATTCCCGAGCGGCTTTGGGGTGACTACCTCTCGATTCGCAAGGCGAAGAACGCGCCGCTGTCGGTCACGGCGTTGTCGGGTGTTCGGCGCGAGGCGGTGAAGGCGGGAATTTCCTTGCAGGCGGCGTTGACCGAGTGTTGTGAACGGGGTTGGTCGGGGTTTCGGGCGGATTGGTACGCCCGAGAGCACCCACGACCGGGCGCGGGGCACGTAGCGGCGAAATTTGACCCGGTTGCATTCGTAAATTCAGGAGCCAACAGTGAACATTCCAGCGGAGAAAAAGCAGTCGACGGCGAGCGTGTGGATTGACCCGCGCGGGGGTGGTTTGTCGCTGATCGATGCGCTGTTCAATCGGTTCGATGGGATGTACCCGAATCGTTGGCGGGCGGCGTTTGCAAACGCTCAGGCGATCGCTAATTGGCGCGAGGCGTGGGTCGGTGCGTTCGTTGACGAGGCGTTGTCGCCGGACGATGTTGCGCGCGGCGTTCGTGCTTGCCGGCGGGCCTACGATTGGCCGCCGTCGTTGACGGAATTTCTCAAGATGTGCCGCGTATCGGTTGACCCTGAATCGGCGTACGTTGAGGCGGTTCGACAGATGGCGGCGCGCGAGGTTGGGGGTGATGTTTGGTCGCATCCGGCGATATTTTGGGCGGCGGTTGAGTTCGGGACTTGGGATCTGCGAAACGCGTCGGCGTATGACCGCGTGCGGGCTCGTTGGTCGCGCATCTTGGCGCAGAAGTTGATGGGGTCATGTCCACCCGTGCCGGTTGCAGCGCTCGCATTGCCAGCGCCGGGCGAAACGACGCCGGACGCCGAGCAGGTGTTGAAGATTTTGGCGGGTGCGCGGTCAATTCTTAAAAATCAGCCGCGGGTGAATGCATGAGTGAGGGCTATTTCGCCGGCGTAAGCGCGCACGCGGCGCAGATGATCAACAACTGGCGGCGGTGGTGCCACACGGGTGCGACGGTGGTGCCGGTGGATTTCACGCGCGAGGTGGATCGCTTCGATGCGCGCGAGCCGGTGGTGGTGCCGTGGGCGTTGGCGGTCGAGGCGATCTATCGCAAAGATTTGGCGACGAATGCGCAGCGCGCAAACGTGATCAACCATGAGGTTTTCGGTGGCCAGAAACACACGCACCGCAAAGCGGGGGTGACGAAGCGCGCGGTGGCGAAAATCATGCTGTCGTTCGGGGCGGAAATCGACGCGCTGGATATGGAGTCGGTTCAGCCAGTGAAGATTCCCCAGGCGAAGCCGATGCGCACGTTTGACGAGTATCGTATGCCGGTGCCCGGCGTGAAGGCGGCGCGGTTGAAGGCGTTTCTTGAGGCCAAAGATAAGGGGGCGCTATGAGCTTGGGGAGCTATCTGCAAACGGCGGTGAAGGTTGCAGATTTGGCGGCGTCGAGCGAGGTGTTCGCGGTCAAGGGCGGCGGGCAGATCATTAGCTATTTTGCGACGTTTACGGATGCGTGGTTGACGGTGGGTGAGGTTCAGCGAGCGGTGCGACTAATGGGTGTGGTTGTTCATCGCGACACGATTCGTGAAGCGCTCGACCGTTTGTCAGGGATGGGTTTTTTAGAAAAGATGATGTCGGAAAAGGGTGGCAATTCGCCGGCACGATACCGACGAAAGCTGAGCGACGCGGCGCGCGATCTTCAACGCAAGCGCGCGAGCATGCCGGCGTTGCGATCGGCGGCGCTTCGGGAAAAACAAGCGCGGCGCGTGGCGTAAATTTTCGCGGGAATATTTTTTTGCCCTCGCGCGAGGGTTGCTCTGTAGGCGACGACTTGGCGTCGCCCACGTCAGCGCGTGGCGGTGGTGCGCTCGCCGTGAGGCTTGCGCCCAGGGCTTCGCCGTGTCGGCGTCCAGTCCTTCGGGACGACCCAAAACGACGGCGCGAAGAAATGCGCGTCGGGCACTTCACCGCGGGTGCACATTAGCCGCAGCGTGACAGCCGCAAAGCCGGTGCGTTTTGCGGCGCTTGTGAGCGTTTCGTACTCGTCGAGGGTCATTGTGTGTCAGTCTGCCAAGTCGCGCACGGCCTGAGCGGTTTTGGCTTGAGCGCATGCGGTTACGGCGCGTTGTGCTCGCTCGGTGTCGGGCGCGGGGTCGTCAATCCACAAAATGAACAGGTCGCCGCCGCCGATGTGCTCGGGCATGGCTACGAGGGTTGCGCCCGCTTCGATGAGCTCTTCGCGCGTGTTGCTGTCGAGTGGGTCGGTGTCGGGGTATATGGCATAAAAACGCGCGTGTTGCGAAAATAAATAGTGATGAAAAACAATGCATTGCATTCAAAGTGCCGAAAGTGGTGCTTGTGAAGTGCAGATTGATGTGCAGAATTCGCTCCGGGCAACTGCGCCCACGTTAACCAGGGCGCGCAAAGGTCGCAACGCATGAGCTTCAATCATTCGTTTAGAGTGCCCGCATTGGATGCAATGATTGAAGCGATGGGTAGCCAAGGGCAATTTGCCGTTGTGCGCGCGTTGACCGCAACCGCGAAAGACATCGAGCAAGCTGAAACAAAAGCCCTACCCGAAGCGCTAGACCGCCCTACGCCATTCACCCTAAAAGCATTCGGCATTGAGCCCGCAACGAAAGCCAAACCCCAGGCGCGCGTTTTCATGCGCCCCATTCAGTCGCGCTATCTTCAATGGCAGATTGACGGGGGTCAGCGTGCCTATAAGGGCTTTGAGCTACGGATCAGAGAGCGCACATATAACGCGTTCCAAGTCCCCAGCACTGCAGCGCAGTTAGACCAATTCGGCAACATAAGCCGTTCAGACATCATCGCCATTCAGCGCGAGCTGAACAGTGCAAAGTCAAGCAAGCGCTATTTTGTAGGACAGCCAAACGGTCGCCCAGACCTGCCCCCAGGCATATACGCCAGGGTCAACGGAAACACCAGCATTGAGCCATTGCTAGTTTTTGCAACTGCAGCAGTCTACAAAAAGCGTTTCGACTGGTCCGGCATAGCAAAGCGAACCATTGACGCCACATTCGAGCGCAACCTAATCGCAGCACTAGCCGCAACACAAGCGACGGCCCGCTAACCCGCACGCAAACACGCGGGTCCTTACCGACCCCCCGCCCCACCCGAGGGTAATTCGCCCCGCGCTCGTTCGCTAGTTTTGGGAATTTGTAGGGGGGGGGTTGTATTGTTTTCATTGATCTGACTCTATGGACCTATCAAAAACGCTTACTCAGGAAGAGTTTGGAGGATTGGTTGGCATTAGTCAGCAAGCCGTCGGGCAAATGGTGTCGGCTGACATCCTCAAGCGCGGCGCACGCGGCGACGAATGGCTAATCGCTTACTGCGAACGGCTACGCGAGCAAGCCGCCGGCCGGGCGTCTGAGGAATCGCTTAATTTGATGCGCGCCAACACCGCGCTATCAGTCTCGCGTCATCGCGCACAAGAGCTGAAAAACGCCATTTCTGAAAAGCAATACGCGCCGGTTGCCCTTTTAACCGAAGTGCTCGCATCGGCGGCCTCGATCGTTGCCACATCGCTTGATTCGCTCATCCCGACAATGATGCGCGCCGGCCTCGCGCTCACCGATGCGCAGCGCACGCACATCGCCACCGTCGTGGCGCGAGCCCGCAATGAGTGGGTAGACAACGCCACCGATAGCGCGCTGCTGGACCTGCTTGATGAAACCGCAGAGCACGACGCGACCGCCACAACAACCGACGACTCCGACGAGGACTCGAAACCAACCTAACACTAAACCCCGTGGGCGCACCCGACACACAAGCATTCGCCCTGCCGTGGACCGCTGGAAAAGATCAAATCGCAGCGCTCCGCAGCGCGCTACGCAAAGGGCTATCGCCGCTCACGGTTGAGCCGCCGATCAAGCCCGCCGATTGGGCAAAAAAATACTTCTACCTGTCCGCCGAAGCAAGCCACGGCCAACAGCGTTGGAACCCATACGCCTACCAAGGGCCGATTCTCAACGTCTTCGGCAATGAAGACATCGAGCAAATCGCGTTCATCAAGTCCGCGCGCGTTGGCTACACCAAGATGCTCGACATCAAGGGCGCATGGACCGCCGAGCACAAGCGCCGCAACCAAGCCATTTGGCAACCGACCGACGAAGACCGCGACAGCTACGTAAAAACCGAAATCGACCCCATGATTCGGGACGTCGAGGTGCTTCGGAAAATAGCCGCGTCGCCCACCGGCAAGAGCAAAACCAACACGCTCAATCAAAAGCAATTTGTAGGCTCCATCCTACATCTGCTCGGTGCCAAGTCCGCCAAAAACTTTCGCCGCATCACCATCAGCGACGCGCACATCGACGAGCTAGACGGCTGCGATCGCGAAGTAGAAAAAACATCATCGCCCCGCGCGCTCGCGTGGAAGCGCACCGAAGGCGCAGCGTTTCGTAAGCTCATCGCCGGCAGCACGCCGCTGCTCAAGGGCCTAAGCCTCATCGAAGACTTTCACGATGAATGCATCGCCCAAGTCCGTTGGCAGATTGAATGCCCCGCGTGCGGTCTAGACCATCCCCTCATTTGGGGCGGAAAAGACGTCAAACACGGCATCAAATGGGACCCGCTAGATCCGCATGACGCCAGCAAGGTCCGGCACCACTGCCCGCACTGTAACCACGCGATAAGCCAGGCCGAATACAAAGCGCTCTCCTATGACGGCGCGCTCGTAAGCCGCTGCGGCAACTGGCGCTCGCGTGACGGCTGGGAATGGACCAACGGCGAAGGCGAATCCGTGCGCCCCCCGCGCACGCTCGGAATCCATCTCTGGACCGCCTACAGCGAACAAGTCGCATGGGTCGACATCGTCGACGAATTTCTCAAGGCTCACGCCAAAGTCAAAGAAGGCGACAAATCCGCCCTCAAAGGCTTCGTCAACGAAACCCTCGGCGAAACGTGGGAAGACGACGACGCCGACAAGCTCAATCAACACGAGCTATCCAAGCGCGCCGAGCCCTACGCCCTCTACACCATCCCCACTGGCGGCCTCGCGCTAACCTGCTACGCCGACACTCAGGATGGCTGGTGGGCGCTGCAATGGGTCGCCCACGGACGCAACAACGAAAAATGGATCGTCGGCTACGACGTACTCCACGGCGACCCCTCGGTCGAGGAAGATTGGGAGCGCCTGCACAACCTCATGCAGCGCCCACTTCGACACGAAAGCGGCGCGCTCGTCCGCCCCGACGCCTGCGGCATTGACACCCAAGGCCACCATGCGCACAGCATGTACATGTTCATCCGAAAGTACAGCGCCGCATTCCGCTACTACGGCACCAAAGGTGAAAGCACCTACGGCCGCCCGATCAAAAGTCGCAGCACCATCGTGGAAATCAACCACAAGGGCAAAACGATAAAACGCGGCACCAAGCTCTGGCTCATCGGCACCGACACCGCAAAAGACCTGATCTACGGTCAGTTGCAGCTACCCAAGCCAAAAACCGAAGGCCCAGCCCCCGGCTACATCCACTTTAGCCACCAACTCGAAGACACCTACTACAACGAAATCACCAACGAAATCCGCATCACCATCAAAGGTGGCCGCGGCGGTGATCAAAGCCGTTGGGTTCCAAAGAAAAGCCACCTCCGGGTCGAAGGGCTTGACACCCTCGTCGGCAACTTCTTCCTATTCAACGTCCTAGACCTGCATCGCAACACCGATGCGATGTGGGACAAACGCGAACAAGCCCTACAGCCGGATCTATTCGGCCAGCCGAACGCAAGCGCCGCCGAAGGCGACAACCCGACCGCACCCACTGCCGCCGCAACAACGCACGGCGGCGCTCAAGACGCCGCCTTGCTAGCCCTAATGGGCGGCAACTACCAGACCTCCAAGCCAAACCTCTAACGAATCGCACCCCACCCAATGGCCGACTGCACCGAACTACAAGCCCAATACGACGCGCTCGCGACGGCGTACATGGACCTGCTCACGGGCCGCCGCAAAGTCGTCGTCAAGTACGGTGACAAAGAGGTCACTTACGGCATTACCAGCGCCGCCGCGCTCAAAGAAGCCCGTGACGAAGTAGCCACCGCGCTCAAATCGCAATGCGGCGTCAATGTCACGGGTGCCGCCCCCTCACGCATCGCTCAACCCTCAATGGGCTCCGGCCGCTGCTAACGCAAAGTTTCAATGACAGCACTCAACACCCCATACCGCGCCGCCAACGCATGGGGCAGCGGCGCGCGCCTCGCGCCCTCGATCGTCGCCTACAACCCGTCCGCCTTCAACGCCCAGACGGCTGACACCACGATCATCACCCCGAGTGCGATCGCCTACCGCGGCGCGGGCCAAGACGAAAAAACGCTCTCGTCGTGGAGTGCACCGGTCAAGACCGCCGACGGCACCATCCTCCCCGAAAAGCGCACGCTCGAAGGCCGCTCGCACGACCTTATCCGCAACAACGGCTACGCCGCCGGCGCAGAGCAAACCTACGACGACAACATCATCGGCGCG